>OGRC01002322.1_pt1 | contig 10431 bp, 7 predicted proteins | sample 1553431 | NCBI WGS metagenome assembly OGRC01 (sample SAMEA2580064, study PRJEB22360) | human gut metagenome | biome: human gut; feature: human-associated habitat; material: faeces | place: Denmark | collected 2008/2010
GACAGATACTGAAGTAACTGCGGTTAAGAAATCAAGCACTTCAAATACAGGCGGCAATTCGGTTCAGGAGCATAATAACGCTGTACAGGGTAATAACCAAGCTGTGCAGAATAATACTCCATCCAACAATTCTCAGGACAATAACTTAGCGGAGCAGAACGCCCAGCCGTCCAATGAGAAACCTCAGAATAACGAGCCGTCTGCCACCCGATCAACAACGGCAAAGCAGTCAGCATCGGCAGAGCCTGCGGTAACAAATTCGCCTGTCACAACAACAAAGCCGCAGACTACAAAAGTTCCGCAGACTCAACCACCCTTGCCGGTGCCTACTGAGGAAGAACGATATATGGATATCGGCAGAAGCTTATCTCATAACGGCTCTGATTACAGCAAGGCAGAGGCGGTATACAACTGGATGACTGAAAACGGTTCGGGCACTTGTGTGAATTATTCGTGGCAGACCTACTATTTGTGCAAAGGTACAGGTCTGGAATGCTATCTTGCATGGACGCCGTCAAAACTGTATGGTCATGTAGCAAATGTCGTTAAGGTAAACGGAACATGGTTTGTTCTTGATACGCAGGGACAAGGATTTCTGCTGAATAACGACTGCGGATTCAGCGAAATAATAGATATTGATGAATCATATGTATCAGTGGCGGATTTGATAAGCAACCAAAGATATGATGAAATATATTAAGATGTGCAAACGAAAGAGCCGAAATCCGGCTCTTTTTCTTTGCAAAAATGAAAAGGAGAAATGCACTTTATGTTCAAAAAATCGAAAATATTAAAGAAGCTCGGTGCAGGGCTCATGGCAGGACTTTGCGCTTTTTCTATGCTCGGCTCATCTATGAGCGGAGTTATTACGGCAAATGCCGCAAGCTCATCGACTGAAAACGCAGCATTCCCGTCAGCGGATACGGTGATCGCAAAGGCGACAACCTTGCTCGGCTCGCCGTATACCTATGGAAACAAGGGCTACTGGCATGCGTATGTTCAGGGTCAGTACACTCCGCTTTCTGTTGAAACGATAAATAATCTCGGCATTGACTGTTCGGGTCTTGTGTACTATACTCTTACGCAGCTTGGATACAAAACATCGGGGTTCAGTTGGAACAACCCTGTGCCTGTTGACACAGATCATTGGCTTACAGTCAATGATAACTGCACCATAACTTACGACGGAAAGACTTCAAAGGTCGAAGTCGAAAAGAAAAACATCAAAACAACGGACCGCCCGTATTGGGAGTGTGCTGACGGTTCGTTTATTACAGCAGGTTCTGTGGTGGTCGCTCAGAATCCGGTTGGTGAAGATCACGCTTGGATATATATGGGCGAATTTGATTCAAGAAACGATGTGATAAGCTACCTTAAGTCTATCGGCGTTTCGGAAAGTCTTATCAATTCCAAAACAGTCGGGGACGGCACAGGCGCAGGAGGTACACACTGGAGAATCGAATCAAACGGTTCTGAGGGCGTTGTTATCAACAACAAAACTGACGGTAAGACTGCTACCGCTATGAATATGTCGGCGTTCAGGATAACAAAAAATGATGTAAAATTTGAAATAACTAAGGTTCTTGCTTCAGACAGAACGGTTAAGATTTCAGGCACAAGCAAGGTAGACGGCACGGTTGCAAAATACGGAGTATATACCGATAAGGCTTGTAAAAACAAGGTCGGCGAGATCACTATCGGCAAGGACGGAACAGGTTCCATTCAGTTACCTGAAAAGCAGTATTACGTTAAGGAGATCTCCGCACCGACAGGTTACAGTATCTCTGAAGAAGTGTTCGCATTAAAGGCTGACGAAAATATATTTGTGACCGAAGATTTTACGAGAGGCAAAATTAAGGTCAATAAGACCGCCGAGGATGGGATCGTAAGCGGCAGAGAGTTCAAGGTCACAGGAAACGACGGCAGCAGTTACACCAAGAAAACCAATGCAAACGGCGTTGCCGAATTTAGCGGATTAAAGGTATACAACACATCTACGGGCAAAGCGATCACCTACACCGTATCCGAGATCAATGTAGATACAAGATACGAAGTTCCTAAGGCTCAGAATGTTACGCTGACAAGCGGAGATGTTGATCTGACTGTGAATGTGAAGTTCAACAATCAACTTAAAACGGGCTCGATAAAGATAAATAAGCAGTCCGAGGACAATCAGAACGGCGACAGAGAGTTCACTATTACGGGCAACGGTAAGACTTACACAATAAAAACAGGTTCGGACGGTATTGCAATCCTTTCCGATATTCCTGTTTACAACAGCAATAATGAGAAGATCGTGTACACCATTTCCGAGAAAAATGTTCCCATTAGATATGTTGTTCCTGCAGATCAGACTGCAACCCTGACGGCGGACGCAACAACAACCAAGAAATTCAAAAATATCCTCAAAAAGTTTACGGTTGAGGTGACAAAGCAGGATTCCGAAACAGCTTCCGCTCAGGGCGACGGTACTCTTTCAGGTGCAGTTTACGGCATTTACCGTAACGGCGAGCTGGTGGACACCTACACAACCGATGAAAACGGATATTTCAAGACAAAGGAGTATGTCTGCGGAAACTACACTGTTCAGGAAATTTCACCAAGCGAAGGCTATCTGCTTGATGAAACAGTTTACTCAGTTGGTGCAGAAGCTGAGAATTATTTCATTGAGCATAACCCACTTTCTATGACAGTGACTGAGGACGTTATCAAGGGAAATATCGCAATGATCAAGCATTCCGATGACGGCTCTACTCAGATAGAAACTCCAGAAGTGGGAGCTGAATTTGAGGTGTATCTGAAATCTTCGGGTTCTTATGCAAATGCTGTTGAAACAGAACGTGATTACCTGACGTGTGATGAAAACGGATTTGCACAAACCAAGGATATGCCATACGGAATTTACACTGTGCATCAGACCAAGGGTTGGGAAGGTACGGAGTTTATAGCTGATTTTGATGTGAACATCAGCGAGAACGGTCAGACCTATCGCTATTTCATTAACAATGCAAAGTTTGAAAGCTATATCAAGATCGTAAAGGTGGATTCCGAAACGGGAAAAACCATTCCTTATGAGGGCGCAGGATTTGAGATCTACGATTCAAATGGTCAGAAGATCTCAATGACTTTTGCATACCCTACCCCAACAACAATCGACACTTTCTACACAAACAGCGAGGGATATCTGATCACTCCCGAAGTTCTTCCCTACGGTGAGTATTCACTTATTGAGGTTCAGGCTCCTTACGGCTATGCGCTTGATAAAACTCCCGTAGCATTTTCGGTTTCCTCAGAAAATGCAGAGAAAGAAAACTCGTTTACTATTGTCAAAGTTGAAAAGCAAAATACCGCTCAAAAAGGAAAAATCAGCGTTCGGAAAACAGGCGATATTTTCACAAGCGTGAATATGGCAAGCTCTGCTTATACAGACGAAAACGGCGAGCTAGTTGTCAATCCAACGACTTACACTCCCGTGTTTGCAGACGGAGATCTCAGCGGCGCAGTATTTCAGGTGATCGCTGTAGAGGATATCGTTACACTCGACGGTACAACAAGAGCTTATGCAGGAGATGTTGTTTCGGAGATCACGACAGACGAAAACGGCTATGCCGAAACCGAGCCGCTTTATCTCGGCAAGTATGAGGTCAGAGAGACCAAAGCTCCATACGGTTATGTGTTGAACAATAAGCCTAAAGATGTTGAGCTGACATATGCAGGGCAGGAATTTGAGGTGAGAGATACTGTGAATACAGCTTTTGAAAATGAGTATCAGAGCGTGAGGATATCGCTTTCTAAGGTTATGGAAAGTGATGAACTGTTCGGGATCTACGGCAAGGACTGCTATACAAGCATTCGTTTCGGGCTATTCGCCGCAGAAGATATTACTGCCGCTGACGGTTCTGCTATTCCTGCGGACGGACTGCTTTCAGAGGTTTCACTTGATGAGGATATGGCCGCAAAATTTGATGTACAGATACCTTTCGGCAGGTATTATGTCAAAGAAATTTCTACTGATGAACACTATGTTCTTAACGGTGAAAAGTATCTTGTGAATTTTGAATATATGGGACAGGATATTCAGAATGTGGATATTGACTGCGGACAGTTTGTAAATCTTCTCAAGCGTGGCAGGATAGAGGGACATAAGACCGATGACAAGAGCGAACCCCTTGAAAATGCTCTGTTCGGACTGTTCAGAACGGACTGTACAGAGTTTACGGAAAGCAATGCCATAATGACAGCGATCTCCGATGAAAAGGGATATTTTGAGTTTGGAAACATTCCTTACGGCGAGTATGTTGTCAGAGAGATAAAAGCTCCCACGGGATATATTCTAAGCGATGAAAGCTATCCCGTAAGCATTTCAGAGGACGGCGAAGTCATTGAGATAACTGCCGAGAACAAGCCGATTACCGTTAAGATCTCAAAGCGTGATATTTACGGAAACGAGCTTAAGGGAGCAAAAATGCAGATCATTGACTCTGAGGGAAATATTGTTGACGAATGGACTTCCGACGGCACAGATCATATTGTAACTGAGCTTCCTGCCGGAGATTATACACTGAAAGAAATCGCCGCTCCCGACGGCTATGTAATTGCAACGGACATTAAGTTTACAGTCGATGTTTACGGCAATGTTACCGTAGAAAATGCAGATGCGGCAGCAATTGCGGAAGACGGTACGCCCATAGTCATAATGGTGGACGAGGCTAAGCCAAGCTTGCCTGACACGCCTCACACAGTCACAACAGACAACCCTCACACAGGTGTGTCATCAGACAATGGCATATGTATCTATCTTATGATCGGATCTGTAATGCTTTTGTCCTTAATATTTGCAATCAGAAAGAATAATGAAAGGAGAGATGTGTAATGAAGATAAAAAAGTCAAAAAAGAAAGCTATTGCATCAGCTGCAAGTGCAATGTGCTTTGCGGCTGTGATGTCGCTAACTGCCTATGCTTCGGGCGATGTGGCCGGAGCAGTCACAAGCACTTGGAACACAGCCAGATCGCAGATAGTGTCGGTGGTGAACAATGTTGTTTTTCCGTTCCTTGATGTTATCCTTGCGGTATTGCTGTTTGTGAAGATAGGTGCGATGTATATGGACTACCGCAAGCACGGACAGATAGAATGGACTCCTGTTGCGATAATCTTCGCCTGCCTCATATTCACACTTACCGCTCCGCTGTATATCTGGTCCATTGTGTAAGGAGGTATGACAAATGAAGAATATTCTTATACTCGCCGCACTGTCTGCGGTGATCCTTACAGGCTGCGGAAATATCTCGCCGCCGTTCAAAGCCGAGCAGACAACGGTCACAACAGCCGCACCGACAGTAAGTGCGGCTGCCTCTTCGGAGGCTGAAAGTACCGTCGATGAAGAACAGGTAAAATATGATACCTTTATTGCGGAGTTTTTCGATTCAAATATATGCTTTTCAGATACAAGCGCATTGGTAACAGAAGCAATGAAAGGCTGTTCATTTGAAACGCAGACAGACAGTTCAAACGGAGTGCAGAATATATCGCTGAAAGGCAAAAACGGCGGCGGTATGATCGATGTTCTCTGTATTGATCTAAGTCAGAGTGATCTTGATCACGATATGGAATATATCCTTGAAAACTTCGGAGATTATTACTTCGGACAGACCTCCGCACAGATGAGCGGTATCACTGAGGACGATTTTGTGTCCATCTATCGTATGACAAGCAGTGTTGTTTCTAAGTGTAAATATCAGCGGTACGGCTCTGTTCAGAAATCCGATGGTATGGCGACGCAGTTCGGATACACGGAAACCTACGCTGTGCTTTCGGAGGACAAGCTTACCGTTGTATCGGGTGCTTTTCTCAGTTCGGATATGATGGAAAGGCAGAGTTTTTCGCAGCTGATGAGTAAGTTTGCGGAGAATGTCAAGTATTAAGGCGGTGATAAAGTGCCATATATCCCATTTACAGACGAACAAAAAGTCCTTGCCAACAGCGTAGACTTGGCAGAATACCTGCGTGTGCGTGGTGAAAAGCTTGAGCGTGCCGGCATAGAGCATAAGCTCATATATTACGACAGCTCAGGCAAGCACGACAGTATAACTATCCGTGGATCAAAATGGTTCGACCATAAAAATCAAGTGGGCGGCGGAGCAATAAAATTCATGCAGGAATTCTATGATATGGACTTTCAGACGGCTGTTCAGGAACTGTTAGGACAGACGATAACTCCCCTCTCTCACGCTCCTTCAAAAGCTGTTGTGCATGAAGAAAAAACGAAAGAGTTCAAGCTTCCCGAAGCCAATTCAAATATGCACAGAGTGTTCGCATACCTCATAAAACAGCGGTTTATTTCTCCAGATATTATCAGCCATTTTGCAAAACAGCATACACTTTATGAGGACAAACAGCACCACAATGCAGTGTTTGTAGGACTTGATGAAAACGGCGTTCCACGTCAGGCAAGCAAGCGTTCAACCAATTCTTTCGGGAAAACTTTCCGCATTACCTGCGAGGGTTCAGATACCCGTTACAGCTTTTCCCACTTTGGCAAGTTGGAAAAGCTGTTCGTTTTTGAAGCCCCGATAGATATGCTTTCGTACCTTACTTTGCACCCCGAAAATTGGCAACAGCACTCATATATTGCAATGAACGGTGTTTATGAAAATGCCGTTTTAACAGCGTTAAAGAATCACTCAAACATCAATGAAATTGTGCTTTGCGTGGATAATGATGAGGGCGGAATCGAGGCTGTTGACAGACTTCGGGATATACTCACAGAAAACGGATATCCAAACGTTAAATGGCTTGCACCTAAATTCAAAGATTGGAACGAAATTTTAAAGGCAAAAAACGGAGCGGAATTTTTGCCTGCTGTTCCTCATAAGCGAAAGGAAGAATATCATCGTCAGGCTGAAAATTTGCAGTATCTCAAATGCCGTCCGGATAAGCTGACGTCTCAGATCTATGCCGCCTTCAAAAACGAACAATACAAATATTTCGCTGAGTATGCACTTGCAGGCTCGGCGTTTTTTATTGATAAAAGCTGTGAAAAGGATATGTTTGCAAAGCTTAGAGCCAAGCTGAAAGCAGAGTACAAGCCGTACACAGATAAAGGCAAAATAACCGCTAAGCAAAGAAATTTGCAGGAATGTGTTACGGCAGTAATGAAAGATCTAAGGCAAACAGCTCGTACCCGTGAGCAGTGTATAAATACTGCGAAACTGCTGTATCAGCTTGCGGATAGTGCTGTCAGGTTATCTGTTGAAAAAACTCTGTCTGAACCTGTGGCAGAACATATCGAATCAGAGGACATCGTTTGCGAACCCGAACCTTGTATGGAATTCGGGTAATGCGATACCCTCTGCCTCACGGTGCAATACCTTGAAGATAACAAACTAACTGTCGTATTAAATACAAAAGAAAGAATATTTTATACAGATCGGAGATGAAATTTTGAATGAGAAACAGATGATTTTGATAGGCGTACTTGTTGTAATTTTCATTGCCTTTTTAGTGGTAGTAAATCTGCTTGACAACAAGTCGCTTAACGGAATTAAGGCGAAAAAGGTCGGCAACGGACAGCACGGAACTGCAAGGTGGGCGACAAAAGCTGAGATAAAGCGTACTTTTATCCCTCTGCCATTCGAGCCGGAGATGTGGAGAAAAGGTCAGAACCTGCCGACTGTTCAAGGTACGGTGGTAGGCTGTCGGACACACGGCAAAAAAACTGTGGCTATTGTAGATGACGGCGATGTTCACACGCTTATGATAGGCGCTGCGGGCGTGGGCAAAACCGCATATTTCCTGTACCCGAACATTGAACTTGCTTGCGCAAGCGGAATGTCGTTCATCAGTACGGACACCAAAGGGGACGTAGCACGAAATTACGGAACTATCGCAAGCAAATATTACGGTTACAATGTTTCTGTGCTAGACTTGAGAAATCCTACTCGTTCAGACGAAAACAATATTCTTTATCTTGTAAACAAGTATATGGATATTTATCTGTCCGATAAAAACAATCTTTCAGCGAAAGCAAAGGCGGAAAAGTATGCAAAGATAACAGCAAAGACAATTATCAATATCGGCGGAGGTGACAGCCACAGCTACGGACAAAACGCTTTTTTCTACGATGCGGCTGAGGGTCTGCTCGCCTCGGTCATGCTGATTTTAGCTGAGTTCGGCGACAAAAACGAACGGCATATCGTTTCCGTTTTCAAGCTTATTCAGGACTTGCTCGCAAAATATCAGCCAGACCCGAAAGCAAAACCTAAAATGTATTTTTCTAAGCTTATGGACAAGCTTCCCAGCGAACACAAAGCAAAATGGCTTGCAGGAGCGGCTCTGAATGCGTCTGACCAGTCCATGCTGTCGGTAATGTCGACTGCACTTTCAAGGCTCAACAGTTTTCTTGATTCTGAACTTGAACAAATGCTGTGCTTTGGAACGGCGATAGACGCCGAGAAATTCTGCAATGAAAAGTCTGCTATCTTTATCGTTCTTCCCGAAGAAGATACAAGCAAGTACTTTATGGTCAGCCTGCTTATCCAACAGCTATATCGTGAGATATTAGTCATTGCAGACGAAAACGGCGGAAAACTTAAAAACAGAGTTATGTTTTACTGCGACGAATTTGGAACTTTTCCTAAGATAGAGGGAGCTGAATCTATGTTCTCCGCAGGACGTTCAAGAAAAATATCCATTGTGGCGATAATACAGTCCTTTGCACAGCTTGAACAGAACTACGGGAAACAGGGTATGGAGATAATCACCGACAACACTCAGCTTACTGTATTCGGCGGATTTGCACCAAACAGCCAAAGTGCAGAGGTGCTTTCAAAAGCTTTGGGCGAACAAACTGTATTAAGCGGTTCTGTATCAAACGGCAGGGACAGATCTCAGTCATTGCAGATGATAGGCAGACCGCTTATGACTGTGGACGAGCTGAAATCTATGCCGAAAGGACAGTTTATCGTTATGAAAACGGGAACACACCCGATGATAAGCAAGCTTAAACTGTTCTTCAAATGGGGTATCAAGTTTGAAGAAGAATACAAACTTCCCGATAAGACCGCTCGTGCCGTTTCATACAAAGAGCGTGATGAACTTATCCGTGATGTGGAGATAAAATATCCGCAGAAGAAAGAAGAAATCACGTTAGAATATGAGGAACTGACGGCAAAGAAAAGGACAACTGTTAAAACGTAAAGGAGCTGATGCATATTGATATTTCCAAGAAGGATCTACGACTTAGGACTAAGTCACAAGGCGGTGGCTGTGTACTGCTATCTGGCAAACCGTGCGGACAAAAACGGAGAATGTTTTCCCTCTGTACGAAGGATAGCAGAAGATCTGAGCATACACAAAAGCACGGTGTATCGTGCATTTACAGAACTTGAAAACCGTGGATTGTTAGAACGAATACCTCGCTATCATATCCAAGGCGGACGCCGCAGCTCGCTTTACAGAGTAAAGGGCGAGATAACAAAGGCAGGAGGTGGTGCGGATGTTTGAATGGATCTCAGACGCCATTGACTGGATAAGCGACGGTATCTCATCGCTCTGGGACAACACAGTTGGTGCTGCCGCCGATGCGATAAGCGACGCTATTTGGGATATTATGTTTGAATGGATATTCAATAAGGTGTATGGTCTGATAGCGGAATTATTCACATTTATTAACGAGACTGCAACGGATATTTTCGCTTTGTCCTGGGTACAGGTGTTCGTTGGACTGTTTGGCAGTTTTGCGTGGATGCTTTTTGTCTGCGGGCTTGTTGTAGCTGTGTTCGATACGGCTGTCGCTTATGAATCGGGGCAGGCGAACATCAAGAACACCTGCATAAATGTACTGAAAGGCTTTATGGCGGCAAGTCTTGTGACAGTCGTTCCCCAAAGGCTTTATTCGTTCTGCGTCAATATGCAGGGTACGTTTGCAACTGAGCTGCTTGGAAACTTCATATCCGGAACAAGCGACACGATGGCAGACACCGGACTTGCGGTCATATTTGCTCTTGCCTCAGATATTTCGCTGTTCAGTCTCTTTTTTATGATCTTATTCGGTTACTGCACGGTGAAAGTTGTGTTTGCAAACATCAAACGAGGCGGCATAATGCTTTGCCAGATAGCTGTTGGGAGCTTGTATATGTTCGGAGTTCCGAGGGGCTACACCGACGGCTTTTACAGCTGGTGCAAGCAGGTCATCGCTACTTGTCTGACGGCTTTTTTGCAGACAACGATATTGTATATCGGTCTTCTGACTTACACTCAGCACCCATTGCTTGCGGTGGGGATATGCCTGTCGGCAAACGAAGTGCCGAGGATAGCTCAGATGTACGGGCTTGATACCAGCGTTAGAGTCAATATGATGAGTGTTAGTCATACTGTTTCTATGGGGGCTAAGGCGGTGAATATGATCAAGGGAAAAGCTTGATTTTACGTT
>OGRC01002326.1_pt1 | contig 10375 bp, 10 predicted proteins | sample 1553431 | NCBI WGS metagenome assembly OGRC01 (sample SAMEA2580064, study PRJEB22360) | human gut metagenome | biome: human gut; feature: human-associated habitat; material: faeces | place: Denmark | collected 2008/2010
GGATTGCGGTAGTTGATAAAGAAGCATGTAAAGCCTGTGGAAAATGTGTGGAAGCCTGTCCGAAGCATCTGATTGAATTAATTCCGTATAAACAGAAAACATTCGTACAGTGTAACTCTAATGAAAAGGGAAAAGCACTGATGGACGTCTGTCAGGCAGGGTGTATCGGATGCCGTCTCTGTGAACGGAATTGTGAAGCTGGAGCGATTACGGTCAATAACTTTTTGGCTCATATTGATGCCGATAAATGTACGAATTGCGGCGTATGTGCAGAAAAATGTCCGCGTAAGATCATAACGGTACGTTTTGAAGCATAGTTGGATCAGGAGACAGAAAGCAAACTGGCGAAGCAGGACTCCGATCGGGATGTGAGGTAAAATATGAAGAGAAATGACAAGATTCTTATTGTGGGTGTCCTGCTCATTGCTTTGGCGGCGTTTGGATTTCAATGTCTGCGTCCGGCAGGTGATGAAGCTAAATTAAAAATTACTGTAGATGGAAAGCTTTTTGGAACGTACCGACTATCTGAGGAACAGACAGTTAAAGTGAACGACACAAATAAAGTTTTGATCAAAGACGGAGCTGTCTTCATGGAATGGGCAGATTGCCCGGATCAGATCTGCGTTCGTCATAAGAGGATCAGCCGCAATGGAGAAAGTATCATATGCCTTCCGAATAAAGTAGTCCTGTCGATAGAAAGTGAAAAGAAAGGACAGCTTGACGGAATTGCGCAGTAGACAGGAGAGAACAGATTGAGAAACAGAGCTGCATATTTCGGTACATTTACGGCATTAGCATTGATTTTAGGCTATGTAGAGATGCTAATTCCGATTCAGTTTGGAATTCCGGGTGTGAAACTGGGACTTGCCAATCTCGTCACCATCCTTGTTTTATATAAAATGGGATGGAAAGATGCTCTGCTCTTATCTGTTGTCCGCATTGTATTAGGCGGATTTATATTCAGCAATCTCTTTGCTGTTTTTTATAGTCTTGCAGGCGGACTTTTGAGTTTGTCAGTCATGGGAATTGTAAAGAAAACGGGAAAATTTTCTGTAGTCGGCGTTAGTATCTGGGGAGGGATTTTTCATAATATCGGGCAGCTTGCTGTTGCCATGGCTGTTGTTCAAACATACGAAGTGGGATATTATTTCCCGGTTCTTTTAGTTGCAGGACTTTTGACCGGAATGGTGATTGGAATACTTTCCGGGGAAGTGCTGAAACGAATTAAAAATTTACGGTTGAAGGAATAGAAAATATGATTTCATATATAAGAGGTGAGCTTGCCGCAGTTGAGGAAGGAAAGGCGGTTGTTGATGTAGGAGGCATTGGATACGCAGTGTTTATGCCTCATCAGGCATTAGCGCTTTTACCTCCGGCAGGAAATGAAGTCAAACTGCATACCTATTTAAATGTAAGAGAAGATGCTATGCAGCTTTTTGGCTTTTTGACAAGAGATGATCTGGAAATCTTTCGTCTTGTGATCGGAGTAAGCGGGATCGGACCGAAAGGAGGTCTGAATATACTGTCTTGTATGTCGCCTGATGATCTGCGATTTGCAATTATGTCAGGGGATGTGAAAATGATTTCCTCTGCTCCGGGAATCGGGAAAAAAACTGCAGAGAAGTTAATCGTAGAACTTCGGGATAAAGTGGATATTGAAAAGATGCTCGATCATGCTGCACATCCTGAAGAAGATAAACGTACAGATTCTCTTCAGGTTGTTTCAAACGAAATACAGTCAGAAGCAGTGCAGGCGCTGGTTGCGCTGGGATATACGAGCGCAGAAAGTCTCCGCGCAGTGAAAAAGGCATCTGATCAATGCCAAACAGTGGAAGATCTGTTGAAAGAAGCGCTGAAATATCTTTTCTAAGAGGGAAAAGAAAGGCTGAAAAGGAGACGACAGAAAGAGGCAGAAAGGAAATAATGGACGGTAATGGGAAAACGAATCATAACGACTGAGAATTTAGAGGAAGATATTAAGATTGAAGGAGAATTACGGCCACAGCGCCTCTCTGAATATATTGGTCAGGAAAAAGCAAAGGCGACACTTGGCATTTATATTGAGGCGGCAAAGGCGCGAGGAGAATCCCTTGATCATGTACTCTTTTATGGACCTCCGGGTCTTGGAAAGACAACACTTGCCGGAATTATTGCGAATGAGATGGGCGTGCATATGAAGGTAACGTCCGGGCCGGCGATTGAAAAACCGGGAGAAATGGCAGCAATTTTAAACGGTCTGCAGGAGGGGGATGTTTTGTTTGTCGATGAGATTCATAGACTGAATCGTCAGGTAGAGGAAGTTCTTTATCCTGCAATGGAAGATTTTGCCATTGATATTATGATCGGAAAAGGATCCGGCGCCCGTTCAATTCGACTGAATCTGCCTAAATTTACATTAGTCGGCGCAACAACAAGAGCCGGAATGTTGACGGCGCCTCTTCGAGATCGTTTCGGAGTAATGCACCGTTTGGAATTATATACACCGGAAGAACTAAAAATGATTATTTTGCGTTCGGCATCCGTCTTAAACGTTGAGATTGAAGAGGAGGGAGCGCTGGAACTGGCGCGCCGTTCCCGTGGAACACCCCGACTTGCTAACCGACTTTTAAAACGTGTAAGAGATTTTGCGCAAGTAAAATATGACGGTAAGATTACAAAAAAAGTAGCTGATTATGCGCTAGACCTTCTTGATGTTGACAAATATGGGTTAGATCATATTGACCGGACTATCCTTCTTACAATGATCGAAAAGTTTCAGGGCGGTCCGGTTGGATTAGATACTCTTGCAGCGGCAATTTCGGAAGACGCAGGCACATTGGAAGACGTATATGAACCGTATCTCTTAAAGAATGGATTTATCCAGCGGACTCCGAGAGGGCGTATGGTCACAGAATTGGCATACCGCCATTTAGGAATCGATTCTTTTGCAGAGTAATAGTTTCGAAAAAAGTAGTTGGTTTTTGTCGCTAAATAGTTTATAATAAGTTTTAAGAAACGCGAGGAGGAAGCTATGAGTTCAGCAAAACATTTTACGGAAGTATTGATCGGGGGAAAAGTATATACTTTGAGCGGATTTGAGGGCGAAGAGTATCTGCAGAAAGTGTCTTCCTACTTAAATCATAAGATAACAGAATGTACAAATAGTGAAGGATACAGGAAACAGAGCGCTGACACAAGGAATGTACTTCTCGCCCTTAACATTGCCGACGATTATTTCAAAGCGAAAAAGCAGGGAGATTCGTTGGAAAGCGATATTGAGTTAAAAGATAAGGAGATGTATGATCTGAAACACGAACTTATCTCAGCACAGATAAAATTGGAAAATGCGGAAAAAGAGTTGGCAAAACTCAAAGAAGAGAATAACGATCTGCAGATGCAGATTGTAAAACTTGAAACCGAGATGAAAAATCGCAGAAGATAAAAAAGAGGCTGTCAGTTACATGGCAGCCTGTTTCTTTTCGATACAGAATAGAGATACAGTTGTTTGTTCTAAAAAAGAAGAACGACTGTACAGGGAAGGAGTCAGTATGGGAAAAACCCCGATAGAGATTTTGGCGCCGGCCGGATCTTATGCATCCTTTAAGGCGGCAGTCAATGCCGGTGCAGATGCTGTATATGCCGGAGGACCGAGGTTTGGAGCAAGAGCATATGCAGATAATTTTACAGAAGAAGAGTTGATCGAAGCGATCAAGGAAGCGCATATCTATGGAAAAAAGTTTTATCTCACAGTAAATACATTATTAAAAGATCAGGAAATTTCTGAATTATATGCATATCTGAATCCCCTTTATAAAGCCGGATTAGATGCAGTGATTGTACAGGATATCGGAGTGTTGGAATTTGTAAGAGAACATTTTCCAAAGATGGATATTCATGCGAGTACGCAGATGACAATTACTGGATATCGTGGGGCGGCATTTATGAAACAACAAGGAATTTCCAGGGTTGTTCCGGCAAGAGAACTGTCTTTTTCCGAAATCAGAAGGATAAAAGAAGAGACAGGCTTAGAAGTAGAATGTTTTGTTCATGGAGCACTTTGTTATTGTTATTCAGGACAATGTCTTTTGAGCAGCTTAATCGGAGGCCGAAGCGGAAATCGAGGACAGTGCGCGCAGCCATGCAGACTTCCTTATACGGTAGAAGGAGAAAAAAAGTATTATTTAAGTCCGAAGGATATCTGTACATTGGAATATATTCCTGATCTTGCAGAAGCCGGGATTGATTCTTTTAAGATCGAAGGACGTATGAAAAAACCAGAATATGTTGCGGCAGTGACCGCAATGTACCGAAAATATACAGACCTGTACATGAAAAAAGGAAGAGAGGGATACAAGGTTGACCCGAAGGATCAATCGGCTTTAATGGATCTGTATAACAGAGGTGGCTTTTCAAAAGGTTATTACAGGCAGCATAACGGACAGAATATGATGTCGGTTGACCGTCCGAATCATGCGGGTGTTCCTGCGGTTAAAGTGAAAGGACAAAAAGGCCGACAGATTACAGGAATCCTTCTTACTGATCTTCATGCAGGAGATGTTTTGGATATTTCAGGAAACTATACAGTTGGAAAAGATCAGAAAAAGGGAGAACCCTTTTCCATGCTCGTACAAAAACAGGTGCATGTAAAACCAGGCATGGTCATTAGCAGAGTGAGAAATGAATTTCTGATTTCTTCTGTTCATAGTCAATATATAGACAATGATGCAAAGCGGAAAATAAAAGGGCATCTGGAACTTAGGGAAGGCAAGCCGGCAAGTTTGACGTTGCGCTGTGGGGAAAGCGTATATACTGTGCATTCAGCCGGGCTCGTTGAACAGGCGCAGAAGCAGCCGATGGATCAAAAGCGGATTGCGGTGCAGATCGAAAAATTAGGGAATACTCCATTTTCGTTTGAATCGTTAGATATTCAAATGGACGAAATGGTTTTCCTTCCGATTAAACAGCTCAATGATTTAAGAAGAGCTGCGGTAAGTGGGTTGTGTGAGACTCTCGCGGGACACGATTTCCGTGAGGACTCTTTCGAAAAGAAATGGGAAGAATGTAAGTCTGAAACAGAGGCTGAAAGGGAAGAGAAACAAGGGAATACTCCTTTATCCTTTTCCGTTCTTTTAGAAACAAAAGAACAGCTTTCGGCAGTAAACGCCTTTTTAGAAGAAACAAAAGAGGGCGCAGAGATCGTGCGTGTTTATATCGAGAGTAATCTGTTTCAAGATAATATTTTTGCAGAAATCGACGCTTTAAAAGAGAAAAAAGTTGAGCGCTTTCTCGCTCTTCCGCATATCTTCAGAGAGGGAAGCGAAGCACGGATCAGACAATGTCTTGCGCGGGCTGCAGCAGCGGATCTGGAAGGAGTCCTTATTCGAAATTGGGAACAATATGCACTGCTTTGTCAATTAGAATTTGACAAAAAAGTGATTTCGGATGATAATCTATATGTGTTTAACCGGTTTGCAAAAAGTTTTTTGAAGAAAAACGGCATTTTTGAATTTACTGCTCCGGCGGAATTAAATGAACGGGAGCTGGAAAAACTCGGAATCAAAAATGCGGAGCTTACAGTATATGGATATCGCCCGGTTATGATTTCAGCACAGTGTATTATGAAAACAAGAGGAAAGTGTATAAAGAAGCCTTCCTGTATACGAATGAAAGATCGGATTGGAAAAGAGTTCCTTGTTCAGACTCGTTGTGATGAATGTTATAATGTTGTTTACAACAGCGCTCCGTTATATTTAGGAAATCAGAAAGATCGGATTGAGGAACTGGATCCGAAAAGACTTCGGATTCGATTCGGAGCGGAGCGGAAAGAAGAAGTAAAAAAAGTATTGAAACAAGTGATCGGCTCATTTGGAGAAAAGCCGTCGTTTGATTATACACAGGAGCATTTTAAACGCGGCGTATTATAGTGGAGCCGGTTAACGGTAGGAGAGATAACGTGGTAAATATTATCGTTGAATTATCAAAATATGTAATCATCGTACTTATGGCATCCTATACCTTTTCATGTTTCTCTATATTTACAAGAAATTATGAAGATGAAGAAAAAAAGGTTTTGATCCGGCAGGACGTATTGATGTTTCTTTTGCAGTTTGCTGCTTTCGGCACGATGTATTTGGTGACAAAAGATATTCGGATTATATTTCTATATGCGGTATTGGCGGTGATCCTTTTGGCGGTGATCCTTTTGTATAATTTGATCTATCCGAATGTATCAAGACTTGTCGTCAACAACATGTGTATGCTGATCACCGTTGGAATGATCATGATTACAAGGCTGTCATCAGATAATCCGTCTCCATACGGAACCGCAGTCAGACAGCTTATATTTGCAGCTTTGGGTATTGCGTTCGGACTGGTTGTTCCGGTTTTGATTCGGAAAATGAAATTTCTTGATCAATGGACATATATTTATGCGGCGGTAGGCGGAGCGGCGCTTCTTGCAGTCGCACTGTTTGCGCAGATGTCCGGCGGTGCAAAACTGGGATTTGAGATTGCCGGCATCAATATACAGCCGTCAGAATTTGTAAAAATCATTTTCGTATTTTTTGTTGCGGCAAGTTTGAATAAATCAAAAGAATTTAAAAATATTGTTATAACAACAGCTATTGCAGCAGCACATGTGCTGATCTTAGTGCTTTCTACGGATTTAGGAGCGGCTCTGATTCTTTTTGTTGTTTATCTTGTCATGCTTTTTGTTGCGACAAGACAATGGCTGTATGCAGTGGCAGGACTTGGAGCAGGAGCGGCCGCAGCAGTTGTCGGTTATCATTTATTTGCCCATATTCAGGTCAGAGTTGAAGCGTGGCAGGATCCGATCGGAACTTATAGTGGAAGCGGCTATCAGGTAGCACAGTCTTTATTTGCAATCGGAACAGGAAGCTGGTTCGGGACAGGACTTTTTAAAGGTCAGCCGGATACGATACCGGTTGCGGAAACAGATTTTATTTTTTCGGCAATTACAGAAGAAATGGGCGTGATCTATGCACTTTGTCTGATCTTAATCTGCGTAAGCTGTTATGTGATGTTTTTGAATATTGCAATGGAATTGAGAAATAATTTCTATAAATTGATCGCACTCGGATTAGGAACCTGCTATATATTCCAAGTATTTTTACAGATTGGCGGCGTCACGAAATTCATTCCTTCTACAGGAATGACTCTCCCGTTTGTAAGTTACGGCGGAAGTTCTATGTTAAGTACGATGATTATGTTTGGAATTATTCAAGGTCTTTATATTATCAGAGAAGATGAGGAAGAAGAACGGGAAAAAGCGAAGCTTAGAAAAGAAAAACTAAGAAAAGAAAAGCTGAAAAAAGAAAGGAATCAAAAAAATGGCGTGGGAAGAACAGCGCCCCGAACGACGGCAAAAAGCGGACCGAGATTCGAAGAGGTCCCAAGACAGAAGCCGCGGAAAAAAACGGGAACGCGCACAAAATAAAGATTTTGCTAAAATCACATACTTTTTTGTTATTCTGTTTATTGCGCTGATGGGATATCTCGTCTATTTTACAACTGTAAAAGCAAAAACGTTTGTTAACAGTCCATACAATCAACGGCAAGATTCTTTTGCCCAAAGTGTTGTCAGAGGAGATATTACAGACAGAAATGGAAATGTACTTGCTACAACAGAGGTAGATGAAGATGGAGCAGAGACAAGAGTCTATCCGTATGGTTCTCTTTTTGCTCATGTTGTCGGTTATAACGATTCCCAATTCGGAAAGACTGGTCTTGAATCTGCTGAAAATTTTGATCTTCTTACATCAAATGCATTTTTCATGGAAAAGATTCAAAACGAATTTAAGGGTGAAAAAGATCAAGGTGATACGGTTGTGACAACGCTTGACGCGGATCTTCAACAGGCGGCTTATAATGCACTTGGTGAAAATAAAGGTGCCGTGATCGTGATGGAAGCGGATACAGGGAAAATACTCTGTCTTGTTTCGAAACCGGATTTTGATCCGAATACACTGGAAGAAAATTGGGAAATACTAAACACAGATGAAGAAAACAGTCCGTTGTTAAATCGTGCCACAAACGGGTCTTATGCTCCGGGATCAGTATTTAAGATTGTAACGGCGCTTGCTTATATGAGACAAAACGCTGATTATAATTCTTATTCTTATGATTGTCAGGGTGCGATCACACAAGAGAATGCTACGATCCGCTGCTTCAACAGTACAGTGCACGGCTATGAAGACCTGAGAAGCTCTTTTGCTAATTCCTGCAATGCTTCGTTTGCCAATATCGGATTAAGTCTTGATATCGATGGTTATAGAGCAACGGCAGAAGATTTGCTTTTTAATAAGAAACTTCCAAGCGTGATGGATTATACAAAAAGTTCTTTTGCGCTCAATTCAGAATCCGGATCTGCAGAGATCATGATGACAGCGATGGGACAGGGTAAGACGATGGTGAGTCCTTATCATATGGCACTGATTACAGAAGCGATCGCAAACGGCGGAACATTGATGCAGCCGTACTATGTAGATAAAGTGACAAATTATACAGGAACAGAAGTGAAAAAAAATGTTCCGAAAAGCTACAAACGGATCATGACTTCAGAAGAAGCAGCACAGTTAAAAGAGTATATGGCGGCGGTGGTAAGTGAAGGAACAGGCTCTGTTTTGAACGGAAGAGCTTACACAGCGGCCGGAAAAACCGGAACTGCAGAATACAGTATGATAGACGGAGAAAAGACACATTCCTGGTTTACAGGTTTTACAAATGTTGATAACCCTGAGCTTGTGATTACTGTAATTACTGAAGGTTCTGACGGAAGCGCCGGAGGAAAGGCGGTAACCATTGCCGGAACTGTATTGGATGCTTATTATAATCGGTGAAAATATGATGCAGATAAAATTTTATTATAGTCTGTATGTCAGCGAATGCTGGCAGGAGAAAAAGGAAAAAATCATAAAAAGACTGAAAGCAAATAGGCTTCAGCCACAAGTATATGTCGTTGCATTATCGCAAGGAGAACAAAATCAATTAGAATTTTTTCCGAGCGCTTTGTTAAAGCAGCATGTTTTTGAACATGCGCGGCTTTTTGTGGTCGGCATTGCAGACGGCTATGACGAAGCGCTTTTCCTTGTTGAAAAAATTGTCCAAGACGTATATGAAAAAACAGATAACGTAAAAATAAGACAGTTTTTTTTAATGGATCAGGCTGAATACGAGAAAAAGGGACGGTAGGCAGATGTTACATATCATACTACTTATATTAAAAATAATCGGGTTTTTGCTGCTTGCTATAATCGGGATTGTGATTTTTGCTCTGCTTTTGATCCTTTGCGCCCCGGCAGGCTATCAATTTCATTTGTCGACAGATGATTCGAAAAGAGGAATTCGGGGGAATTTGCGCTTTTACTGGATAAGACCTTTGTTTTCCGGGGAGATCTGCTATGACAAAGGGAATTTAACGTGGAAGATTCGAGCTGCTTGGAAAAAGTTTGGAGATGGAGAAGAACCGAAAACATCAAAGACGCAGGCTTCTGCTTTAAACGAGAAGGTAAATGGTCAAAAAAGTGCAGGGCAAAAAAATGAAGAACAGAAAAGTTTAGAAGAGCAGACTTTAGTTCAGAAAAAGGCTGCCTCTAAAAATTCAGTGCAAAAAAAGACAGATCAAAAGGAAACTTTTGAGTCGGAATCTTTAAAAGAAGAACATTGGGAATCAGAACATTCAAATAATTCTCAAAAAATCGAAGAGAACAAACAGTCTTCAAAAAGAAAGAAATGGTCTTTAGAAACTTTTTTGAAAAAGATAAAATATACATTCCGAAAAATATATGCTAATATAAAAGCATTGATAACGAAAAAGGAAACTGTTGAAAGATTTTTGAAAAATGAGATTCACAAAAATGCATTTGCTAAATTTATAAAAGAAATGAAGCGGTTTCTTTTTAAATTACGACCTCAAAAAGCGGAGATAAAATCAAAATTCGGATTTGAAGACCCGGCGGTAACGGGGTATGTGTTAGCTTTTATAAGTTGTATTTATCCATTCTTCGGGGAGTATGCAGATATCGAACCGGATTTTGAGAATAAAGTATTAGATTTGGAAATGCAGGTGGAAGGCAAGATCAGGATTCTTTCTTTGTTTTTATTTGTATTTCATATGTTTGTGGATAAGAATGTAAGAATAACGATTGCACATTTTAAAAAGTTAAAACTATAATAAGCGAAATGTTTAAATGGGAGGAAAGAAAAAATGGCAGATAATAATAACGGTTTTAAGTCGACAGTAGAAGCGCTTTTTCAAGGGATGGATGCAGTTGTATCTTCCAAGACAGTAGTAGGAGATGCAATTCATATTAATGATACGATTATTCTTCCTCTTGTAGACGTTTCATTTGGAATTGGAGCAGGCGCTTTCTCAGCG
>OGRC01002333.1_pt1 | contig 10350 bp, 7 predicted proteins | sample 1553431 | NCBI WGS metagenome assembly OGRC01 (sample SAMEA2580064, study PRJEB22360) | human gut metagenome | biome: human gut; feature: human-associated habitat; material: faeces | place: Denmark | collected 2008/2010
GAGTGGGTCGCGGGCAGGACGCGCGTCATGGTCGCCACCAACGCCTTCGGCATGGGCATCGACAAACCCGACGTGCGGTTCGTCGCCCACTACACCATGTGCGATTCGCTCGAAAGCTACTATCAGGAGGCCGGCCGCGCAGGCCGCGACGGCGTGCGCAGCTACGCCCTGCTGCTGACCTCTCCCGACGACGGAGGGCGCATCATAAAGCGTTTCGAGCAGGAATTTCCGCCGCTCGAAAAGATCAAGGACATCTACGAAAAGGTCTGCTCCTACCTGCAGATCGGCATCGGCGACGGCGCCGAAGCTTCGTTTCTGTTCAACATCCACGACTTCTGCGCCCGCGAGCACCTCTACTCCGGCACGGTGCAGAGCGCGCTCAAACTCCTGCAGCAGAACGGCTACATGACGCTGACCGACGCGCAGGAGAATCCGGCGCGGATCATGTTCTGCGTAAGCCGCGACGATCTCTACCGCATCCGCGTCCAGCGTGACGAACTCGACCACTTCATCCGCACGCTGCTGCGCCTTTACAACGGCGTCTTCACCGAATTCCGCCAGATCGACGAGGGCGAGATCGCCACGTGGAGCGGCTACACCGTCGAGCGGGTCAAGGAGCTGCTCAAACGGCTCTGGCAGCTGCGCGTGATCCGCTACGTCCCCTCCAATCGCTCGCCGATCCTCTTCATGAACGAGGAGCGGCTTCCCCGCGCCGACCTCTACATCTCTCCCGACACCTACAAACGGCGTCAGGAGCTGATGCGCGAACGTTTCGAACACATGCTCGACTATGCCGCCAACGAAACCCGCTGCCGGAGCGCCGTGCTGGAAGCCTACTTCGGCGAGGGCGATCCCGCGCCGTGCGGCGTCTGCGACATCTGTCTGGCCCGCAGGCGCGCCGCAAAACAAAAATCCGCGGACGCCGCCGGCAATGCGGCGGAAAGCCTGCGCAAAGAGGTGCTCGAACGGCTGGCCCAAGGTCCCGCCGACCCGCGCGAACTGGCCGACGGATTTCCGGGCGGCGTGCAGCGGACCGGCGAGGTGATCCGGCAGCTGCTCGACGAGGGCCTGCTCGCCACCTGCAAGGACGGGAAAATCAGGCTGAAATAACCCGGCGCCCCGACACCTGATCGCAAAAAGGTCTGCGAACATGTCGTTTTCCGGAAATAATTCCGTAATTTTGTGGGAACGTTCCATCGCATGACTACGACAAATAATTTTACCGATAAAATAAGCAACGAGGAGACCGCCGCGCTTCCCGCCATCGAATTCAAGGGCGAGATCCGCATCATCGAGCATGAGCGCGACATCGTGCCGGCCTGCAAGTTTCTGATGAAACAGGCCGTCGTGGGCTTCGACACCGAGACGCGCCCCTCGTTCCGTCCGGGCATAAGCTACCGGGTGTCGCTGCTTCAGCTCTCGACCCCGCAGCTCTGCTTTCTGTTCCGGCTGAACAAGATTCCGCTGGCCAAGCCGATCCTTCAGGTGCTCGAAACCGACTCCATCCTCAAAATCGGCGCCGACGTCGCGGGCGACCTCCGCTCGCTGCGCCAGATCCGCCACTTCCGCGACGGCGGATTCGTGGACCTGCAGTCCATCGCCCCCGAATGGGGCATCGAAGACAAGAGCCTGCGCAAACTCTCGGCCATCGTCCTCCGGCAGCGCGTCTCCAAAGCCCAGCGTCTGAGCAACTGGGAGGCCGCAACGCTCACCGACAAACAGAAACTCTACGCCGCGACCGATGCGTGGGTCTGCACGGCGATCTACGACAAACTGCTGCACACACCCAAAATAAAACGTCCCAAAGCATGACACCTCAAATATACCTGCGCAAAGGCAAGGAAGAGTCTCTTATGCGCCGCCACCCGTGGATTTTTTCGGGAGCCATCGACTACATCAAGGCCGAAGACGAATCGGAAATCGCCGAAGGCGCTCTGGTCGAAGTATACACCCGTTCGGGCGAATTCATCGCGCAGGGACACTACCAGATCGGTTCGATCGCCGTGCGCGTGCTGTCGTTCTGCCGGGAGACGATCGATCAGGAGTGGTGGAACCGCCGCATCGCCGTGGCGCACGACGTTCGCCGCACGCTGGGACTTACGGACAATCCCGACACGAACTGCTACCGGCTGGTGCACGGCGAGGGCGACGCCCTGCCGGGACTGGTCGTGGACATCTACGGCACGGCGGCCGTGGTCCAGTGCCACTCGGTCGGCATGTACCACGCCCGCATGGAGATCGCCAAGGCGATACGGGCGACTTACGGCGACAAAATCACGGCCATCTACGACAAAAGTTCGCAGACGGTGCCGTTCAACGCCCGGCTGGGCGCCGTGGACGGTTATCTGTGGGGCAGCTCCGACCACGAATCGCACATCGTGACGGAAAACGGCGAGAAATTCCTCGTAAACTGGGAGAAAGGCCAGAAGACGGGCTTTTTCCTCGACCAGCGCGAAAACCGCGAACTGGTGAAACGCTACGCCAAAGGCCGCACGGTGCTCAACACCTTCTGTTACACGGGCGGATTCTCGGTCTACGCCATGGCGGGCGGCGCCCGAAAGGTCTGCTCGGTGGACTCCTCCGAACGCGCCGTGACACTCGCCACCGAAAACATGGTGCTCAACTTCGGCCGGGAGGCCGACTTCAGCGAGATTGCGGCCGACGCCGTGGAGTATCTCAAGGACATCGGCGACAAATACGACCTGATCATCCTCGACCCTCCGGCCTTCGCCAAACACCACAAGGTGCTGGGCAACGCCCTGCAAGGCTACAAGCGGCTCAACGCCCGCGCCATTTCGCAGATCAAGCCCGGCGGCATCCTCTTCACGTTCTCCTGCTCGCAGGCCGTATCGAAGGAACTGTTCCGCACGACGGTCTTCTCGGCCGCAGCCATCGCAGGCCGCAACGTACGCATCCTGCACCAGATGACGCAGCCCGCCGACCACCCGATCAGCATTTACCACCCCGAAGGCGAATACCTCAAAGGCCTCGTGCTCTACGTCGAATAAGATGGCGAAAACCGCAACCGATCCGGGGTACGCCGCCTGCCCCATCCGCAATATCGTGGACCGCTTCGGCGACAAATGGTCCCTGCTGGTGCTCTACAACCTGCACACGGGCGGGCGTCTGCGCTTTTCGGAGATACACCGCCGGATGACCGACATCTCGCAGAAGATGCTCGCCTCGACCCTGCGGCGGCTCGAACAGGACGGCCTGCTTTCGCGCACGGTCTACCCCGAAGTGCCGCCGCGCGTCGAATACGCCCTCACGCCCCGCGGCGAATCGCTCATGCCCCATCTCGTCTCGCTCATCGGCTGGGCGCTGGAAAATTTCGACGCGATCATCAGCGACCGCAACTCCCGACAAGCAACCGAAGCGGATTTATAAATCACGCACCCGAAACCGCCAAGCAGCAGGCTTCGGACCATCGCGGTCCCCACAACCCAGCCCGCCCCATCGTCCGCCCTCTCAGATGCCACGGCAATCGGTTCCTGCAATCGTCCCGGACAGACTTCCGTTCCAGCCCCGACAAACACATCCGACAAATGCACCCGGCAAATACGCTCGGCAAATGCGCCCGGCAAACACATCCAGCAAATGCACCCGGCGGCGCCATGTCCGCTCCAAATAGAAAAAGTCCCTTCCGGGCCTTTCTTTATTTCACCTTCTCGAAGACGTAGACTTCGTGCACCTCGCCGTCGTAGCCCGGGTAGAATCCCCGGGGCATGCCCAGCACGATCCGCGCCCCGCGGTTGGCCAGCACCAGCAATTCGTCGGTCTGCGGATCTATCGCCAATCCTTCGATTTCGCCCGCACGCAGGAAATCGGTCATCGCGCGAAACGGCAGCGCCGTCGCATAACTCTTCCCGTCGCGCATGTCGGCGATATAGATCGTATCCGGCTCGTCGAGGTCCGCATCGCCGTCATCGGCCGAGATCAGCATCCGGCCGTCCACCATGAAGATCCCCTGCTGCCACTGCGGAACCGGACGCAGATGCACCTTGCGGACATACTTCCCCGTCTTGAGATCATAGCCGTACAGATAGCGGCCGTCCACCCAGTCCGACATCCAGACCATGTCGTTGTCCCGGTCCACGGCCAGTCCGCTCACCTCGACCTGCCCAGATTCGGGGTCCCAGTCGATCGAACGCTTCCATTTCAGGTTGTCCGCATCGTAAACGGCGACCTGAATGTTCTCGCCCTTGCCGTCTTCGAAAGTCTCGATACCGGCATACAGCTCGCCGTTCCACACGTCGATATCGCCCAAGTGATTGGCTTCGAGCGGCAGTCCTTCGAACGGGTGTTCGTTTTCGGCGACCAGCCGCCCCTGCTTATCATACTTGTAGAGCGCCGTGCTGCCCGAAACGTAATAATAGTTCGAGTCGGCGGCGATTCCCTGCCGTCCTTCGACCGGAACGATCCGTTTGAGCCGATACTCCCCGCCGAGACTCTGCGCCCGGAGCGCCGTGCCGGCCGCCATGAGCGCCAGCACAAAAAAAATTCGTTTCATCATAGTCGTACGATTTTACACATCCGCACCAGAGCAAAAACAAGGCCGGAGACGCACACCCGGTTCAAAGGTTTCGTCTCCGGCCTGTTCTCTGCAGTCCATTCAACAGCCCGAACGCTTCGGGCCGGTTCTGACCGCTCCCGGTCAATTCCAGTCGGGTCCGGTCTCTTCCCGAAGGCTTCCGGTCCGGGAACTACTTGCGTTTGGCCCGCTGCTGGGCCTCCTGCTGACGCATCAGCTCCTCGTAGCGCTGCTGGAATTTCGATTTCTTGCCTTTCGACTTCCTCGCGGCATTGGCCTGCATCACGGCATGAATCTTCTCGTCGTCCACGATGCGGCGGATGACGAGCGTCTGCCCGATCGTAAAGAGGTTTGACAGCAGGTAATAGTAGCACAAGCCGCTCGAATAGCTGTTGAACCACAACAGCATCATGATCGGCATCATGTAGACCATCATAAACTTCATGCCGGCCATCTGGGGCTGCGACGAAGCGGTCTGCTGGTAGTTGAAGTAGGAGTAGCCGAACAGTGACACGGCCATCAGCAGCGCGAACAGGCTGACATGGTCACCGTAGAACGGGATCGAGAACGGCAGGTTCACGATGCTGTCGTACGACGAGAGGTCGTCGGCCCAGAGGAACGGCTGCTCGCGCAGCTCGATCGACGCCGGGAAGAAACGGAACATGGCGATCAGGATCGGCAGCTGGATCAGCATCGGAATACAGCCGCCCATGGGGTTGATGCCGGCCTTTTTGTAAAGTTCCATCGTCGCCTGCTGCTTTTTCATGGCATCCTCCTTCTTGGGATACTTCTTGTTAAGCTCGTCCACCTGCGGTTTTATCAGGCGCATCTTGGCCATCGACACGTAGCTCTTGTAGGTGAGCGGCGAGATGACGAGCTTCACGAGAATCACCAGAATCAGGATAATGATGCCGAAACTGCCGATGTAGTTGCGCAGGAAGTCGAAGACCGGAATCACGCACCAGCGGTTCACCCAGCCGAAGATACCCCATCCCAGCGGAATCAGACGCTCCATATGGAGGTCCGCACCGTTGTTGTCGGTGACTTTCTTCAGGATCGCATATTTGTTGGGACCGAAGTAGAATGCGAAATCATATCCTTCGACCTGCGCCGAGTAGGGCACAGCCATCTGCACGGAGAAACTCTTGAGCAGCTCCGAGCCGGGAGCCGCCGTATCGAAGGCCATGTTGGCGCTGGAGACGTTCTGCGGCGCGATGAAGACCGACGAGAAGAACTGCTGCTTGAAAGCCACCCAGTTCACCGCCGTCGATACGCTCTTCGACTTGGCGCCGTCGCTCATGCCCAGCTCCTCGATCGAACTTTCGCCCGGAAAACGGTAAGCCAGCGTCGTGTACATGTTTTCGTTCTGGAAACCCTTCTCGTTCTGGTACGAGACATTCGACCAGTCGATGCCGATCGAAGTCTGGTTGGCCATCTGCGGGGCCATGTTCACCAGCCGGACGTTGAAATCCACGAGGTAATCGCGCTCCGGAGCCTGCTTATTATATATAAGGTACTCGTATTCGAGCCATGCGTTCTCCGCCACTGCAAGACGCATCGTCACACGCCGGGCATCGCCTGCCGTCTCCACGGGTTCAGCGCGGAAGACGTAATCCATCGTATTGACCTTGACGTTGTTCAGGCCGTTCTTCACATAGAACGACATGTCGAACCGGGCGCTCGCAGGGTCCATCAGCTCGATCAGTTGGTCGCGCTGACCGCGGGGTGCGTACTTGGTGTAGTCCTTGAGCGTCACGCCCGTGATCTGTCCGCCGCGCGTCGAGAAACGCACCGTCATCACCTCGTTCTCCACCGTAAACTCTTCAGGCTCTGCCTCCTGCGCCGCGGTCAGATACTCGCCCATCGCGGCGATCCGACGCTGACGCACGGTCTGGGCCAAATCCGCCTCCGCTTCGGACGCCGCCGTCTCACCGGACGCCGCAACCACACTCTCCGCAACGCCGCCCGCCGCGCTGTCCGCCGCGGGAACCGCGGGACGCGAAGCGGCGGACTACACCGCGGCGGAACCGGCGGGCCGGAAGGGGGGGGCTACCGAATCCTGATAGGCCTGCCACGCGGCCATTTCCTGCTGATATTTCTCCTGCTGTTTGGTATTGACATAGGCGAATCCCAGAAAAAGGACCGCCACGACGACAATACCCAAAATTGTTTTTTTATCCATCTAAACGTGTTTGCTTCTTACTTTGTGCGGTTATTACTTCTTTTCCCCGGCGTATTTGAGCGCCGCTCCGACGAACGCCACGAACAGCGGCGAAGGCTTCAGCACCGTACTCTTGTATTCGGGATGATACTGCGTGCCGACGAACCACGGATGGTTCGCCACTTCGACCACCTCGACCAGCCCCGTATCGGGGTTGATGCCCACGGCCTGCATGCCGGCGGCTTCGAACTGCTCCAGATAGTCGTTGTTGAACTCGTAGCGGTGACGGTGACGCTCCGAAATATTGAGCTTGCCGTACGCCGCGGCGACTTTCGACCCCTTCTTCAGCGCACACGGATAGGCGCCCAGACGCATCGTGCCGCCCTTGGCCGTCACGCCCTTCTGCTCCTCCATCAGGTCGATGACCGGATGCGGCGTCGATTCCATTTCGCTCGAATTGGCGTCGGCGATGCCCAGCACGTTGCGGGCGAACTCGATCACGGCGCACTGCATGCCCAGACAGATGCCGAGGAACGGAATGTTGTTTTCGCGGGCGTAACGCACGGCCACGATCTTGCCCTCGATGCCGCGGTTTCCGAAGCCCGGAGCCACCAGAATGCCCGACATCTTGCCCAACTTCTCGGCCACGGTTTCGGGCGTGATCTTCTCTGAATTGACATAGCGCAGTTTCACCTTGCAGTCGTTCACGGCGCCCGCATGCACGAACGATTCGCAGATCGACTTGTAGGCGTCGGGCAGTTCGGTGTACTTGCCGACCAGCGCGATCTCGATCTTCTTCGAAGGGTGCTTGATCTTGTCGACCAGCGCGTTCCACGCGGTCATATCGGGTTCCTTGTCGGCGGGCAGGTCGAGTTTCTGGAGCACCACCTCGTCCAGATGCTGGTCGTGCATCTTCTGCGGCACTTCGTAGATCGTCGGTACGTCGATCGATTCCATCACGGCGTTGGCGTCCACGTTGCAGAACAGCGCCACCTTGCGGCGCAGGTTCACCGAAAGCGGATGCTCGGTGCGCAGCACGAGGATATCGGGCTGCAAACCGTTTTCGAGCAGCGCCTTCACCGAGTGCTGGGTGGGTTTGGTCTTCAGCTCGCCCGAAGCCGCCATGTAGGGGATCAGCGTCAGGTGCACCAGCGCCGTATTCTTATAGCCCAGCGAGTAGCGCAGCTGGCGCACCGACTCGATGAACGGCAGCGACTCGATGTCGCCCACCGTACCGCCGATCTCGGTGATGATAACGTCGTAAACCTTCTTCTGCGCCAGCAGCTGGATGCGGCGCTTGATCTCGTCGGTGATATGGGGAATGACCTGCACGGTCTTGCCCAGATACTCGCCCTTGCGCTCCTTCTCGATGACGCTCTTGTAAATCCGGCCCGTCGTGACGTTGTTGGCCTTCGACGTGGGCTGGTTCGTAAAGCGTTCGTAGTGGCCCAGATCGAGGTCGGTCTCCGCGCCGTCCTCCGTCACATAGCATTCGCCGTGTTCGTAGGGATTCAGCGTTCCGGGATCGACGTTGATGTAGGGGTCGAGTTTCTGAATGGTCACCGAATAGCCGCGCGCCTGCAGCAGCCGGGCTATCGAGGCCGAAATAATACCCTTGCCGAGCGACGACGCAACGCCGCCCGTAACAAATATGTACTTGGGTTTGGAAAGTTTCATTACGTTTATTACTATTTGTTGTCGTTGTTTTCATGATTCTCCTCCTGCGCCTGACGGTCGATCAGCTTCACTTTCTCGATCGCGGCGGCCATATCCTCGCGGGCGCGCTCGATCTTGGCCTTCACGTCGGCGATCAGCGCCTCGGCGTTCTTCGACTTGGCGAAGAAACCGATGTTGTTCTCCAGCAGGCCGATCTCCTGCTCCAGCTGGCGCACCTTGCCGTAAAGCCGTTCGCGCTCCGAACGCAGGCGGCTGCCGCCCGCCGACTTGAACGACGAAACCTTCTCGCGGAAACGGTTCATCGAACGGTCGCGCTCGGTGCCGCGCAGCGTGTTGAACAGCGCATCGACGGCGGCCTTGTACTTCTTCTGCACGGCGTCCTTCTGCTTGATGGGTACGAACCCGATCTCGCCCCAGCGGCGCTGGAAGTCGCGGATCACGTCGTAACCGCCCGTCTTGACATCGGCCGCGGCCATCTCTTCCAGCAGCGCGAGCTTCTTCTTCAGATTCTCCTCGTGCTCGCCGTCCACGCTGGCGAAATGCGCGCCCTTGCGCTCGAAGAATTTGTCGCACGCCGCGCGGAAACGCCGCCAGATAGCATCCGAATGCCGGCGCGACACGGCGCCGATCTCCTTCCAGCGGGCCTGCAGGGCAATCAGCTCGTCGGTCGCCTTCTTCCACTCCTCGCTGTTCATCAGCGACTCGGCGGCCTCGCATATTTCGGTCTTGAGCTGCAGATTATGCTCCATCTCGGCCTTCACGCCCGAATAGAACTGACGCTTGGCCTCGAAGAACCTGTCGCACGCCGTGCGGAAACGTTCGTATATGCGGTTGTTATCCTTCTTGGGCGCGAAGCCGATGGTCTTCCACGTCTTCTGAATCTCCAGCAGACGGTCACTGGCCCGGTTCCACTCCTTGCGGGTGGTGAGCGGCTGCGCGGCCAGCTCCTCGGTGGCGGCGCATAGCTCCGTCTTCAGTTCGAGGTTGCGGACCTGCTCGCCCTTCAGCGCCTCGAAGTGCTCCTGATGCTGTTTGTTGATCCGACTCGACGCCGCCTTGAAACGCTCCCAAAGCACCTCCTTGTATTCGTTGGCCACGGGACCCGTCTCACGCCATTCGTCGTGCAGTTTCTGCAGTTTGTGGAACGCTTCGACCACCGAAGGCTCCAGCACGAGCGCCTCGGCCTGCTCGCACAGGGCCACCTTCTGCTCGTAATTCTTCTTCAGGTCCAGATCGCGCAGCTCCTTGTTGATCTTGATGAAGCTGTAGAAATTCTCGACGTGCAGGTTATAGGTCTCCCACAAATCCTTGACGTTCTGCAGGGGCACGATGCCGGTCTCCTTCCAGCGCTGCTGCAGCTCGCGGAATTTAGTAAAGGTATGGTTGAGCGTCTCGTCCGAATTGACCAGCTCCTTCAGCTCCTCGATAATCCCCAGCTTGACCTGCAGGTTCTTCTCCTTCTCGGCTTCGAGATTGGCGATGAACTCGTCGCGGCGACGGCGGTACTCCTTGAACAGCTCCTTGAGCTGCACCTCGACGCCGTCCACTGCCGGCGCAAAATCCTCTTCGGCGCCGCCTTCCTCGATGAATTTGCGGCGTGCGGCTTCGACCTCGGCGCGGCGGATGCGGTAGAAGGCGATCTTCAGCGCCTCCACATCCCGGCGGATCGACTGCACGGGCTGCTCTTCGAGCATGCGCGTAAACAAAGCCACCAGTTCCTCCTTGCCCCGGCCCGTGAATTTGTCTTCGGTATCGGCGGCGCTTCCCGCCATCTGCTCGGCCTCGGCCTCCTCGGCGGTCTCGCCCTCCAGTTCGAGTCCGGCGTCCTGCGCCGGCAGCGCGGCCTCCTCGTCCGCGAAATCCCCCTGCACGTCGGACGCCGCAGCCTCCTCTTCCGTCTCCGTTACGACCGCTTCGGCCGCAGGCTTGATCCGGGCACATTTCGCACGCGCCGTCTCTTCAGCGGGAGCCGCTTCCGCAG
>OGRC01002337.1_pt1 | contig 10329 bp, 16 predicted proteins | sample 1553431 | NCBI WGS metagenome assembly OGRC01 (sample SAMEA2580064, study PRJEB22360) | human gut metagenome | biome: human gut; feature: human-associated habitat; material: faeces | place: Denmark | collected 2008/2010
AGACCTGATCCACCTCCTGCGGCAGATCCTGCCACACGGATTTCTTTGCGGGATGGACGCCCACATCCACCGGCCAGAACCGCCGGTTTCCTGTCATATCCTTTAGAAACTCTTCTTCATTGCTTGTCCCGAAGAACACACAGCGACGCGGGTATTTATTTGTCCGGCGCCCATAAGCAGCACGGTAAATGTCATCTGTCTTACTTAAGAACTGCTTGACCGCATTGGTCTCCTGTCTGGTCATTGCTGTCAGTTCGCCCACTTCATTGATCCACGTCCCCTGGATCAGCTCTGCCGCTTCCTTTCCCTCAAAACTGGTCAAGGAATCTGAGAACCAGTCTTTTCCAAGGATTCTCAAAAACGTACTCTTTCCGATTCCCTGTGGTCCGGTAAAAATCGGCATATAATCATATTTCACGCCGCCAGTCACCGCACGGGCAACGGCAGCACACAAGGACTTCCGCATCACGGCTCTGGTGTATCCGTTGTCTTCTGCCCCCAGATAGACACTTAGAAGCGTATCCAGCCGTTTCTGTCCATCCCATTTTAAACGGCACAAATATTCTTTCACATCATTGATCCGGTTCTGGCTGCTGACGATCAGCAGCGCGCTGTCCAGCTTCTCCCGACCGGTGATCCCATAAAACAGTTCCATATAGTTGTAAAATCCGGCATCGTCCTCGTCTTTCCACCGGCGCTTTCCTTCTTCCCGGCTCCACGGAACTTTTCCAAGGATCAAGCCGCAGCTGGCGAACTCATCCGTCACGATCTTCCCTTTCAATAACGGATCGTTCTGCAGTACGATCACTGCATTATTGATCGTCTTTTCTACTTTTCCATTTCCGTCATGGGTCAGCCGGGAAGCCCAGGTCAGATCCTCTTCCGGCAGTTCCCCGCCCTCCGGAGTCTGGAATGCCTGTCTTGCCTGATCCAGCTTTTCCCTTGTCAGAAGATCGGATACCGCCCGGTCCTCTCCTGCCATCCGGCTCATGGCAACAAAAGATGGCAGCTTATTCACCGGAGTCCCATCTTTTGCATCTTGATCCTTATCCCCATACCTATGCAGGCGCACAAGGTCAAACGCGTTGACCAATAAGCCGGAACATGGATCCGTGGCATGGTGGGAGTACAAAAACAGATCCCCATCATACACGACCGCTCCCCCGACCGTAGAGCCTCCTGTGTAGGTGTACCTGCCATCTATGTCCGTTGGCTCATACATTCCCGGAATGAATTTCTCCATCGCCTGTGAGATCGTATAGGTCCGGCAGAATGCCCCGATGATCCCTCTCTTTGTCGTTGGATCTTCCTGTTTTGCCAGACGCCGCCGTTCCACAGCGTCTACACCCGGAACCTGCGACCACTGGGATACATCTGTCCAATCCCCATACATTCCGAGCAGCCCGGTCAGACTGCAGAATGGATGGTCGAACAGTTCGCAGAGATATTCCCCATCTGCACAGCAGCTTGGCCAATACATCAGCCGCGCCACATCAAAGGTTGTCGGATCACAGTATTCCATCCCGATCAGGGATGCCAGTTTTCTTGCCGCCGGTTCATATTCATCCGCTGATGCCGTCTGATCCAACGGGACTACAATCCGCAGCCGTGGTGCATACCCGGTATGTTTCCGGGTACTATAAACTACTGCGGCGCATCCCAGCCCGGCAACCCGTTTCAAAATGGCATCTGTGCCCCCTGCCGGAATCTGATCCATATCCAGCGTCAGCAGATCCCTTCCGGCCACATAGGCAGCCTTCCGGATGTCATTTGCAAAGGTTCCACCCACGAATCCGCCAACATCTTTCAGTTCATCCTGCTTTGCTTTCGGAAATGCAAGATATTCCTCCATCGTTTCTGTACTGCGGACAGGTTGTTTTAATCTGTCCACAAACTCGGACCAGAGGATCTCCGCTTTTGGCCAATGTTTTGTTTTTCTTGTGCCTGCCATGCTGACTTGCATCGTTCTGTTATGTTGCATGTGTCGTCCCTCTAATCTTTCATATAGTAACTGCTTTCAAAACCGGCACCTTTTAGGATCAGTCCCGGCGCCCAGGCAATCGGTTCCGCCATCAGGTCGCAAAGCTCTTCCACCGTAGTCTCTAGCGGAGCATCCACGATCACTTCATCATGTACATGGAAAACTACTTGCAGTCCTTTGGCATCGATCCGTCGCAATGTTTCTGCCAGACAGTCTCTGGCAATCGCCTGTACGATATTTTCTGTCATTTTTCCACCATAAGTTGATGTCACTTCCCATTTTCTTGTCTGCTGTCCGACCGTATAATAATGGATCGCCATCTTCCCAAACTGGTTTTCTTTCAAAAAGGGTTTGGGATAAAACAATTTTCTTCCGGATGGAAGTTGTACCGTCAAAAAAGACTGTCCATATACCAAGTCGCTCTCTAACGCAAATATCAAACCGTATATTGCCTGTGGCTGCGCTGTCAGCATCGTCTGGATCGACGCTTCCTCTACGGCATACCACAGATCCCGGATCCTCGGATTGGCATTTCTCCATCTCTGCACAATGTCCGGAAGCTCTTCCTCTGTAAGCCCCATGTTCAAAGCTCCCATTGCGATCAGCGCATTGGAGCCGCCCTGATACCCAAGAGCAAGTGTTGCCACTTTTCCTTTCTGCCGCAGGCTGTATTCCGGATTTCCTTTTACAATCTTCTCGATTGGCACATGGAACATCTGGGAAGCTGTTGCTTCGTAGATTTTCCCATGCGTGGCGAATACTTCGTTTACCCACTGTTCCCCTGCCAGCCATGCGATCACCCTTGCTTCGATTGCTGAAAAATCTGCAACCACAAACTTCCGTCCCTCTGTCGGGATGAACGCTGTCCGGATCAGCTGGGAAAGTGTATCCGGCACATTTCCATAGATCAGCCGGACACCCGTATAATTCTTCACTTTTACCAAATTTCTTGCTTCGTCCAGTGTTTTCAGATAGTTTCTCGGGAGGTTCTGCATCTGTACCAGACGTCCAGCCCATCTGCCGGTCCGGTTGGCTCCGTAGAACTGTGTCAGTCCCCGAACCCGTTCTCCCTCTCCCTCTGCGGTTTTCATTGCTACATATTTTTTGATCGAAGTTTTTCCAAGCTGCTGCCGTATCTCCAACACTCTTCTCACTTCATCGGATATATCATTTCGAGCCAATAGCTCTGTCACATTCTCTTTTGTCAAACCAGAAACTTCACTACCGGTCTGCCGCTCAATCCACGCTTTCAACTGTGCCGTACTGTTCGGATTCTGCAAGCCCGTGATCCTGACGGCTTCACCCGTCAGCTTTTCTGTACAGATTTCATCGATGGACAATGCTCCGGCAATCAGTGCTTCATCCACACGGACTCCAAACGCGTTCATGCGGATGTCCATCTGCCATAACGATTCTTCTTCCTCCGGAACCGGATAAATCTCCAACTGTTTCCAGATCTCGTGTTCTGTCACCACATCCTGTTTACAATACTCCTTAAAAAGCACCCATTTTTCCGGTGCGTGCTTCGGCAGATTCCACGTCCTGTTTCCATTCGATTTTGTCGGTTTACAAGGGACGCAGAAATACCGGATCAATGCCTTTCCGGTTGTCAGCTTCTGCTTGTCCTGCGGAAGACCGATTGCCCGTCCGGTTGCATCCAGTCCGGCGGTATATCCGCAATACAGACCGTGCATCATAGTACACCGCCACTGTTCCAGAGGTGTCTCATATCCCGCACGGTTTAAACAGTACCATTCAAATGCTGCATTGTACGCGTGTTTCCATGTCTCCGGATTGACCAGTTCATCCAATACCCACTCCGGAATCTGTTCTCCTTCAGTCAGATCCACAAGCTCCACCGGATCCTCGTCCCATTTGTAAGCAAACAACAGCACCTCGAAATCTGGAGACTGTGCGTACTTATACAATCCGGCTTTCTGAATATCTATACTACTTTTTGTTTCAATATCTATGGAAAGATGATGTCTCATCTGTATCTTCTCCTTTTAAATATGCGGAGTCTTTCGACTCCGCACTTCGATTACACTTCGATTACATCGGAAGTCCTGTGATCGGGTTGATCTGTGCCCCTGTATTCTGTGTCCACGGAGGCGTTCCCGCATTTCCGTATGCCGGTGCTGAGGATGTCGCCTGTGGTGCACCGAATGCCTGTGCAGCAGATACATGTCCGCCACTCAACGTTTCGCCGTCTTCCAGTTTCTGTACCGGTCCCAGACCGCACCCGATTCCTTTCTTTCCGCCAAATGCATAAGGGAAGAAATTCACATTCACCCGACCGTACATTCCGCTATATACTTCTGACTGGTTGATGATCGGATTTCCCATCTTGTCCACTACTTCCGGTGGATAATCCGCCTTTGCGCTTGCGGTAAATACCCAATGCCCTTTGCATTCTTCGCCAAATGGCATCCCGTCACTCGGACGGACTCCATCCCCGTCATAAACCGGAGTCGGCACGATCGGCGGGCACACGCCGTTCCATTTTTCTGAAATCCCTTTCTGTTTTGCCGCCTCGATCGCGGCATTGATACGGGCCATCGTATCCATATCTGATTTCGGGACAAGGACAGTCACGCTATACTTTTCCTCCTGTCCCTGCATAGCTGCGTAAGGCTTGAACAGATGTGCATAGCTCAGTCTTACTTTTCCCGTTGTTACATTTGTTGCTTCTCCAATTCCCATTTCAATTTTCCTCCTTAAATGCTTCCTGCGCGGTCACTTTGTTCGTGATCGCCTGTCTCTTATCAGATGCTTCCACCAGTGCCGGTTTTCCCGGTTTCTGGATCACAAATTCTCCAACGGCATCTGCAAAATCTTTCTTTCCGATTGTCTTTTCTACCTGTGCCAGTGTCAGTGGCTTTTTCTCCCAAAGGATTTCTTCCGCCACAACACCACTTTTTGTCAGTTTCTCAAAAGCGGCATCCATATCCGTCCAGTCCCTGGCCCGTCTTCCCTCCACCGCTTTCCATCCCGGCACTTCCTTTCCTGCAAGGCACTCCGAAAGTGCCCACTCCTGCAGGTCTTTCTGGTAAGCAGCCACATCCCGCATCGCCATAAGACGCTTTCCTGCTTCTTCATTTGTGATCAACGGTGGAAGTTCTCCCAGATCAAAAGCCTGTTTCGCGTTATAGTCGGATCTTGCCCGGCACTGTTTTCTTGCCCGGCAGAACTTACAGGTCTTTTCCCCTGGTGCGAACTCACCGGTTCCGGCGATTGCCAGCGCAGCCCGTTCTTTTACATAATCGCCAAACTCAAGGAGTTCTCCAAGCGGACACTCCCATTCGGTAATCCCATCTGGAAGCCTGGGCTGTACAATCGCCAAATGGATACGCTCGATCGGATACAGGATTTTACAGGATTCATATGCTCCAAGTGCATACAGCATCATCTGTGGGTTTTCCTCTGCAGATACCGGCACGCCTTTTCCGTACTTGAAGTCGATCACATACAGCTTATTTCCCTGAATCATGATCATGTCTGCTGTACCAAATCCATCCGGCGCATACTGGCTGTAATCCACCCGTTTCTCTACTTCCACATAAGGTTCTGATGGAAGCTTCAGAGCCGTCTGCTTGATATAATCGAGATAGGTCTCCGTATGTACTAGCATCTCATCATCCCACAAGGGATCTTCTTTCATCTTTTTGATCGCAAACGTCAGCTTCCGTTTTGATACATCTGCCGGTCTGAAATAGTTCCGCACCCGCAGCTCTGCCAGCTCATGCGCCAAGGTTCCCTCTTTCGCTGCTTCTGAAGTGGTATCTGGAAACTGTTCTTCCAGTCTTGCGCTTTTCGTACATTTCAACCATCTGTGGGCGCTAGATGCGCTCAACAGGGCATGTGCCCTCTCTTCATGTCCCATCAGATCTGTGCCCCCATTCCTCGAAGCGCCGTTGCAAAGCTTCCGTACTGCTCCTGTGGAAGCTGCTGCAATGTCTCACATCCATACTTTGCCAGAAGCTGTTGCAGTTCTGCCATACCGCCTTTATCCATCAATGTCATAGCTGCCCGTGCCAGCTCATCCATAGAATAAGTATGTTGGCTGGTCGGAACTGAAGCTGGCTGTGACTGTGCTGTCTGTGCATTCTGTACTGGTACTGATGTCTGTACATTCTGCACTGGTGCCGTCTGGTTTGCCTGCGCCGCATCTACATTTGCATTTGGAAAATGTGACGCGATCTGCTGCCCATATGCTACCGGTTTTTCCGGTGCTCCCGAAACCTGTGCTGCCTCTGCATGCTCTTCCCCTTTGAGCAGTTCCCTTGCCACTGCTAACATCTCCGCAAAATCCTTATAAACTACTGTAATCTGTGCCATCTTACTTACCTCCTAATTTTTCTAACCCTGCTTGGGCGATTTTTATGAATTCATCCTCTGTAAGGCTGATTCCCTTTGTCATCTTCTCATGGTCATCAGACCATCCCCGGATATCCAGTTTTTCTTCTTTCCCAAACCAGCTGATCCGGTTCAGTTCCATATGGTAGACATCCGTTTCCTGTTTCTTCGGAAGCGAAAGGATCCGCTCCCTAATTTCATAGTTTGTAGCCGCCATTCACAAACCTTCCTTTCCATACATCAGAACCTCAATAACGTCCTTGATCATCGCGATCCCCGAATCTGCCATAACGTTGATCCGTCTGAGTCCGGTCGGGAACACTGCAAGAACGATCCCCTGCTCTTGGATATACTCCAGATCGACCAGGTCACACAGGCTTCTGGTCTCCTGTAATGCAGGCAGGAGCAGATCGCAAATCTTCTGATTATTTTCCATCTTTCATTTCTCCCTTCGCTAAGGATCTCACAATAGCATTTGTCGCCTTGTATATTTCAATAGCTTCTTGTGGAAACTCACATTTTCCAGTCAGATGTCTTTCAATTCTGGCAGCAATGCCAGCCGCAACTTTTATAACGATCCACTCGCCACCAAAGATATCCGGATCATGCTCGTCACACATGCAGCTTGCTCCAATTCCAATCAACATGTGGAGTTCCTCCAAGGTAAGTTCATATTTTTTCTGCTCTTCCACTTTTCAATCCCTCCAAAATTTGTTATACTTTACTTGAATTATTTCGAATGCGCTTACGCCTTGCCGGGCATATGTAAGCGCTTTTCTTATGCCAGACACAAGAGTAACATCACCCACGCCCCGATCCCGGCGCCGATCAGACACCATGTCACGATCTCTGACAGGCTTGTCCGCTGTTTTCTCCGGCGCTTCTGCTCCCGAACCGGTTCTACCTGCACAAGTGATGTCCGCTCTGTACTGATCAGTTTTAATTCTTCCATCTCTACCTCCTGTACATCGATTTGTTTTCCAACTCCAACTGATTCATCCTCCACTTTTCAAATCCGGCTGTGTCGAATAAAATCGGGCTGTTTCTTTTCGCCGGATTCAGCTTCTGCGCAAATGTCTGCCCTCGAACCCGGTATGCCCGGAAAAGGAATTCTTCCGGAAATCCCATCTTTTCCAATTCTGTTTTCTTCATAACTGCTTTCGGGTACTCCACTTTTTCACACCCCTTTCTGATTTTTCAGAACTTATCCACATTTCAAGTACTTTATCTACTCTTCTAGTTTTTTATTAACTTCATTTACAAATGAATCCGGTGCAAATGCCATATATAAAAGAACAGCTGCAAAGATTACATTCATCACCGGACAAACATACATAAAAAACTGTTTTCCAAACTTTTTCTTTCCTTTGTGATACCTTTTGTACCTCTCTTTAAAAAGGATTTTCATAGATACCATTGCGATCCAGCATAAAATACAAACTGAAATATGAAATTTTAAAAGCCACATCTCTCTCACTCTCCTTTCTCTGAATCATCTGCTTTAAACGCTTGTTGCTATTTTCTGTGTTCCCTCCTATACTTTAAATACAGGTGCTGGCACACCGAGTATTTTGAAAGGAGAAAATCACATGGATATGTGTTCACCAACATTTAAAGAATGGATCTCTGCTTTTTCCGAAACAGATACGAATCTAGGCGACCTCGCTTCCGATATTGCCCGCGATTCCTTATTTCCGGATAGCTCAGATAAAACTATACTTACGGAATATATCAGTCAAAAAACACACGATCCCGTAATCCTTAAAACTCTTTCTGCTGCGATCGATTTATATCATGCTCCGGATGAAGAATAAGATTTCTTCCATAAGGTTCACGAACGTAGCGCCTTTGGATCTCCACGTTGTTCTGAACAGCTCGACCTACCTCTTGACCTGACAATTTTCTTTCAGAGGACTCCAAGCTACTCCGAATGGCTTGGAGTTCCTTTCTTATCAGAACTAACTCGCTCCATATACCTTTCAGCATCTCTATCACTCTCCTTTCTCCGAATCCCTGTCCTTTTTATTGGACACCTAAACTGTCATACTACTCTAGGAAGTATTCGATAGATACACCGAAGTAGTCAGCTAAAATTTTTAATTTAGGAGTCTTCGGGGTACTTATGCCACGTTTCCAATCAGATAAAACAGATTGTGCAATTCCAGTATCTTTTGATACTTGATACGCTGTTTTGTTGAATTTGTCCAATAATTCAGCGAATTTTTCGTACACATTTACACCGCCTTTCCGTACCTTTATTATTGTAATTACTACGGAAATATGATATACTTCGTTTACCAGACAAAATAATATATATTTCCGTAGCATTTCCAAGTACTTCGTAAATACTTGGTATGCTCATACTATACTACGCATTAGCGGAGTAGTCAACATGTAATCCGCTTTTTCTTAGTATTTGTCTTGAATTTGTGAAAGGTGGACAAAAAATGTATGAGATTTTTAGCAAATTACTCCAAACTTACGGAGTAACACCGTATAAGGTTAGTAAAGAAACAGGAGTATCACAATCAACATTAAGCGACTGGAAACTTGGGAAAATCACACCAAAATCAGATACCATGAAAAAAATTGCGGACTATTTTGGAGTAACCGTCGATTATCTTATGACTGGCAATGAAAAACCAGATATTGAGCCAGTACTTAAGCCTCGTGATGAAAGGGATATTAAGGATATACTTGCCAACACAGAGCAACTCCTCAAGCAAGACGGTCTGATGTTTGACGGCGATCCGGCATCTCCAGAAGCTATCGACTCTATACTGTCAGCAATGAAAATCGGTATGGAAATGGCAAAGAAGAAAAACAAGGAGAAGTACACTCCGAAAAAATACAAGAGGGATTGATATTATGAATATTAAAAGACTGGTAAATTCTCTGGTCAGAAAATATAAGACACGGGATCCATTTGAGATTATTGAAAATCTCAATGCTATTGTTGTCTTTCACCCACTACAAGGTGTAAGAGGATTCTATCAGTATTTTCAGCGCAACAACATAATATACATAGACGAAACTCTATCAGAACATGATCAGATGCTTGTGTGCGCCCATGAACTCGGGCACATGCTCTTGCATAAAAAATCAAATGCAATCTTCATGGATTCGAGAACGCAGCTCAACACGACAAAATATGAAATTGAAGCCGACCGATTTGCGATGAACCTTATTATGTCTGATGAAGAGATCGAAGAACATCTTGACCTCACAATAGTCCAGTTTTCTCGGTTGTTCGGATATTCTAAGAAACTGATAGAACTTCGAATGAGAGATTTTAATTGATATAACCCCGATCGGGATTATATAAAGTGGCATAAAGATACAAGTGAGGAGGAAAAATATGAAGAACAAAATTGTAGCAATGATTATGATTGGAATGTTAGCGATGTCTATGACAGCCTGTGGAGGTTCAGACGCTCCCGATGAAGCAAAAACAGAAAGCGTGAAAAACGAAACTCCGGAAGAAGAAGTAGTAAAGCGTGATTTCCCAGAAGGTGAATATAGTGACTTGGGATCTGGTACATTCTCAGTCCAGACTTCTGGTGGAGATTCGGCAGACGGATCAACTCCAGTCTTATTCGCGAAAGAAAATAGTGTTATTGTTCAAATTGGCTACAAAGCAGAAGGAATGGATGGAAGTAAGTTATCCTACATCTATATTGACGGAATGGAGAATACAACAGAGCAGTTGGGAGAGCGGGTACAAGGAAGTTTGGACTTGCAAGAGGATGCTCTTTCCGAAGGAGTCCATACAGTAGAAGTTGTGCAGTATGATACAGACGAACCAGAAGGCGAAATAGTAACATATAAATCATGTCAGTACGAAGTTAAATTGAAATAATTAAAAAGAAAACCGCCCCAGTGCTACCAACACTAAGACGGCGATACATATCCGAAGACATGCACATATTTCTACCAAAAATATTGTATCATCTTCGGAGCAGCTACGCAAGCGGAACACTCGTTCTTGCTGG
>OGRC01002340.1_pt1 | contig 10322 bp, 9 predicted proteins | sample 1553431 | NCBI WGS metagenome assembly OGRC01 (sample SAMEA2580064, study PRJEB22360) | human gut metagenome | biome: human gut; feature: human-associated habitat; material: faeces | place: Denmark | collected 2008/2010
GAGTTCCATCCTTTCTGAAGTGCCGGTGCTGTAGATTTCTTTTCAGAAGTCTGACGTCCTTTTCTAACTAACTGGTTAAATGTTGGCATTCTTTTTCACCTCCTATGAATTCGATATCCCCGCTTTTTCAAAAAATTTCCAAGCGGAGAGGGTTGCAGATAATCTTCATTATCTATGGTTTGGCGCACAAAAATACAATGCATTTTCATGCACGCTTGTTTAGTTTAGTACGTTTTTTCGGGAAAGTCAAGGGCTTTTTCGGAAATTTAAAAAATGATAGAAAAAGGAACGCTCCTTTTTTCCGGAACGTTCCTCTTCGGATTTCTTAATATGCTTTTCCCCAGTATACCATATGTTTCGCCGGTTTTCCGCAGCAGACACATACGTCTGACAGATGTTCCTGTTCCTCCGGGATACATCTGGATGTCACACCGCCTGTCTGTTCTTTGATCATCTCTTCACATGCGTCGTCTCCGCACCACATTGCTTTGATAAATCCGGTCTCTTTTTCTGCCGTCTCTTTCATCTCTTCCATATTAGTCGCCACATGGATATGAGAATCCAAAAATGCTTTTGCTTTTGTATACAGATCTTTCTGGATCGTCTCAAGGATCTCGGAAAGTTTCGTGGTCACTTCGTCCATCGGCACAACGATCTTCTCTCTTGTGTCACGGCGCACAACAACAACCTGTCCGTTTTCAATATCTTTCGGTCCGATCTCGATACGCGCCGGGATTCCGAGCATTTCCTGCTCACTGAATTTCCATCCCGGACTCTTCTCGGAGTCGTCGATCGCCGCGCGGTATCCTGCAATTTTCAGTGCAGTGAGAAGTTCATTCGCTTTCTCCAGAACACCCTCTTTATGCTGCGCAACCGGGATCACGCGAACCTGTACCGGAGCGATGTGCGGAGGAAGTACCAGACCACTGTCGTCTCCGTGTACCATAATGATGGCGCCGATGATTCTTGTGGACAGTCCCCAGGAAGTCTCGTAGACGCTGTGCAGTTTGTTTTCTTTATCAGAATAGCTGATTCCGTATGCATCTGCAAATCCGTTTCCGAAGAAATGGCTTGTACCGGACTGCAGTGCCTTTCCGTCGTGCATCAGCGCTTCGATCGTGTAAGTGTCCTGTGCTCCCGCAAATTTTTCACTCGGTGTTTTCTTTCCGGTCACAAGCGGGATCGCCAGATCCTGTTCTACAAAATCTTTGTATACGTCGCGCATCTGCAGCGTACGTTCTTCCGCTTCCTCATAAGTCGCGTGGATCGTATGTCCCTCCTGCCACAAAAATTCTCTCGCGCGCAGGAACGGACGGGTCGTCTTCTCCCATCTCAATACGGAACACCACTGATTCCATACTTTCGGAAGATCACGGTAAGACTGTACAGTTTTGCTCCACACATCGCAGAACAACGTCTCTGATGTCGGACGGATGCAGAATCTCTCCTGAAGCTGCTCGGTTCCGCCATGTGTCACCCATGCAACTTCCGGCGCAAATCCCTCAATATGATCTTTCTCTTTCTGAAGCAGCGCTTCCGGGATCAGAACCGGAAGATAAACATTTTCTACACCGGTCTCTTTAAAACGCGCATCCAGATTTTTCTGAATATTTTCCCAGATCGCATATCCGTTCGGAAGATAATTCAGACATCCCTTTACTCCGGAATAATCACAAAGCTTTGCTTCTCTTACTACATCTGTGTACCACTGCGCAAAGTCCACATCTCTGGCTGTGATAGATTCTACTAATTTCTTTTCTTTTGCCATGATCTTTTCCTTTCTCTTCTTAATAATGAAAAACGCCGGTTCTTCTGCCCCTGACAAGGGACCGAAAATCCGGCGGTACCACCCTAATTGACCATATCTCATGATACGATCCTCTTTTCACCGTTAACGCCGGTTCTACGCCATGCTTTCGCCCGGAAGCTCCCAGACCGGTTCTACATATTCCCCGCATGAAACTCTCACCTGCCGTCTCTTCTCTGCGCCGGTTCCTACATATACTAATTCTGTTCTTCGCTTCTGTTCTTTTTATTATTTAGTCTGAGGCTGTCCCGATGCCGTAAGCATCTTCTCTGACAGTCCACTGCTTTTGCAATTCTACCCGATTTTCGTGCAAATGTCAAGATGAATACAATTTGTAAATTCGGTCTGTAATTTGTAAAATATAGTCTGTTCACCCTAATTCAAAAGTGTTATACTTCTGATGAAACGGGGGTATGGATCATGAAAGACAAACTAAAGCATTTCTTTTTATTAACTGCCAGCACATTGATCATGGCAGTTGGCGTCTATTTTTTCAAGTTTGCAAATAACTTTACATTCGGCGGGATCACGGGGCTTGCGGTACTGATCGCCAAAACCGGAATCATGTCCGCAGGAGATTTCACATTTATCACAAATATGCTGCTTCTGGTCTTGGGCTTTATCATCCTCGGAAGTAAGTTCGCCGCAAAAACAGCTTACTGCAGTATCCTTTTATCAGTCGCACTCTCCGCACTGGAACGGATTTTTCCAATGTCGCACCCGCTCACCGATCAGCCGATGCTCGAACTCTGCTTTGCGATCGCACTTCCGTCGCTTGGTTCCGCAGTTCTGTTTAATATCGGATCTTCCAGCGGCGGCACCGACATCATTGCAATGATCCTGAAAAAATATTCCAGTTTTGATATTGGCCGGGCGCTTCTCGTCACCGATATTTTGATCACGATCGCCGGATGTTTTGTCTTCGATATCGAAACTGGGCTTTATTCGTTCCTCGGGCTTGCGATCCGTTCTTTTATGATCGACACGTTCATCGAAAGTTTCAACCTTTCCAAGTATTTCAACGTTGTCTGCGACCACCCGGAACCGATCTGTGATTTTCTGACCCATGAACTGCACCGGAGCGCCACAGTCTGCCAGGCACAGGGCGCATTTTCCGGAAAAGACAAATACATCGTCTTTACTGCGCTGAATCGTCCGCAGGCTGTAAAGCTCCGCAACTTCATCAAAGAAAACGAACCCGAAGCATTTATTCTGATTTCCAATACAAGCGAGATCATCGGAAAAGGATTTCACAGTGTGTAAGCTGCTTGGGGTAATTTACACTGAACCGCATTGATTTTTAATAACGAAAGCCAAAAGGTGAACATCACGAAATATTTTCGCTGTGTTCACCTTTTTCTCTGTCTTAAAATCCCCGGCATTTTGCCGTCCATCAATACTTTATGCCTGCACTTGAAGAAGCTTCTGTTTCAGATCGTTCTCCATCTTCTGCATCTCGATCTCAGCTTCTTTTCGTTTCTTGCGTCCCTCCTGCTGGATCTTCAGCACTTCATCCAACGTAGAGATCAGCGATTCATTGGTTGCTTTCAGAGTCTCCATATCTACAATGCCGCGCTCAGATTCTCTCGCCGTCTCCAATGTTGCCATTTTTAATTTCTCTGCGTTCTTTTTCAACAATTCATTCGTCATATCCGTCACTTCCCGCTGCGCCTGCGCTGCCTGTGCGGAATGTTCCACACCGAGCGCAAGAACCATCTGACTTTTCCAAAGCGGAATCGTGTTAACGATCGTAGACTGGATCTTCTCAACCATCGTTGTATCGTTACTCTGTACAAGCCGGATCTGCGGCGCTGTCTGAATCGAGATCTGCCGGGTCAGTTCCAGATCATGGATCTTCTTCTCAAACCGGCTGCACATAGATTCCAGATCTCTTGCCGCCTGTGCGTCCTCTGTCGCTCCCGTTGTCTGCGCGCGCCGGATCATCTCTGCCAGCTTTGTTGTACGCACCTCATTGAGCTTCTGCTTTCCTGCAAGAATATACATCGTCAGTTCTTTAAAATAAGTCAGATTCAGTTCATACATCTTATCGAGAAGCGCCACATCCTTTAAAAGCTGAACCTGATGTGAATCCAACACTTTCACGATCTGATTGATGTTCGTCTCCGCTTTGGCATATTTTGCTTTCATCGCATTTACTTTATTGCCGGAACGTTTGAAAAATCCCAGAAATCCTTTTTCCTCTTCTTCATCAAAGAAAGAATCATCAAAAATCTCTTCCTCATCCGGATTGAATCAAAGTCTTTGAGTTCTTTTACAACGCCCGTCAGAAGTTCCCCGATCTCACCCATATCTTTCGTCCGTACATTTTCCAGCGCGTTCTCGGAAAAATCCGCCATCTTCTTCTGAGTTCCCGCACCGTACTGTAAGATCATCTGCGAGTTGGTCAGATCGATCTGCTGTGCAAACTGCATCACCGTCTGCTTTTCTTCCGGAGTAAGAATCGCGTCATCCATCACCGGATCCTGCTTTTCCACCGGCTTAGGCGCTTGTTTCTCTTCCTGAAACGGATCCAGTGTCAATGTAGGTGCCGTCGGCATATTTTCAAATTCGTTCGTCATCGTATCTTCTTCCTTTCCCGGTTTTGCTTCTTATTTAAAATCATCTTCTGTCAGTCCTTCCTGTGCAAGCATCGTGTTCAATACAGAAATGTCCGACGAAACATCCCATGCTTTTTCTTCAAACAGACTGTCCAGCAGTTTTTCAAACGCCGTATTCAAAGTATCCAGTGTCTTTTCAATCTCCTGTTTGGATGAGAGAATATTCGCGCCCTGGATCGGCTGTGCATCCAGATCTTCATACGCCTCCAAAAGCTTCACCGTTGTCGGAAGATAATAGGTCATCAGTCGATGCAGGTCTTCTACCGACTCCGGTTCCTGTTCCACCCGGTCAAATATCTTATCCACCAGCATTTCCATCCGCGAGATCTTTGCGGAAATCTCTTCTCCCGGAATAGCTTCATTGCACGCGTGTATCTTCTGAATATACGCTTCACCGCTTCGGATCACTTCCCGAACTTCAGGCGTCAGCTGCGGATTCCGGCTGCCGGATGTTTCCCGCTTCCTCTGCGCTTCCGCCTCTTCGCGTTTCCTCTGTTCTTCCTGTTCCTTTGTCCGCTTCATCAAATCTGTATATTGATGATATGATTGATTACTGATCATCAGACAAGTACGCTGTTCATCCAGATGCCCTTGTCTAAACCATCCTTTTTCTATCAGATATTCCAGATCTTTTACAACAAAGCGTCTGGATTTCTTCACTTCTCTTTCCAGTTCTTCCAGATTGCAAAACTCTCTTCCTGCAAGTGTACGGATATAAGAGCGGAACCGCTTCACTCTTCCGAGCATTTTCGTTCCAAGCCCCGCCAGAACTCCGAACGCAGCTGCCGGAATCCCGCAAAACAGAACTGCTCCCAAAATCAGAAATCCTGTTTCTTCCATAAATAATCCGGAAATCCCCATCGCAAGCCCCGTCACCAGGAACACGCCTGCTGCCAGACAGCCAACTACGGAAAGCAAGATTCCGGCTGCCCGATTTCCGGTTACAGAACGGTAATATTCTGTCGGCACTGGTGTCTGTTTCTCGCCCACAGTTCTGTTCGCCGTATATTTTTGAAACGCTCCATTCGTATCCGAATTTCTGTTTGCATATCTGTCTGCCGACTGATTCATATGTTGACCGGTCGCATATTTACCGTCGCGATTTGCCGATCGCCCTGTGAATCGATCCGACGGATTCCCCTGATACCGATAGCCTCCGCCTGTGTTATATTGATTCTCCTGCTGCCGCGAACGCATATTCCGGTTCATTGCATCTCCGGCGTTTTTCACAGTATGTGAAAAATAATCTACCGCTCCGTTTACACTATCCGAAATCGTCCGGTTCAGCATACTGTAATCCCGTGAATCGATCGCTTCCTGCACATTTCTTAAAATCTCTTCACCGAATCGTTCCCAATCCTGATTCGCCATCTTTTCCTCCTGCTGTCTGTCCTGTATTTTCCAATAAAACTTGACCATTCAAACCTTTTATATGATAATCAGTTTAGACAGATTACAGTAAAAAGTCAAGACAGGAGACCTTATTTATGAAACCGGATATTTTATATGAAGACAACGATCTGATCGTATGTATCAAACCTGCCGGGATCCCTACACAAAGCAGCCGAATCGGCACACCGGATCTGGTCAGTATTTTAAAAAATCATCTGCACACATCCTCTGTTGGAAATCCCCACCAGCCTTACCTTGCCGTGATCCATCGTCTGGATCAGCCTGTGGAGGGGCTCCTTGTATTTGCCAAAAACCAAAAAACCGCCGCTTCCCTGAACCGTCAGCTCCAATCCGACGGATTCGGCAAACATTATCTGGCATGGCTTTGCGGTTCCTTACCGAGCGACGAGGGGGATCTGATCGATCATCTGGTAAAAGATGGGCGTTCCAACACCTCCAGTGTCTGTACAAAAGACACACCGGGGGCAAAAGAAGCTCGTCTTCATTATAAGGTGGTTCAGCACCGTGAAAAAACATCACTTGTTGAGATCACCCTCGATACCGGGCGGCATCACCAGATCCGTGTCCAGACGGCTCACGCAGGATGTCCGATCCTCGGCGACCGGAAATATGGGAATCCTGAACTCCAGGCCTCCGCGATCTCATCCCTATCCTCACTGCCGATCCCCCGTCAGCTTCAGCTTTTCGCCTGGCGTCTGACATTCATTCATCCGACGAGCGGCAGAAAGATGGAATTCAAACTTCCGAAAGAACGACTTCCAGTTTGAGATTTGCTCTTCATCGACCGTTTTCCCCCTTGTACACCGACGCTATCCTCACACAGTGAAAAATCTCACTGTGTGATTTTGCAGGATTTTGTGTTATTCAAATTTCCTTTCACGAAATGCTTTCATCCTCCTGTAAAATGTTGACCTGGATAAACCGGTAATTTCCAACACCTCTTCCAATTCCAGCTTTCCGTTTTGAAATTTTCCGATCAGATCGGTCAACAGTTCCTCATCCACTTCTTTTCGCTTGCGACCTGCATAAACCCCCTCTTTTTTTGCTCTCTCGATCCCCTTTTTTTGTTCATTTTTCCGGTTTTCTTCATCCATTTGATACATCCTGTAAAAAACAGGAAGCAGCGCCTTATAATCTTTTACTTCAAGATCCACGGATTCTTTTCTGGAGATCAAGTGCACGCCGTAATGCATCAGCCGGTTCAGCTGTTTTGTACATTCCCTTGAATTTCGTCCCACAACACGCAGATCCGTCACCTCAATAATATCTCCATATTGACTTTCTTCCAGAACCTTTCTGAAAACTTTCCTTTCTGAAACCGACGTTTTTTTTCTTTCATCCCTTGCCCTCTCAACGATCAGGTTGTCAATTGCCGCCCGGAGATTCGTCCGTATCAGCCATTCAAGACGGTCATAATAATCGAGTCCCACACTCTCAAGCAACTCCCATAAATCTTCTCTGCTCTCCCCCGGCGTCCGTTCCGTCATAAATACCGGAACGTAGTTCACCCGATAATAATGTTCCAACCGCAGGTTCATATCAATTCCCGGAATCCCCTGAAATACTTTTGGCGACAGTACATCGATAATATCCCAGAACGGAGAAATGATATATTGAAATTCTTCATTTTCAAAACTTTCATAATCAATTCTTGCAACCTGGATCTTTTCTCCTGATTCAGTGACAGCCTTGATAATACCGCTGTTCCGATAGGATGGCTTTTCAAGAATCGGTGTCGTATATGCCCTGCCGTCTCTTCCCGACATCGTTCTGTTTATCCTCACACGTCTCACCCCATTCCTCGTATCTTGCTATTTTCCGGTCAACATCCGATATGGTTCCTCTAACATTTTCTCGTACCTTACCCGAAGCATCGTTAAATAAAACGTCTTCCGCGTCGCTGAAATACCATCTGTTTTTTGTATGAAACACTCCACATCCGCAAAGGAAGTCCGTTCGTAAACACGCATCAGCGCCCGATTGCATTCCTCATAACTTAAACTGTGTATCACTTCATAATAGGAACTCTTTTTTCCATCCAAAAGAATCTGTGAAGTCGGAAACTGAAAAATCCGTCTTTCAATTTCCTCTTTTGAATCTAAAACAGCCCGTATTTTTTCATCCGTATTCAGCTTTGGGAACAGAGAAGAGCCATTATCATAGACCGGCGCCATGCGATATTTTCCATTCTTTTTCAAAAATCCCCAATTCGCCCCATGACGATCAAAATTCCCAATCCATGCATCCACAATATACATTTCCCAAAAATGATCTACCGTTGTCTCTACATCGGTCAGTTTCACATTGTCCGATAACATTCGCATAATGTCGTCATATGAATATTGATAAAGTCTTCGATCCTGCTCCAGTGTACTCTCTCCTACATCATTGAATGGTACAAAAATCTCATCTTCACCGATAAAGTCTTTCATTACAACAACATTGCATCCGTCACATGTTCCCAACAGCGTCTTCTGTACTTCCATCCCTGCAAACGTAAAAATATGAGACCCTAAATATTCCGAAACATGGCTGTATGTCATTCCCGCCGGAGAGTTTTTTGCATACTTCACAATGTAAGCCTCTCCGTTGATCAGGATTCCTTTTTTTCGCTCTGTCCCTGAATAATATCTTCCGCTTGACGGGTATCGTGAATAATCCATTTTCTTCTCGTTCCTCCTTTTCTGTCACTGTATCACCCTGCCGTCGATATGTCAATAGAATATATTTTAATTTTGAGATTTCCTGTTTTTTCAAAAACACTCTACGATAAGAAACTGGAGCTTCTCGGTCGTGAAAAGATGGGAAATGAAATTTGAATGCGAAGCAGAATAAGGAGGACCAAAGCCATTCATCCCAACGATGACCGCCCCGGTCCTCCTTATTCTTATTTCTTCTTATTTTCTATTATTTCTTATTTTTTACTTCAATCCCAGTTTCTCCATCAATTCTTCCCGGATCCGATATGCGCTGTATTCCATCGGGATCTCATAATCGTCTCCCGGATCGTGGATCGGCTCCCATACCTGATTGAAGAATTTGCTCTTCTTCGCGATCTGTCCCGGTTTCCAGGAATCTTTCAGACATTCCGGACACCAGTGTCCGCCGTGAAGCACTGCGTTGACTGACATCATAAACTCATGACCGTCCGCGCATTTCCATTTGATCGGTGTATAAATATCCGGAACTTCCTCTGCCAGACACTCGCCGCCACGGAACTCGGCAGCTTTTTTCAGATCATCCAACGTCAGATTTTCCAGACCTTTTGATTCGTCATATCCATGATCAAGATACGTCTCTTCCTCGCTCGGATGATGCAGATCATATCCATCGTCAAACGCCTTGATTTCTTTCTGCTGCTCTCTGGATCCGAAGAACGCTTTGATCCAGTTCTCCTCGTTATTTTCAAACATCCAGTAAGTTCCCATCCGTTTGCTGCCCACTTCTTTATTATGTGCAAACATCTGCTCCGCGGTCGGGAATCCTGCACGGATCAGCGGATTTGCCGCCATGCGCCGCATTTCTTCACGCACGCCGCCCCAATACTGGTCTGCCGGGATGCACCGGAAATGTAAAATATCGTCGAGCAGATCGGAATCGGTATAATAATGACCATGGAAATTATATTTTGCCATCATTCTGGAATCCTGCACGTCTTTTAATCCCATGCCGAATGCGCCTAAGTTGATATCCATCAGTTCCCATGTCGTCAGACGATAATCTTTACCGCTGGACAGGTTGTATGCCTTTCTCCAGAAGCTTTCCGGCACCCAGTCTTCGCATAGATTTGCCATGCAGATTCCGGATTCGATCGCGGTGCTCCACTCCAGCACGTTGTTCGGCGGCTGATGTGTCACGATCGGCAGATCGCCGGCTTCTTTCGCACTCGCTGTCCGGTCTGACGAATGGATACCCAGTGTTTCAGTCCGCTGTCGAATACAGACCACTCTGAAAATACTTTCGATAATCCGTAGTAATCAAAGATCGACGGATTGATCGGATCTCCCACACGTCCGAACTGGATCGGCTCCAGACGCTGTCCGGTCATTGCCACCGTTGCGACATACGCAAAATGTACGGCATCCGGATCCGGCTGTGCTTTGATCGCCTTGATGATATTTAACGTAGATCCGATGTTTGTCTTCAATGTATCTTCCGGATAATCATCTGCCATCGGAGATACCATCGCGCCGATATGCAGCACATACGATGCGCCTGTCACGCATTTCAAAATGGTATCGTAATCCGCCATATCGCCCCATACGATTTCCAGCGCCGGACACATATATTTCTTCAAAAGAGCTTTGTTCTTCGCAGAAGCACGCGCAAGGATCCTTACTTTAAAACGGCTGCTCCGAGCCAGAAGCTGTTTCATCGTCTCCTGTCCCATCTTTCCGGTCGCTCCGGTTACAAACACGATCTTTTTCGGCCTCACTGCGTCTTTATGCACTTCCGGTTTATCAAATGTGATCGCCACGTCAAAT
>OGRC01002342.1_pt1 | contig 10315 bp, 8 predicted proteins | sample 1553431 | NCBI WGS metagenome assembly OGRC01 (sample SAMEA2580064, study PRJEB22360) | human gut metagenome | biome: human gut; feature: human-associated habitat; material: faeces | place: Denmark | collected 2008/2010
TTTCGACACGCGGCGGTCCACGTTCGTGATCAGGCCCGCGATCGTCCCCTGCTGGCCGTCCGGCATGCTTCCCGCGCGGTCGATCAGGTGCGCTATCGACATTTCGCGCAACGACACCAGAATCGACTGCATGCCGCTCAACGGATGGTCGGACACGTACAGGCCAAGCATCTCACGTTCGAAGTTGAGCTTGGTTTTCTTGTCCCACTCCTCCACGTCGGGCACCTGCACCATGGCGTCTCCCATGGCGGAATCGTTCTCTTTGGAATCGTCCAGGTCGGCGAACAGGTCGAACTGGCCTTCCGCCTGCTTGCGTTTCAGGCCGACGACCGAATTGATGGCCGTTTCGTGGATGGTGAACAGCGCACGACGGTTCGGGTCGATCGAGTCGAACGCGCCGGCCTTGATCAGCGATTCCACCAATCGCCTGTTCAGCGCCTCCAACGGCACGCGTTTGATGAAATCGGTGAAGTTCACGTACTTGCCGTGGCCGTTCTCACGTTCCGCGATGATCGCATCGACCGCGTTCTTGCCGACGTTGCGGATGGCGCCGAGGCCGAATCGCACGACGTCGCCGACTGCCGAATACTCGTACACCGACTCGTTCACGTCCGGAGAAAGCACCTGGATGCCCATGCGTCGCGCCTCGCCCAGGTACAGCGCGGTCTTGTCTTTGTTCGTGCTGGCGCCTTGCAGCAGGGCGGCCATGAACTCCACCGGATAATGCGTTTTCAGATACGCGGTCCAGTAGGAGATCAAACCGTATGCGGCCGAATGCGCCTTGTTGAACGCGTAGCCGGAGAACGGTACGAGGATGTCCCACACGGCCTGCGCGGCCTCTTCGGAATATCCATGCTCCTTCATGCCGGCGAAGAACGGAATCTTCTCCTTGGCCAGCACTTCCGGCTTCTTCTTGCCCATCGCTCGACGCAGCACGTCTGCCTTGCCCAGCGAATAGCCGGCGAGGATTCGCGCCGCGGACTGCACCTGCTCCTGGTAGACGATCAGACCGTAGGTCTCGTCGAGCACTTCCTTAAGCGGTTCGGCCACTTCGGGGTGGATTGGCGTGATCTTCTGCAGACCGTTCTTGCGCTTCGCATAGTTGGTGTGCGAATCCATATCCATCGGACCTGGACGGTACAGCGCGATCAGTGCGGAAATATCGTTGAAGTTGTTCGGCTTCAACGTTTTCAGCAGCGAGCGCATGCCGTCGGAATCGAGCTGGAACACGCCGAGCGTGTCGCCACGGGACAGCAGGTCGTAGGTGGGGCGGTCGTCCAGCGGAATCTTCGTATGGTCGATGCGTTCCTTGCCGTTCGCCTCGATGTTGTTCAGGGTGTCTCGGATCACCGTCAAGTTGGAAAGTCCGAGGAAGTCCATCTTGACCAGACCGAGCGTTTCGCACGTATGGTATTCGAGCGTGGTGGTGACGGTGCCGTCGGTACGTTCCAGCAGCGGCGACGTGTTGGTGATCGGCTCGCTGCCCATGATGGTGGCGCAGGCGTGCACACCGGTCTGACGAATCAGACCTTCGATGCCCATCGCCTCGTCCGTGATGCGTTTCGCGTCCGGGTCGGAATCGTACAGTTCGCGGAATTCGCGTGCTTCCGCGTATCGTTTCGCGCTTGGGTCGAAGATGTCGTGCAGCGGAATGTCCTTGCCGCCGGTCTGTGCGGGAGGCAGGGCTTTGGTGATCTTGTCTCCGACGGAGAAGTCGTATCCCATGATGCGGGCGGAGTCCTTCAGCGCCTGCTTGGTTTTGATGGTGCCGTAGATCACGCACTGCGCCACTTTGTCACGTCCGTATTTCTCACCCACGTAGTCGAGCACGCGTCCACGACCGTCCGGGTCGAAGTCGACGTCGATATCAGGCAGTGAGACACGTTCCGGATTGAGGAATCGTTCGAAGATCAGACCGTGTTCAAGCGGATCAAGTTCGGTGATGCCCATCGCATACGCGACCATGGCGCCTGCGGCGGAGCCACGGCCCGGCCCCACCATCACGCCGTGGGCCTTCGCCCAGTTGATGTAGTCGGCCACGACGAGGAAGTAGCCGCAGAACTGCATCTGGCAGATCACGCCGCATTCGTAGTCGGCCTGCCGCAGCACTTCGAGCGACGGCTTGCCGTTGTACCGGCGTTCCAGGCCTTCCTCGACCTTCTTCAGGAACAGCGACGTCTCGTCCCAGCCTTCCGGACAGTCGAATTGCGGCATGAACGCGCCGTCTTCATGATCGTCAAACATGACGTTGCAGCGTTCGGCGATCTCCAACGTGTTGTCGCACGCTTCGGGAAGGTCTTTGAACAGTTCGCGCATTTCCTCGGCGGATTTGATGTAGTAGCCGGTGCCGTCGAATTTGAATCGGCCCGGCTCGTCCAGCGTGGAGCCGGAGTTGATGCACAGCATGGCGTCCTGCACGCCGGCGTCTTCGGCACGCGTGTAATGGGAATCGTTGGTGGCCAGCAGCGGCGCGTTGAGCTTTTTTGCGATGTCGAGCAGCCCGTCGGTCACTTGCTTTTCGATTTTCAGGCCGTGGTCCATGAATTCGATGTAGAAATTATCGCGGCCGAAAATGTCTTGGAATTCGCCGGCGGCACGCAACGCGTCATCGAACTGGCCCAGGCGCAGACGAGTCTGGATGATGCCCGACGGGCAGCCGGACGAGGCGATGATGCCTTTCGAATATTTGGCGAGGATTTCCTTATCCATACGCGGATAGCGCATGACTCGGCCTTCAAGGTTCGCGTCGGTGGAGGCTTTCATGAGGTTGACGAGGCCTTCGTCGTTTTCTGCCCACATGGTCAGGTGGGTGATGACACCGCCGCCGGACACATCATCCGGGTTACGGCGGCGATGCAGCGGATCCAGATCCGGATTCCAGTTGGTGTCCCAGCTCACACGGGTGGGGTCCTGACGTGCGGTTTCCGGCGTCACATAGGCTTCGATGCCGATGATCGGCTTGATGCCGGCGTTGACCGCGGCGCTCCACATCTCATACGCGCCATGCATGTTGCCGTGGTCGGTGATGCCGACGGCCGGCATGCCCAGTTCCTTGGCGCGCTTGACCAGATCCGGTATTTTCGATGCGCCGTCGAGCAGCGAATAATGCGTGTGATTATGCAGTTGCACGAAATTTGCGGAAGTAGCCATGCGTTCCAATTTAGCTGGGCTTCATGACGGCGTGGAGTCGTTTCTGGCCGTCCGGCCACACTTTTATAGGGACTGGTCGGCGTGCCGTGCGCGCATCACGTCAAGCGCATGCTGCAGGTCGGCGGGATAGTGCGATTTCACCGTGGTCCACACGTGCGTACGCGGATGGCGGAATTCCAATTGCATGGCGTGCAGCCATTGCCGTTCAAGGCCAAGCGCCTCGCTCAGCTGCGGATTCGCGCCGTACATGGCGTCCCCCGCCAACGGATGCCCGATGGATGAGAAATGCACGCGGATCTGATGGGTGCGGCCGGTTTCCAGGTTCACGGATACGAGCGTGGCTTCGCCGAAACGTTCCATCACGTCCCAATGCGTGATGGCCTCTTTGCCGGCCGGTGTCACGCAGAAGCGGAAGTCGGAGACTTTGGCGCGTCCGATCGGCGCTTCGATGGTGGCTTTGTCTTCTTTGAGATTGCCCTGCACGAGTGCGTGATATGTTTTGACGACCTCATGTTCGGCGAACTGCCGGCGCATCTCCACGTACGCAAGATCGGACTTGCATACGAGCATCAGTCCCGATGTGCCCACGTCGAGTCGTGACACGATGCCTTGACGACCTGCCGCGCCATATGACGTGATGTGCACTCCCCTGTCGATCAGGCTGCCAAGCACCGTCGGACCGGTCCATCCGACGGATGCGTGCGCGGCGACGCCGACCGGCTTGTCCACCACGACCACATCGTCGTCCTCATAGACGACGGCCATGTCATGGGCGATCGGTTCCGGTTCGGACCGTTCCTCGACGATGTCGAATTCTACGGTTTCGCCTGCCTGCAGGGTCGACGATTTGGAAATGTCCCTGCCGAGCACGCGCGCCTGTCCGCTTTCGATGAGGTCGGCCGCCTTGGCCCGGGAAATGCCAAGCATTTTGGCGACCGCGACGTCGAATCGTTTGCCGACGAGCGCGTCGGGAGCGGGTACGAGACGGCTCATGCTGCTTTCGCCCCGTCGTCGGTTGCGTTCGCATCATCACCAAGCGTCTTGCCGTTGGCCTCGTCAAGGTCCTTTTGGCTGAACGGTTCCCCGAGGAACAGCAGCAGCACCGCCGCAACGCCCGCGAGCATGAGGAAGATGTCCGCCACGTTGCCGATGGACCATCCGTAGTTCAGGAAATCCACGACCTTGCCGTTGAGGAACCCTTCCGCGTAGATGACGCGGTCGATGAGGTTGCCGAACGCTCCTGCGAAGGCGAAGGCGAACAGCACCGTCCATTTCATGGAAATGGTGCGGACGGCAAGTACGACCAACGCCACGCAGGCCGCCATCGCCAGCAGGGAAATCAGCCACGTCATGCCGGAGCCCATGCCGAGCGAGGCGCCTGGATTACGCACCAATGTCAACGAAAGCAGGCCGGGAATCACGCGTATGGTACGGCCATCGGCCAATGCGGACAAAGCCCACATCTTGGTGAGCTGGTCAATCGCGATCGTCGCGATCGCAATACACGCAAAGACGGCCACGCGGTCGCGCAGCCGTCTTTGATCATTCTTCATGATGTCAGACACAGGCTAATCTCAGTCGTTGTTGTCCTGAGGGTCCTGGTCGTAGTTGTTCGTATCGGACACCTGGTTGACGAGCTGGCCGAGGAAGTCGGTGAGTCGTGCACGGTATTCGGTTTCGAACTGCTTGAGGCCCTTGATGTTGCCTTCGATGACCTTGGTCTGGGTCTCGAGGTTGTCGCGGACCTGCTGGGCGTAGTCGTCGGCAGCGGTACGGGTCTTCGAATCGTAGTCGAAGGCGCGCTTCTGCACTTCGGCTTCGTAGTTGTCGGCCTCGGTGTGCTTGTCGGAGAAGTACGTGTCGGCGTCCTGGGTCTTCTGAGCCAGGTAGCCGTCGCCCTCTTCCTGCTTCTGCGCGAAGTAGGCGTCGCCTTCCTGCTGCTTCTGCTCCAGATAAGCGTCGCCATCCTGCTGCTTGCCGGCCAGATAGGCATTGCCTTCCTCGGTCTTCTGCGCAAGGTAGGCGTCGCCCTCCTCGGTCTTCTGGTTCAGGTACGCATCGCCATCCTGCTGCTTCTGTGCCAGATAGGCATCGCCATCCTGGGTCTTGCCGGACAGGTAGTTGTCGGCGTTGGCGCGGGTGTCGGTGGAGTACTGGTCAGCCTCGGAACGAGTGCGGTTGGAGTAGTCGTTGGCGCTGCCGATGATCTCTTCGTACTTGCGCTGGCTTTCCTCGGTGATCTCCTTGGCCTTGGCCTTGCCCTTGTCGACGTACTGGTCGTGCAGCTGCATGGCCAGCGTCAGCATGGCGGTGGCGCGCTCCGGCTCGGTATTGGCGCTTGCCGCGGCACCTGCGATCTTCTGCAGGCTGCCGGTTTCGGTGCTCGGCTCGGACTTGGCGACCTGTTCGCGCAGCTGTGCCTCGCGAATCTGGGAATCCTTCAGTTGCTGGGCAAGCTGCTGGATCTGCATGGCCTGCTGCTTCACCTGGGCATCCTGCTGCTGGGACTGGGCAGCATGCTCCTGAGTGAGCTGCTGGGCCTGAGCGACCTGGTCCTGCGCTTCCTGAAGCTTTGCGGTGAGCTGATCGATCTGCTCCTTCTGACGCTGAGCCACGACCACCTGCTCCTGGGCCGATGCCAGCTGACGGGACAGGTCCTCGGTCTGTGCGCGGAACGTGTCACGCTCGTGCTGCACGGCGGTAAGCTGCTCGCCAAGGTCGGCCTGCCCGGCCGCTTCGGCTGCCTGGGCGGTGAGCTGATCGACCTGCGCGGACAGACGATCGATCTGCCCCTTGAGCTGCTCGTTCTGGGAAGACAGCGCACGATTGCTTTCCTCTGCCTCGGAAAGCTTGGCGGCCGCGGCCTGAGCGGCCTGAGCGGCTTGGTCTCCCGCACCAGCTGCCTGCTCGGAGGCGGACTTCAGCGTCGCGTTCTCCTGCTGCAGGGACTGGATCTGAGCATTCAACTCGGAAATCTTGGAATTGAGTCCTGCGACATCCGGGCCAAGAGACTGCGTGGCCTGTCCGCCGGCAACTGCCTGCTTGCCAAGGGCTTCCACCGTCTCGGTTACCTGATCGAGGAAGTCATCGACTTCATCGACGTCATAGCCTTCCTTGAACCTTACGGTCTGGAAAGTATGCTCCCTAATATCTTTCGGCGTCAACAGAGCCATAAATCCTTACACCTCGCTTTGGGCTTGATGCCTTACTGTTGTTGCTTTCAGTGTTCGACTCTAGCACGAAACCATAGATATTTTGCGGAAAAACGGTTTTTTAGAGGTGCTAAATAAGGAAATCAATGACCACAAGAACGAAATAAAGCACAAGATACGCGACGTCAAAATAGATCGGTCCGAGCGGAACGGGACGAATATACTGCCGCAACCACCTTAACGGCGGCTCCGTCAGCTGGTAGATGGCGTCGAACAACGAGGCCACGATTCCGCTTGGCCGCCACGTCGGCGACAATGCCAACACCCAGTCGAGAATCATGCGGACGAACAGCACCAGGATATAGGCGTTGACCAGAAAATGGACGACGCTACCAATTACCGAGAGAATCACGTTGCAACTGTATCAAGCGCGCATAACAAGATGCCCCCGCTTTCGGTGGGGGCATAATCGTCTGATTTGTGCTTGCTCTGTGCTACACGGCTCAGTCGGCGAACAGGTCGTGGGCCGGACCCTTGTCTTCAGGCTCCTCGACCTTGATGTTCACTTGGGCCGGGCTCAGCAGGAACACGCGCGGAGTGACACGTTCGATGGAGCCGCGCACGCCGAACACCACACCGGCGGAGAAGTCGACGATGCGGTATGCCACGGCTTCGGCCACACCTGTCAGGTTCAGCACCACCGGAATGCCGTCACGAATGGCGCGACCGACCATCTGCGCATCGTCATAGGTCTTCGGATGGATGGTGGTGATGCGGTTCACTCTACCCCCCTGGAACGGGTTGGACTGCTCACGCGGAGCGGACGGCGTGGAAGCGGAAGCCGAAGAGGAAGGCATCGGGGTGACGGAATGATCCGAATCGAACGAGGTCTCGCCGGTGTCGACGTCATCCTCGAAATCATCCTCGCCCTCGGCGACGTCGGACATTCCCAAGTACGACATCGCGTTCTTCATGAAACCTGCCATGTATGTTCCTTTCGCGTCTACGCGTTGACTTTAGCGCAGGAAATCCGGAATATCGAGGTCGCCCGGATCGTTAGCCGAAACCACTTCATGCTCGGTGGTCTGGTCGAACGAGGCGACGTTCTGGTCCGGAGTGGACGGAATGTAGCTGGACAGCGGCTGCACCTGCGGCACCGCCGGAGTCTGCACCGGCTGCGGCTGCTGGGCGGGAGCCTGCACGCCGGCGGACAACGCGGACAGCGGTACCGTGTTTTCCTTGGCCGCGGCCGGCTTTTCTTCGGCCGGCTGGTCGGGCTTCTTAGAATTGGCATCGAAACCTGCCGCGATGACGGTGACACGCACCTCGTCGCCGTAGGCGTCGTCCAGGGACAGGCCCCAGATGATCTGCGCTTCCGGATGGATGGCCTTCTGCACCAGCGCGACCGCGGCTGCGGCTTCCTGCAGCTTCAGGTCGGTCGGACCGGCGATGTTGATCAGCGCACCGTGTGCGCCTTCGATGCTTTCCTCAAGCAGCGGAGAGCTGATGGCGATTTCGGCGGCCTGCGTGGCACGATCCTCTCCCCGTGCGGAACCGATACCAAACAGCGCAGTACCAGCACCACGAAGAATGGAGTTCACATCGTTGAAGTCGACGTGAATATAGGAGTTCATCGAAATCAGGTCAGTGATGCCCTGAACACCGGCAAGCAGTGCGGTATCAGCGGTCTTGAAGGCCTCAATGATGCCGATGGAACGGTCGGAAAGCTCGAGCAGGCGATCGTTCGGAATGACGATCAGCGCGTCGACTTCCTTGCGCAGGTTCTCGATGCCAAGCGCCGCGGAAGCGGAACGCTGCGGGCCTTCGAAGCTGAACGGACGGGTGACCACAGCGATGGTCAATGCCCCCTGCTGATGGGCGGCACGCGCCACGATCGGGCTGGCGCCGGTTCCGGTGCCACCGCCCTCACCACAGGTGACGAACACCATGTCGGATCCCTTAAGCGCCTCTTCGATGTCGGACTGATGATCCTGCGCTGCCTTGGCACCCTTCTCCGGGTCGGCGCCAGCGCCCAGACCACGGCTGGAGGCATCGTTCAGCGAGATTTTGACATCTGCGTCGGAACGCAGCAGATCCTTTGCATCAGTGTTGATCGCAATAAATTCGACGCTTTGAAGACCTTCAGTAATCATGCGATTGACAGCGTTGCCGCCGGCTCCACCGACACCGACGACCTTGATGTTGGTCTTGTCGTTGAAATTGTCAGTCTGGGCAATCTCGCTCACCATTGTCTCCTGTTCACTCACGTACATGCACAACTCTATCGCAATCGCGCCGATGATACGCGCACTTTTCCAGGCGTGTACCACCGTTTTTTCACTTTTTTGCTGTCAGCATGTTCATTCTGCCTGCGTTGACCCCTTCAGTCATTTGTACACGGCTCTTCGAACATGCGTGACGGGCTTTAGTAGCTGGCATCCATCGGGTCATCCCCGAACAGCGCCTCACGCTCCTCGTGCGTGGTTTCCCGGGATTCCAACCATCCGTAAGGCAGATGCACCTTTTTGGCGAAGCGCACGCGCCCCCTTGGCTTGTCGGCGATGCGTTCTGGGAACCGAATGTTCGGGTCGAGTCTGCCTATCTCGCGCCGGACATCCTCAAGATTTTCACATTCCATGAACGCACGGCGTGTGGAACCGCCCACGGGGAAGCCCTTCAGATACCACGCGACGTGCTTGCGCAGGTCATGCACGGCCATCCGCTCGTCGCCATCATAGAATTCGGTCAGCAGTTCGGCATGCCGTTCGATCACGCGGCACACGTCGCCCAGCGTGGGGTCGACGCGCTCGTCACTGCCGGCGAACGCGTTCTTGATGTCGGCGAACAACCATGGACGGCCTTGGCAGCCGCGGCCGATCGCAACACCCGCGCAACCGGTTTCGGCGACCATCGCCAACGCGTCGTTGGCACCCCAAATATCCCCGTTGCCGAAGACGGGAATATCAAGCTCGGAAACCAGCTCGCCGATGCGGGACCAATCGGAATGCCCACCGTAATATTCGGCGGTGGTGCGCGCGTGCAGGGTGACGGCCTTGCAGCCTTCCTCCTGCGCGATGTGCCCGGCTTCGAGGAACGTCTCGTGTTCATGGTCGATACCGACGCGGATTTTGGCCGTGACCGGCACGTTGGCCGCGTCGCACACCTTGACCACGCGTTGGATGATCTCACGGAACAGGTCCGTCTTCCATGGCAGCGCGGAACCGCCGCCACGACGCGTCACCTTGGGCACCGGGCAGCCGAAGTTGAGGTCGACATGGTCGGCCATGTTCTCGTCGATGACGATTTTCGCGGCCTGCTCCACAATCGAGGGATTGACGCCGTACAGCTGCAGCGAGCGAATCTTCTCGCTGGGTGCGAAACGGCATAGGCGCAGGGCTTTCGGATTGCGGGCCACCAATGCGCGCGCGGTGATCATTTCCGCCACGTACAGACCGTCGGGACCGTAGCTTTCGCAGATCACGCGGAACGGCCAGTTGGGGACGCCCGCCATAGGCGAAAGCACCACCGGCGTATCGACGTGCACCGGACCCAGATCAACGGGCTTTATAACGGGAGGAACCGACGGCCGTTCCGCGTCGGTACGCGGGTCGAGCACGTCGGATTCCTCGTAGGCATTCACAATGCTATCTGGCATAGGTCAGACTTGTTCCGTTCGATATGACCGATTCGGGGCGATCAGTACAGGCCACCGGCTTCGGCGATCTTGACGGACTCAGGCCAAGCCTCGCCGCCCATTTCGACCGGCATCTGCGGCACGCTGACGCGCTTCTCGCCGATACGCTCGGCGATGTAGTCGGCCACCTTGTCGAGGCTGACGCGCTCCTGCTGCATGGTATCGCGTTCACGGATGGTGACGGCCTGGTCGTCGAGGGTGTCGAAGTCGACGGTGACGCACAGCGGAGTGCCGATCTCGTCTTCACGACGGTAACGACGGCCGATCGCGCCGGCCTCGTCGTAGTCGATCATCACCTAATTCTGGAGCAGGTCGGCGG
>OGRC01002347.1_pt1 | contig 10303 bp, 10 predicted proteins | sample 1553431 | NCBI WGS metagenome assembly OGRC01 (sample SAMEA2580064, study PRJEB22360) | human gut metagenome | biome: human gut; feature: human-associated habitat; material: faeces | place: Denmark | collected 2008/2010
CCGCCGATATTGGCTTGTCAAAGAATATCCATATATGTGCACCTTTTCCTGAACGAGAACGTTCTACCAAAGGTTCTATCCCATTTAATGTGCAGATATCTCTCATAGCTTCGACTTCTTCAATCCATGTATCATCTGTATTTGCAAAGTCCCTTTTTTCTGCATTCTTCTCATGATTATCAAAGTCAAACACCAGAAACCTACATGTTCCATCACTAAATAATGGATATACACCAATTACATCTTTTGCAACATAAGAGTTTCCCCTCAAATGCGTCAATATAGTTGATAAATCTAATCTTGTATACGAACAATATTTGCAATCCTTACAGTCTATATGTGTATTTAATTTCCTATGGCAATTATCTGACCAGAAATTATCACACTGCGGATAATATGCCGCCTCTCCGTTTTTATTTACATTTCTTTTCGCATATACATCTGTTCTTCCCCAAAAGAATGAGAAAAAGAGCTTTGCCATCCTGTCTGTAATCTCTTTTGGGTGCACAATCCTTTTACCCTGTTCTGGATCAAAATCCTCTTTCTTTTCCGTTTTCCTTATACTTGCCAGTTCATTTTGATATGACAATCCTGCTTTATCCAATATGTTCTTTAATACCTGATTCTCCAATTGCAGATTGTTCAACTGCTTCTGCAATCTAGTCACATTCTCTATTGGATCACGCATTTGTCATACCTCCCTTTCCGTCATTATCTATTCATCTCAAGTATTCTTTTTACTTCATTCTGTAATTCATCACTAAAGTCTGATAAATCATTATATGTAATTACTTTCAGTCTAATAAGACGAACAATATCCCATATTACCTCTGATTTTTTCAGTTCCATGACAACTCCCGGATGACGTTTATCTTCTTTTATCAGTTTTTCAAGTTCCCAGAATTTCTCTGATGCAGGCTTTTTATCATCATTCAGAAAATTTGCATACTCTTTAACAAGACCTTCCATATAATTTTCCTGCCAGCCTGATAATTTTTCTCGAAATAATTTCCAATCCTTTTTGCTTATGTCCATGATTTTGAACCTCCTCAGTCTCAAGTTAGTCTCAACAAATAATTTCAAAAATGAGACTGACTTGAGACTACAACTTTATAATTTACCTGCAAATCCCGGTTTTATCGTGTTTTGCTATATCATAGAGTCTCACTCAGTCCCAAATCTCGTGAGACTTCGTTGAGACTAACTTTGAAATATCCGTTTTTCAGAAAGCTCTTTAAGCGTCTATCTTAGCTTCTATGTACGCATATACAACTTCAACTGGAATCTGTTCCTTCTGTGCAAATTGATTATCCGAATCCAAAAATCTTAGTGTCGGGTATAATTCTTGGTCATAGGTAATAATATCATCTCCTGCTGTATTACCATGCCTATCCACCACAAATCCTCGGCAGATACCATATTTCAGCGGTAGAAATCTCCTTAAAAACTTACATACACTAATTTAAAATTCGTCGCCATAGTCAAAATTAAAAACTGCCATTATACTGCCCAATTCTCTCTCAAATTCTTGAGCTATGTTCTCTACAATGCCATTATAAATATATTCAATCACTTGGTTTTCCGTCATATACTTAACAATCACCATAATACTAACTGTCAATACTTGTCATATTTTGAATCGTAGAATCATACGGATTTATAACTAAAACATTTTCAATAACATTATTATCCTCATCTCTTATATGTACAAATCGTTTTACCATCAATAAACTATTCAACTTATGATGAAAGCCAACAAGATCATCATATTCAATGTCTATACACATTTTAAAAGGTTCTTCTAGCATTTTATTACTGTATTCCTTCCATTCACGCTCTGATAGTTCCTTGTAAAACATTAAACATATTCCACTAGAAGTAGCAATTTCCTTATATGTCCTTAATTCAGTATCCCATGTACTTCCTTTGGAATCCAAAATCAAAGAACTAATTTTTATATTATTAGCTTCTCCTCTCCCTATATTCAAGACATACAAACTAATACTAATTCTATTTTTATTAAATTGAATTTCCATCTTACCATTCAACGATAATGTATTTTCTATATAAAACTTTGGACGTTTTGACATCCCAAATTTAATATCATCTATATAATTCGAATCAAATGTAACTGTCAAAATAGGCTTATACTGTGCAGAGAGATTAATTTTCGTATCGTTATTTCTTTTTTCATATTCCTCTTTTAATTCCTGTTCATGCTTTCTAAAATCTTCTTTCCTAGTAAAATCGGTATAACAAATAGTCAAAGCAACACCTAGCAATGTTATTCCACTACCTATTAATGAGGCATAGAAACTAATCCAAACTTCCTGCTTTTCTATTGGTATAAATCCTATAGATGAAGGCGTCGACACCCAATAATTTACAAATGGAGGTATAGCTAGAAACACCACTAATATGCTTACAAGTATTAAGATTTTCTTTTTCACTTTTTATTCCTCCCATATATTTTATTGCACTTTTCCGATGATACTATCTATAAGAATATGTATTAACCTAACCACATTGGTTAAGATGTGGTTAGCTTATTTTCTTACGAAAAGTATTTCTGATTTTTACTTGATGGCTTTTCCGGTATAGTCATCTTTAACACACCATTTTTCAGCATAGGAGTTAAATACTTTCTTCTAAAGCTTGTCCTGCTATCAAAATCAAATTCATCCATTATTTCTTGGACCGACTTCGGGTCTTTACAAAAATCGATAATCAGCTTATTCACATCCTGACCATTTTGGTTAGGATGATGGTCAGGATGCTGACCATCATCTCTCAATAACCTCAAATACCTATCACAAGCCTTGCAAAGAACCATAATTCCAGCCTCATTAATCTCGTATTCCGGCAATGGTCCATCATACAACGCACAAGCTTCCCTAATCTTCTCAAATCCTCTTCCCCACGCTTCAATCATACCGCTTTTGAAAAAGATATTAGCCAATTTCGGATTAAAAGGCTTTGATGAATGTTTCATAAACAATTTGTCAGTAGAATCCAGATTTGGAGGCATCTCACCATCGTTCCAAATATAAATCTTATCCTCATAAACACTAATCTGGATTGGATTATAGCTACTGTAATCCTTATGAACAACGGCATTCAACAAAATCTCACGGAATGCGTCCTTGTGGAACATAAATTGCTCAATTCTCTGGACACCCTCATAATCAATCAATGCCTTCATATATTTCGTGTATACCAAATCTACAGTCTTATCTACCTGCTCTATCAAAGGCCCGTGCACCTCATCCTGATACACCAAATCCGAATCCGATTTTCCAAAATAACCGATTTTGATATAAGAACCTGTTACCCACTTCTCTGGATCCTTATAAAACGCAAGCATTGCTGCTCTTATCAAATATCCATCTTCATCAATTAGGTGCAGGTTATCCATCAAGATAGTATCTTCCACACTGACTTCTTCCTTCGTAAGCCTTCCTCTTTTCACTGCCTTATCTTTGAATAGCTGTATTGCATCCTGCTTTAAATCAGATACTGTCAGTTTTGGTAGAGGCACACCATCCCATGTTCTTCCCTGCGTTTTTAACAAAGCTCTTTCCAATTCCTTTCCAGTAATCTCACGCATGGTACTTCCGGAACGATAATAATATTTTCCACGAAAACTTATTAAAGATGGGTATTTATCAACAATTATCTGCAAATACTCAAGTTCGCCTTTATATAACAAGTTCACATCTGCAATGATTCCCATTGTATCTGTAATCTTATTAGGAATTCGTTCTAATAAATCTCTTGCATTATCAATACCTACAACATTACCATCGTCATCCGTACCTATGTATATTGTTCCACCGTAGGCATTGGCATATCCACAAATCCATTTTAAATACTCATCCTGCCATGATTCCTTCCACTCTATGGATTGATGTTCTTTTTCCTTCATATATCCACCAACTTTCCAAATTACTACTTATCCACTTCCATAAAAAAATACTCCAATGTATCCACAAACATATTTGCATCAAATAATTCTTTTATTTGACTTCTGTTCATCCACGCAACTTGCGCCGCTTCATCTGTTGTAGCATTGCTCAAATCAACCTCTCCATCATACTCGAACAACCAAACATCTACAATTTTATTAACTACTTTACCGAACTCTATTTTCTTTATATCAGACAAAATAACCTGTCCTTTTTCTGGTAATAAATCTACTCCAACTTCTTCTTTTGCTTCTCTAAGCGCTCCTTGCAGACTGTCCTCTCCTTTAACTACTGAACCATCCACACACTCCCATATCAAAGGAAATGCTGTTCTATTTGCTGAGCGCTGTGCAATCAGATACTCTCCCTTAGAATTACGGATCCAGACATGCACCACCAGATGGTATCCGTCTATCGGTAACTGTTCTCCTCTGATATGGTCTTTTCCCAGAAGCTCCCGGTTCTCATTATACAAATCCCATATTTCTGCATCCGGCACATACTCCACAATATCCCCAAAATCTGCATGTAAGGTTTTACAGATTTTGCTAAGAATTGTAAGGCTCACCTCTTCATCACGGCGAAGCTTTGTCATTGTGTTAGGAGCAATTTCTGCCTTTTTACGCAAATCCGATTTGCTCATTTCTTTATCCACTAATAATTTCCATAATCGTTTATAAGATACAGCCATGGTAATTTCTCCTTTTTCTTTTCACGCTATCAAACCAACTTATCCAGCATCTCTACAATCTTTTCTCTTTCACCGCTACCATTTGTTTTAAATCTCAGTAATGGAATTTCGTACAGCTCCATTATATGATTTTTCAATAAATCTCTTGAAGCCTGAATGGTATCCTCTTTATGGTATTCATATCCATCAACCTCAATCGCCAACACAGGCTTTTTACCAATTCTGTTATAAATCAGAAAATCTAAATGTGTTGCTGGATTCATTGCATACTGACATTCCTGCTCATTTAATAGTTTTGGATTCTTAATCAACATATTCAACGGAAAATGACAAACAACATCCAAGCTTGAATAATTGTTAGCAGAGATAATGTCCTCTATCAATGAATACATCAGATTTTCCGAATCATATTCTGATACTTTTTTGTGCTTCTGCAAGTATACTCTTCTTTCCTCAGTATACTGCTTGTAAAGGTAATCAAAAATCGAATAAATCTTGCTTTCAGTAACCTCAAAATTATTATACTGAATGTAATCAATCAAATCTGTTATATTGTGCTCTTTTGATTGCACATTTCCAGTTACAACCAACATCAATTTCTTTTTGGCTCTTGATACAGCAACATTGATTAAATATGGATCATCTGCAAAATCAGATATTTCATCATCCACAGTAGATATGATAATATCCTCTTTCTCCTTGCCCTGGAACTTATGCACTGTAGCAGCATCAATATCTGTTATCTCCTTGCTTAATGCTTCTACCTGATTTTTGTACGGTGCAATAATTCCGGTTTCTTCCGGATTTGAAACATATTTTGGTATAATCTCATTTTTAATAACATCTATCTGGCGCTGACTATAATGGTTACGTTCATGATTTCCCGCTACCGTTTTTACTACCGATAAAACATCCTCTTCACCCTTATCCGTTGTCATAATAATCAATTCACCACGATAGAATTTCTGGTTACAGAAATTTATTATTTTTGGGTGACACCTATAATGTTCCCGTAACAATGTTTGTGTTACATTAGGCATAACATCCAAAATGGATTGCAGAAAACTGTTTGTATACTGATATCCTTCACTCACATTAAATCTGTCAAATATAGCTTTTGCTTTGGCCTTTATATCATCTGTAACAACATTAGGAAGTTGCTTGGTATCACCCACAATAACAACATTCCTTGCACAGGACAATGCCAACGCACCAGTTGCAATATCTACCTGTGATGCCTCATCCATGATAAGGTAATCATACACCACATCTGAATTCAGGCTGTTTCTTGATGAAAATGTTGTACTTAATATAACCGGATACTCAGCCAGTACATTGTATGGTTCCTTCCACAAATTATCTTCACTAAAAGTTTTTCTACTACTGTTACCTTCATATTTCCTTGCCAGTTTGTCTTTTAGGACAACCATTGACTGTTTGCATAAATCCTCAAGCAAATTCTTATTAACACTATTTAAATACTTTTCAATATCTACAATTTCCGCAGACAACTCCGCCTGCTTCGCACGATAATACATTGCCTGAAAGGTTGTAATTATCTTTGAAATATCCTGCTTATAAATACTCCAATCGGTTACTCCATATTTAAATAAAGCTTTTATCTTAAACCAAAATCCTATTGCCGTTTTCTCTTCTGAAATCAACTGGCACTCCTGCCACAATACCATCCATTGCTTTGAAGATAGTTTTTTCTTGAACTTAATACTATCTGTATGAACATCTGATTCTTTAACATATTGATTGAAATATTCCTGTTCAGTAACCAACTGTGAAAGTTCCTGCCTTAAACACGCTAATTTTTCCTGCTTATCGAAAACACTTTTTAACTGACTGGATTGTTCTGCTATTTCCTTCTGCAAAACACTTGGATCTTCTCCCGTTTTCCACGACGAAAAGTCGGGATAAGCAGCGTCCTGATGCTCAACAAATAATTTCTTATTTTTAGAACTTCCTAATGTCGCAGCAATAAAACCTAAATTGTATTTTGGAGAAGATAATTTTTCATATACGTTTTCCGTTGCCGAATTATTATTGGATACTATCTGTACCGTTTTCCCTTGCATTAATATATTGGCAATAATATTCAATATCGTCTGTGTCTTTCCCGTTCCTGGAGGTCCCTGTATAACACTAATCTGATTCTCCATGGCATTTTTTACAGCCTTATACTGACTGTTATTGCATCCAAATGGGAAAATCGGAATGTATTCGCGTTCTGTTCTTTTCCCTTGCAATGACGATGGATTCAAATACTTTGCTAAGGCCACATCACTACCCACAAAAGAAATCTTGTCAAACTTCTTAGACAATAATTTTTCACCAGTCTCTTCATTCTTAAGATTACTCAAACCTGCAATTTGCTTTATATATTCAAATACATTTGATGACTGACTCTGGGCAAGACATGACTCTATAATATGCAAGTCGTTCCGACGATAATCTCTTTCACTACCATCGCCAAAACAAATGTGCCAATAAGACTCCCTTCCGCTTCTAAATACATATATTGCATTAACATCAAAGAACTCTCGTCCTTCTCTGCTAATCCGATACATGTTAGGATTCAAAACCTCCGGATCAGTCAACTTTTCCACATTCAAATATGCATACGAGTATGTTTTTCCATTATTGAATTTTACATCCCATTTTTGGGTATTTCTATTGTAACCACATGACATTATTTCGGATGTCTTTATTTCACCCTTGATAATGACCATATAATATCGTGTATTCATCTATTCCTCACTACTTTTTATCCGCACGCTACTTAACTTTAAATTTCTTCTCTATATAACAATGTTCCTGTTTGCCAATCAGCTTAAAACTGTAACTCGGACATTCAGATTCCATTTCGTTACAGCTGCTTTCAAAGTCCAGTTCGATAATATATGGCATCCAGTCAATAATTCTTAAAAAATCTTCACATCCAAAATTATTGTCATAAAAATTCAATATCGTACTAAGGGCAGTACCATGGGTTCCTATAACAATATCTTTATCCGTATTATCTGATAAAATCTCATTCAGTGCCTCTATGTTACGTTTTTGCACCATAGCAATGGACTCTCCACCTTCTTCATGATAATTATGATCAGCCCACCGTTTTCGGAACATTCCGTGGTTGTTTCCATCAAGTCCCTTTTCACGCTCCCTCAATCTCTCATCTGTTATAATCTCTTTTGTGAAAAAATCTGCTGCCTCTGTAATTGTATCCATGCTACGTTTATACGGACTACAATAAAACGCATCTATTTTCTTATCCTTCAAAAATTCCAAAACAATTGCAGAATCTTTCTTGCCTTCTTCCGTCAAAGGTCTTGTTCTGTCTTCTTCCCAATCGTGTTCCGGCTGTGCGTGACTCACGAAATAAACTCTTGTCATTTTATCAACTCCATTTCATCTTCCATTTTTACAAATCCATACTTTTCATACAATGGCCGTCCCATCTCTGTCGCCTCTAAAGCAATCTGTGATACGCCCTGTTTCCTTACATCCTTTACCAGTAAATCTAATGTATGAAATGCAATCCCCTGTCTCCGATATTCCGATGCTGTATACATATTCATAATATAAGCCTTTTTACCTGTTGGATTATGGTAGGTCGGCATAACCTGATAAAAGCTGACACCACCTGCACCGACAAATGCCCCGTTATCATACACCAGATATGCAACATGCTCACCCGTTTCTAATGCACTCTTATAATACTCATAGGATTCTTTTTCCACTAATGACATATCCACATCATTCGATAGTTTGTTAGCTGCTCGAAGGACGATAATTCTAGTTTTTACAAGTTCATCTATGTCTGCTATAATTGTTTTTTTATATTTATAGTTTTTTGCCATCTCATACTCCCCCTCTAAATCTGTTAACCTTTTCGAATCAATTTTACCGCCTATCCTTAACTCTTTCTGCTGTTGCTCCATTTCTTACAAGACTACAATTCATTACCAATACTTTCATTTTGACCTCCGTTTTCATGTACCATATTTTATATGATATCACAGAATCACTACATCATCAATAACAATCGCAACTTCTTGCGATTGTTTCCTGGTTTGCAATATATATTTCAGGTGCATAAAGTGAATCGGCATAAAGTGAATCGTGGATATGTAGCGGAATCATTATTTCATAGTGCGTAAATGCATGGTTTGGAATCCTTCTTAAGAAGTTATATGAACTGCACAGTTATTCGCCAGTCTACTAAAAAAGTGCAAAAATTAGAGCCAGCCTTTCAACTGACTCTGCTCTACCCCAAAGCATATTATAATTTACTCTGATAATTCTCTAGCTGGTGGAATATACCAACTACATTCACAACATTCACTCTCACATCAAATATGACAATATAATTCATCTTATTGGGCACGTTTACGAGACAAACTGGAGGATGGAGAAATATCAGAAACGGAATATTATCTCAAAGAGGAAAAATACCCAATGAACCCAACAGCCCCAAATATAGAGTATACTATTTCGTTGAATCTTGATGATGACGACCAACTACTTGTTCAAAATATGAATGAGGATGAAAAGGCAGGAGAAACTGCTGAGTTGCTAAAAGACTTATTTCCGAATTTCTCGTATGTGAAGAGGAAGAGGAAACCGAAGAAGGAGTAAAATACTTAAAGAGGCAAATATTATGGCAAAAAGCAAAAAAGAAATAACACATTTAAATTATGGCGAATTGCACATGTACTATCCCATCAAATTTGATACCAAATTATCGTTTTCAAAATTATGTGATGCATTATCCAAAAGTAATATAAGTTTTAATAAAGAATACCAGCAAAAAATAATGGATTCATTAGGTGTTTCATTAGCAAATACCGTCAATGATTTTCAGCAAAATATGTCTTGCACGGATATGGATGATATTGCCTTATCTTTTAAGGTACGTGACTTTGAAACAAACAAAATATATCAACCCCACCCTGACTATAAACCAGCTTACGAAATTAATGCAGAAACTATTAGAATAGAGCTACTTTCTTCTGATTCATCAATCTATCTAAATGTTGTCAATACGGAATTAGAAGCACTTCAACAACGCATTTCAAGAATGCAAAAAGAATTTGAATTATCCGATAAAATATATGGGAATTCCTTCACTTCAAACCAAGAAAGAATCCTCCTTTTGCCGTTTAAAGCCAAGTTATCTAATGACAAAATTGTTTGGATACACGCAATACTTTTTATATTTCGCAACAATATGGGAATTTTAAAATTAGAGCTTCCACTTATTGATGCAGATATTACTCCTTTAAAAGAATATGATGCAGACTCGATGGTAAAATCTATTGAAAATTGTTGGCAGATTAATACTGTCGACTCTAATATAAAATTATCAGAGTTGCCCAACTACTATTTGAAATCCATCGTAGAAAACAATAAAATAAATATCATAAAATACAATAACGACATACGAAATATAATTTTCATTGATTTCGATGAAATTCCCAGACAAATAAACAATATTTCAGCAGATATACAAGAGGAACTTTTTAGAATTATATCCGCACCTGTCCCTAATTATCCTTTTACCTCCTACACTAAGGATGCCAAAGAACATATTGAAAAACTTAGTTGGGGACAACATGGTATTAAGTATATCATTAAG
>OGRC01002355.1_pt1 | contig 10250 bp, 8 predicted proteins | sample 1553431 | NCBI WGS metagenome assembly OGRC01 (sample SAMEA2580064, study PRJEB22360) | human gut metagenome | biome: human gut; feature: human-associated habitat; material: faeces | place: Denmark | collected 2008/2010
AATCAGATGGGCGGCAATGATGAGCGTGAGCAGACACTGAATCAGCTGCTTGCAGAGATGGATGGATTTGAAAGCAATAAAGGACTGGTACTTCTGGCTGCAACCAACAGACCGGAGATTTTGGATCCTGCATTATTAAGACCGGGACGTTTTGACCGGAACGTGCTTGTAGGGCGCCCGGATGTAGGCGGCAGGGAAGAGATCTTAAAAGTTCACGCGAAAAATAAACCACTGGCGGAAGATGTGGATCTGAAACAGATCGCGCAGACAACGGCAGGATTTACAGGGGCAGATCTGGAGAATCTGCTAAATGAATCTGCGATCATAGCTGCGAAAGAAAACCGGATGTTCATTCAGCAGAAAGACATCCGCCACGCATTTGTAAAAGTAGGGATCGGAGCAGAGAAAAAGAGCCGTATCGTTTCGGAGAAAGAACGGAAGATCACAGCTTATCATGAGGCTGGGCATGCGATTTTGTTCCACGTACTTCCTGATGTAGGACCTGTATACAGTGTGTCTATCATTCCTACAGGAGGAGCAGGCGGATATACGATGCCGCTTCCGGAGAAAGACGAGATGTTTAATACGAAGGGGCAGATGCTTCAGGAAATTACGGTTTCTTTAGGAGGCCGCGTAGCAGAAGAAGAGATTTTTGACGATATTACGACAGGCGCTTCGCAGGATATCAAGCAGGCGACTGCCATCGCAAAATCAATGATCACGAAGTTCGGTATGTCTGAGCGTCTTGGTCTGATCAACTATGATAATGACAGTGATGAAGTGTTTATCGGACGCGATTTTGGACATACATCGAGAGGATATGGAGAGAAGATTGCAGGAACGATCGATGAGGAAGTGAAACGAATCATTGACGAGTGCTATGCAAAAGCACGTTCTATTATCGAGGAACATCACGATGTGCTTGACGCATGTGCAAAGCTTCTGCTTGAAAAAGAAAAGATTACGCGCAGTGAGTTCGAGGCGTTGTTCGAGGACGGAAAATCAGAGGAGGTTTAGTATATGAACAGAGAGGCACTATTCTGTGACGGTACGCAGGATTATGTCATCCCTGCTGAACCAAAGGAAAACGAAAAGATCAAGATCCGGTTTCGCACGGCTCATAATGATGTGGATGAAGTCCATGTTTTGAGCGGCGATACGTCACATTCGATGTGGAAGACTGTTTCTGGAGATGAATTCGATTTCTATGAGATAGAGTGGCAGCTTGGCGATGCTCCTCTTAGTTATTTGTTTGAAGTGAAAAGCGGAGATCAGCTCTGCTATTTCAGCAGAGGGGGAGTTTCGAATCAGAGGGAAGATTATTATGCATTTACGGTCGTTCCGGGGTTTTCAACTCCAGAGTGGGCGAAGGGTGCAGTTATGTATCAGATTTTCGTGGATCGGTTTTATAACGGAGATCCGACGAATGATGTAGAAGACGGGGAATATATTTATATTGGCGCGCCGAGCGCGAAGGTCAAAAACTGGAGCAAAGTTCCGGCAGCGATGGATATCAGGAATTTCTATGGAGGTGATCTTCAGGGCGTTATGGATAAATTAGATTATCTTCAGGATCTCGGAGTTGAGGTAATCTATTTTAATCCGCTTTTTGTCTCTCCGTCGAATCATAAATACGATATTCAGGATTATGACTATATTGATCCGCATTATGGGAAAATTGTTGCAGACGGCGGAGAAGCGCTTCCGAAAGGTGCGAAAGATAATATCGGCGCAACGAAATATCAGAAGAGAACAGGAGATATCCGCAATTTGGAAGCAAGTAATGCACTGTTTGCAAAGCTTGTCGAAGAGATGCATAAGAGGGGGATGCGGGTGATCCTTGACGGAGTATTCAACCATTGCGGTTCGTTTAATAAATGGATCGACAGAGAGAGGATCTACGAACAGCAGCCGGAATATCCGAAAGGCGCGTATGTAAGCGCTGACAGCCCATATCGGAAATATTTCCGTTTTCATGATGAGAGAAATGAGGCATGGCCGTATAATAAAAGTTATGACGGATGGTGGGGGCATGAAACACTTCCGAAGTTGTCTTATGAAGATTCACCGGAACTTGAGCAATATATTATGGACATAGGAAAGAAATGGGTTTCTCCACCGTATAATGTAGATGGATGGAGGCTTGATGTTGCGGCAGATTTAGGGTGCAGCAATGAATATAATCATATGTTCTGGAAACGTTTCCGCAAGGAAGTAAAGGAAGCGAATCCTGAAGCTTTGATTCTGGCAGAACATTATGGAGACCCGGCAGAATGGCTGCAGGGTGATGAGTGGGACAGCGTCATGAATTATGATGCGTTTATGGAACCTCTGACATGGTTTCTGACCGGAATGGAGAAGCACAGCGATGAACGAAGGACAGATCTGTGGGGAAATGCAGACAATTTTGTGGGCGGTATGAGACATTTTATGGCGAGTATGCTGACACCGTCGCTTCAGGTTGCGATGAATGAACTTTCGAATCATGATCATTCCCGTTTCCTGACACGAACGAACCATGTCGTGGGCAGAGCAGAACATGTGGGAGCAAAGGCAGCGGAAGAAGGGGTTAATTATGCTGTCATGCGTGAAGCGGTTACGGTTCAGATGACATGGGTCGGAGCGCCGACAGTTTACTACGGAGATGAGGCAGGTGTGTGTGGATTCACAGATCCTGATAACCGGAGGACATATCCGTGGGGCAGGGAGAATAAAGAACTGCTTGCGTTTCATAAAGAAATGATTCGGATTCACAAAGAAGAAAAACCTCTTCGGAAAGGTTCGATCAAGCTGCTTTATGCAGAGAGAAACGTACTTGCGTATGCAAGATTCCAAGAGGACGAGCAGATCGTTGTCATATTGAATAATAGTAAGGAACTTAAAGAGTTAACTGTTCCGGTCTGGCTGTCCGGAGTTCCGAAAGAGGGCAGAATGGAACGGCTTATGTATACATACGAGGAAGGATATACGACCGAGTATGACGAATATATAGTTGAAAACGGAGAGATTGTTATTAATATGGGACGCCACTCTGCGATTGTGATGAAACCGATACCGGAGGGAGATACAACATGGCAGGAAAAGTAGCGGTCTTGAATGATTTGGCAGGATTCGGGAGGTGTTCGCTGACAGCGGCAATCTCGGTTCTCTCGGCGATGGGGGTGCAGCCATGCCCTTTGCCGACAGCCATATTAAGCGCTCAGACAGGGTTTGAAAGCTATTTTTTTCAGGATCTTACAGAGCAGATGGGAAAGATTACTGAAGAATGGAAGAAAGCAGACGCACAGTTTGACGGGATTGTTACAGGATTTATGTCAGGACACAGACAGATCGGGGAAGTGAATCGCTTTCTTGATCTGTTTCATAAAGACGGCGCATTTCTTCTTGTAGATCCGGTGCTTGGAGATAACGGAAAACGATTTCCTGTTTTTGACGGGGTGTTTCAGGAAGAGATGAAGCAGCTTGTCAGGAGGGCGGATATCGTAACGCCGAATGTGACGGAACTTTGTTTATTGACAGAGTTTGATTATCATCTTGTACAAGAGGCTGCCGAAACAGGGGATAAGGAAGCTCTTTTTGCTGTTGTGGCTGAAGCTGCCGGGAGACTTTTGGACAGCGGGGTATCAGAAGTGATTGTGACAGGGGTTCTGTTTGATGAGGCGAAGCCGGATAAAACAGGAACAGATTTGAAAAAAGATCCGCAGGCGGAGACAAGACAGAAAAAGGTTGCAAATCTTACGGTGACGCGTGAGAGAATGACAGCGAGTATATCTTCTTTTATCGGGACAAGTTATTCAGGAACGGGAGATCTGTTCGCTTCTGTAGTTGCCGGCGGGAAGGCGCGGGGCGACTGTACGGAGGAGTCGGTCAGACTGGCGGGAGAGATGATCGAACGGGCAATAAGAGACGCGGTATCTCTCGGGATTTCCCGAAAAGAAGGTGCAGAATATGAAAAATATCTTTGGATGTTGTGCGAGAAGAACCGCAGTAGTTCTTGAACGAGGACACTTTTGGCGAGAAAAAGAAAGAAAAAAGAAAATACCGCAGAACAGCAGGCGGAAAAGCCTCTGTTCTGCGGTATTTGTTTTTGGTAAGCAATAGCGTTTTAGACGCGTTACTTTGTCAAGACTTCGATTCCGTCATTTGTTACGAGTACCATATACTCAATCTGAGCTGACAATCCGTCATCAATCGTGTATACAGTCCAGTCGTTGTCTTCATCGACGAAAAAGTCCGGGCTGCCCTCATTGATCATTGGTTCGATCGTGAAGATCATGCCGGGAACGAGAAGCATTTCGCTTCCTTTCGGTGTGACATAGCTGACAAATGGATCTTCGTGAAATGCAAGTCCGATGCCGTGTCCGCCGATCTCTTCTACGACAGAGTACCCGTTTTTATGTGCATGAGTGCTGATTGCATGTGCGATGTCGCCCAAGTGCCCCCAAGGTTTTGCCGCCGCGAGTCCAAGATTGACACATTCTTCTGTCACACGGACGATCTTTTCTGCACGGTCTGAAACTGTTCCAAGCTTAAACATACGGGAAGCGTCGGAAAAATATCCGTCTAAGATTGTGGAGACGTCAACATTGATGATATCTCCTTCTTGAAGGATAATGTTTTTGTCGGGAATGCCGTGGCACACTTCATTGTTGATCGAAGTGCAGACACTTTTGGGAAATCCCTGATAGTTAAGCGGCGCAGGGATGCCGCCGTGCTCTTTTGTAAATGTATATACGATATCGTCGATATCGGCGGTGCTCATTCCGATGCGGATATTCTTCGCAACTTCATCAAGTACTGCTGTGTTCAGTTTGGCGCTTTCTTTGATCTTTTCAATCTGCGCAGGTGTTTTGAGGATCGCTCGTGTAGGAACGATTTCGCCTCTTTCCGCATGCAGAAGGATCTTTTCTTCAATCGGCATATGGCATTTTTTATATTTTTTGCCGCTGCCGCACCAACAGAGTTCATTTCTTTCCATGAATAACATCTCCTTGTTGTGTTTTTAAAAGGAACCTTTTAAAAGCGGTGAATAAACAGTCCGCTTCGCAGTTTCGGTTCAAACCATGTTGATTTCGGCGGCATAAGAAGACCTGCATCTGCAACATCCATTAATTCTGTCATTGAGGTCGGATACATGGCAAAAGAGATGCCGCCGGTTTGATCAGCAGCGTCTTTTAATGCGCCGAGTCCCCGGATTCCGCCGATGAAACGGATGCGGGAATCTGTTCTGGGATCCGTAATTCCAAGAACAGGAGCGAGAATGTGGTCCTGCAGAATAGAAACATCGAGATCTTTCACCGGATCGCCTGAAAACAGGTCGGAAGCGGCGGTTACAAGATACCAGTTTCCGTCGGCGTACATACCGAATTGTCCCTTTTGCTGCGGACGTACAGGTTGTGTGCCGGCAGGAATCACATCAAACTTACCTTTTATTGTATCAAGAAATTGGTCAAATGTATACCCGTTCTTATCTGCAACAACCCGATTATAATCATAGATCGCAAGTTCATCTGAAGGGAAGAGAACGGACAGAAAATAATTATATTCTTCTTCTCCCGAAAAATCAGGGTCTTCCGATCTGCGCTTCAGACCGACTTTGACTGCAGATGCGGCGCGGTGATGACCATCCGCGATATATAAGTTAGGGATTGATTTAAAAATTTCCGAAATATCAACGATTGTTGACGCTTTATCTATAAGCCACACTTCGTGTCTTACACCGTCGCTGCTTGTAAAATCATAAAGCGAAGGAGCAGTTTGGACAGTATGGATGATTTCACTGAGTTTTTCGTTTGGTCTGTAAGCGAGAAAAATCGGCCCTGTCTGCGCGCTGCATGTGTCGATGTGACGGATGCGATCTTGCTCTTTTGCTTCCAGCGTGTTTTCGTGTTTCAGGATCACGCCGCTTCGGTAATCATCGACGGAAGCGCAGCCTACAAGTCCGGTCTGTGTTCTTCCGTTCATTGTAAGTGCGTATAAGTAGTAACAGGGAGCGCCGTCCTGAATGAAAGAACCGTTTTCGATCATGCGGTTCAGCGTTTCGGCTGCGGTTTGATATACATCGTCATCATAGGGATTCGTTCCTTTTGGAAGAAGCGTTTCGGCGCGGTCAATCTGAAGAAATGACATCGGTTCGGCATTTACGATCTCTCGTGCTTCATCACTGCTGTATACGTCGTAAGGAAGAGCGGCAACAGCAGGCGCGAGATCTTCGCGGGGACGGATTCCTTTAAATGGTCGGATTGTGCTCATAGGGGTACCTCCTTAAAATCGTTTGCCAAATAACTATACCATAAGGCAAAGTGATTTGTCACGGAAGAGTCGAATGAAGTGAGACAAAAACCGACATTTTACTTGCCCGAATTGTAAAAATATAGTAGTATTGAATTTTAGAGGAGAGAAAAATTATGTGGTATTGGATTGTAATGGTTTTACTTGCGGCAGGATGTGCCGCGATGTTATTTGCCTCGTTTTCCGGGATCAAAAAAAGTAAAGCGGAGCTGGCGAGAACAGATGGCAAGGGGCGTAAGAAACGTCGGGATGAATATGAAGAAGGGTATGGGCGTGAGGAGGAAGCACGCGCACGTTCCAGACGGGAGCGGGAAGAGGAAGCTTATGCGAGAGAACAGCGCCAGCGGAGGAAGAAACGCCGTTGGAAGATCATACTCGAAGATATCGACAGTTGGGAGAAGTATAGTTTTACGTTTTGTGATAATATTGGGATCGGCAGGGGAAAAGATGGAAGCATGTACGAAAAATATCTTCCGATCACATCCGACGGCAGAGTTTCCAAGCTCCATTGTGTGATCTTGCATAAGAACGACAAATTGTATATAAAAGATGAGGATTCACGAAATGGTACATATTTGAATGGCGTCCGCATCGATCATCCGATGGAGATCCAAAGGGATGATATTATCGGGATCGGCGAAACTCGTCTTGAAGTACAGCGTGTTCTTCGGGAAAGCGATTAAAAGAGAAGACAGAAAGCGATGCGCCAAAGGATGGTGTGAGTATAAGAAAAGCAGTCCGTTTTACGAGTATGGCAGAGAACTGTCAGAATCGTGGAACGGGCTGTTTTGCGTGGTGCAATATTTTGGATTGTCACATTTTTGCATGATTTTACATATAGTACCCATATAATATCAGTCCGGGAGTGAGAAAGATGAACGAAAAACTGCCTTATTATATGGCTTATCCGATGCCTTTTTCCTTTGATGATGAGAGGGTGGAGCGGATGGATTTTGAATATTTAAAAAGTATGTATCCGAAGATCCCGAAACGGATTCTTCCTTATGTAGAAGAAGAGTGCGATCGAATGGAATATGAAAACAGCATGGTGTATGATATGTATCCCGATAAGCTTCAGCTAAAGCTGATGTGTGCGCGGGTGTGTGATAATGTCCGGCGGTATGAGCATATTTGCAGGGAAGATGGGGAAGATACAGAAGCGGAGGATGCAGATACCGCAGAAAATGCGAAGATGGAGATGCAAAATCTGCGGGATTTGGTAGAAGTAATGCTGTTTCAGGAACTGTATAAACGGCGGTGCGATCATCGAAGGTGCTGTCACCGACTTTTTAAATAGGGCGGTTTGCTTTATGCAAATTTTGCAAAATGTAGATGGGATTGATTTGAGAAAATGCGTTTTAGCTGAAATTTGCGGGGTATTAATCGTGAAAATTTAGGGATATTTTACAGAAATTTTCAAGCTGTCTGTCTTGATTTACTAATAGGACGGAATGTGATAAAATAAGAAAGATATAGCAATGTATACAGAAGGGGAATAAAATAAGGCGGAGAATACATATGAAGAAAAATTTGATTTTTATAGGGATGCCTGCAGTCGGCAAAAGTACAGTCGGTATTGTTGTGGCCAAACGTCTCGGAATGCAGTTTATCGATACGGATCTTTTGATTCAGGAACAGGAGAATAAGCTTTTGTGCGAGATTATAGCCGAGGTGGGAGACGATGGCTTTATTGAGATCGAAAACAGGGTGAATGCAGATGTAAATGCGGAAAATGCAGTTATTTCTCCGGGCGGAAGCGTGATCTACTGTGAAGAGGCAATGGAACATTACAAAAAGATCGGAACGATTGTATATTTGAAAGCATCTTATCAGACAATAAAGAAGAGGATACGCAGTCCGAAGAAGCGGGGGGTTGTCCTGCGGGACGGACAGACGCTGAGAGATCTCTATGAAGAGCGCGTGAAATATTTTGAAAAATATGCAGACATTACAATCTGTGAAGACGGATGTCAGATAGAAGATACGATTGAAAATGTTCTGGCAGAAGTAAAAAAACTTGACAATGTATAGGAAACCGCACTAGAATAGTGTTTTGGCAAAAACTTGGGATTTAAAAAAAGTTAAATATGTGTTAGAATAGACACGACAGACTGAAATCAACACAAATATATAGAATATAGAGATAGACAGAATATAGAGAAATGTACAAAAAAGTACAAGTATGATAATAAAATCTAAATAGAGGTGTGATATGGAACAATATATCATAAAAGGTGGCAATCCGCTTGTCGGCGAAGTAGAGATCGGCGGTGCAAAAAATGCGGCTCTTGCAATTTTAGCAGCAGCGATTATGACGGATGAGACTGTTCAGATTGAGAATCTGCCTGATGTGAATGATGTAAATGTGATGTTGGAAGCCATTGACGGGATCGGCGCTATGGTGCAGAGGATCGATCGTCATACAGTGAAGATCAACGGAAGTACGATTGGTGATTTTAATATAGAGTATGATTACATTAAGAAGATCAGGGCTTCTTATTATCTGTTAGGGGCGCTTCTCGGTAAGTATAAGAGAGCGGAAGTTGCGCTTCCGGGGGGATGTAATATCGGCAGCAGACCGATCGATCAGCATCTTAAAGGTTTCCGGGCGCTCGGAGCAGATGTTGATATTGAACATGGTAAGATTGTTGCCGAGGCGGAGAAGCTTCGGGGAACACATTTATATTTTGATGTTGTGACAGTTGGAGCGACGATCAATGTGATGATGGCGTCGGCTATGTCCGAGGGTCTGACGATCATGGAGAATGTGGCGAAAGAGCCGCATGTTGTTGATGTGGCGAACTTTTTGAATAGCATGGGCGCCAATATCAGAGGTGCGGGCACGGATGTAATTAAGATCCGCGGCGTGAGATCGCTTCATAAGACAGAATATTCTATTATTCCGGATCAGATCGAAGCAGGTACGTTTATGTTTGCAGCGGCGGCTACAAAAGGGGATGTGACGGTGCTGAATGTAATTCCGAAGCATCTTGATGCTACGATCTCAAAATTAGTAGATATTGGATGCGAAGTGGAAGAATTTGACGATGCGGTTCGCGTTGTTGCGAAAAAACGTCTGAGATGTACACAAGTGAAGACACTTCCGTATCCGGGGTATCCGACGGATATGCAGCCTCAGATCGGAGTGACGCTTGCATTGGCGCAAGGAACAAGTACGATTACGGAAAGTATTTTTGAAAACAGGTTTAAATATCTTGGAGAATTGGCGCGCATGGGCGCACAGGTGAAAGTGGAAGGAAATTCCGCGACAATCGAAGGGGTTGAGAAGTTTTCTGCGGCTCGTGTGAGTGCGCCGGATCTTCGCGCTGGCGCAGCGCTTTGTATTGCCGGGTTGGCGGCGGAAGGAATTACGATCGTCGATGATATCGTTTATATTCAGAGAGGGTATGAACGTTTTGAAGAGAAGCTTAGAAGTCTCGGCGGTATGATTGAGCGGGTATCCAGTGAAAAAGAGATTCAGAAGTTCAAATTGAAAGTTGGTTAAAGATTTAGGCAGGATCGGAATAAGTCGATCCTGCCTTTTGTGTTTGCCCTTTTTCTTTGACTGTGTATTCCTTTGGTGCGTGAACGTTCCGGTTGTTTTTATTTTGTGCCGATATACAAGTCTTGCTCCGTGGGCTGTTTACAGCGCGATGCAGATTGGAGAGTGGCTGAAATGTATTGCGGGCGCGGTCATGGTGAAAAAGGGAGTGTGGCTTCAGAATCTGACTGGAAGCAGGGAGATGAAAGTGAGAACTTCTGTGGAAAAATGAAGAAAAGCATTGACATTTCTGTATGTACATTGTAAAGTCTTGTTTGGAACAAATAATTGAATAAAAATACTTTCTCTTATTCAGAGCAGTGGAGATACAAAGGATCTGAGAAGCTGCGGCAACCCCTGAGCAGGAAGGTGCCAACCTGAGCGAGTCATCGAACAATAAGAGGATTGAAATCGAATT
>OGRC01002358.1_pt1 | contig 10242 bp, 12 predicted proteins | sample 1553431 | NCBI WGS metagenome assembly OGRC01 (sample SAMEA2580064, study PRJEB22360) | human gut metagenome | biome: human gut; feature: human-associated habitat; material: faeces | place: Denmark | collected 2008/2010
CTCGAACCTATGACCCTCTGCTTGTAAGGCAGATGCTCTCCCAGCTGAGCTAAGACCCCATATTGTTTGGGTTTCAGAAGTTTTTCCGTAACCCGCTCCGCTATTATACTATTATTTTTCATCAAATGTCAACACTTTTTTTGAAAAAATTTAAAAAGTTTTTTGAGGAGAAAAATGTAAAAGTAAATTCCGGTTTTCCTTTGGACATGTCATACGTGTTTTTAGTATGTGTTTTTGCTTTATCAACCTGTGTAATAAGGGATGGGATGTTAATGGGGCACTGTAAAAGGCGTATTATGTGAATACCATTTTCTGAGTATTTCTAAACAGTATTTTCTGAACAATGCTTTAAGGGAAAAAGAAAATATGTTACAATGAAACACAGAATAATTACGGAGGAAAAGTGAAATGAATAAAAAGGGAGGATATATATTTCGCATTGTTTTAGGCGGATATTTGGCTTGGCTGGGGATCAGGATGTTAATAGAGGTGACGAAGGAAAGACCTAACAATATGATTTTTATGGGCGTGATGTCTGTGATTTTTATATTAATTGGTTCGTCATATGGAATCTATTATTTAAAAAAGCTGTTTGATTTGAAAAAAGAAAGTTCGGGAATTGAAGAGGAAAAAGAGGAAGCGGAGACTCCGGTGAAAGAATTAACAGAACGGAAGGCACTGGAGACGATTTCGTTGAAAAAAGAACAAAATGAGAAAGAGAAAACGGAAACAGCGCCGGATGCAGCGGCTGAATCAAAGCAACAGCCAAAAGAGACGGAAAAACCGGATGTAAGAGAGAATGCTCAGGAAATACGCTTCGAAGAAAAGACTGATGGAGACAGTCAAAAGTCGGAAGATGAAACAGATAAAGATGGAGTGGAAAAATCAGATGTGCAAGATAAGCATAAAGCCGAAGACAGGGCAGACAGCGATGCATTGAAAAAAGAGAAACACAGGAAAGATACAGAAGAGCAAGAAAAATCTTTAGTAATACAAATAGAATCAGAAAAAAATGTAATAGAAAACGAAATAGAAAATGATTATGAGGAGAGATGACGATGCGGGTAGGTATGGGATATGATGTTCACAGGTTGGCGAAAGACAGGAAGATGATTTTAGGCGGAGTAGAAATTCCTTATGAAAAAGGTCTTCTTGGTCACTCGGATGCAGATGTACTTGTTCATGCCGTTATGGATGCTCTTTTAGGAGCTGCTGCGTTAGGGGATATCGGAAAACATTTTCCGGATACAGATCCGGCGTATAAAGGAATTTCAAGTATCCTGCTGCTTAAGCATGTAGGGAAGTTGTTGGATGAGAATGGGTATACGATTGAGAATATTGATGCGACAATTATAGCACAGCGTCCGAAAATGCGGCCGTATATAGATACAATGCGTCAAAATATTGCGGATGCTCTTTGCATCGAGACCGATCAGGTGAATGTGAAAGCGACAACAGAGGAAGGTCTTGGATTTACAGGCGAAGGAGAAGGCATTTCCTCGCAGGCGATTTGTGCGATTGAGAAGTATATGAATTACAGCAGTGTAGATATGACTCCGGAACATAGAATGTGCAGCGGATGCTGTTCGCAAGGTGGAGGGATTGAGTAGATGATCATTCGCAAGATGATGCAGAGCGAGCATGCGCTTACCCGAGAATTATGGGAAGAGGTATTTCCTGAAGATACGAAAGCTTTTTTGGACTATTATTATTATATTAAAGCGGCGAAAAACAGGATTTATGTTGTGGAGGAAGATGAAAAGATCTGTTCTATGCTTCAACTGAATCCTTATGAGATCAAGATTGGCAGTATGACGTTCCCATCAGAATATATTATTGCTGTTGCGACGAAAAAAGAATATCGTAGTAGAGGATATATGCGTGGGTTACTGAATGTTGCTTTGGAAGAGATGTATGCAGAAAAAATGCCGCTTACATTTTTGATGCCTGCAGCGGAGGCGATTTATACGCCGTATGATTTTCGGTATATTTATAGTCAGTACGTTCAGAAAATCATACCGGATGAGGAATGGGACTCTCGTTTTGCATGTCGGCCGGAGGGAGAAGGAAAACTGGAATTTTCTGATGCCGGATTATGGGATGCCGAGGAAATGACTGCTTTTTTTGAAAAATATTTTTCGGATTATTGGCAAGTCTATGCGAAGAGAGATGCTGCTTATTATCAGACAATGATCTTAGAACAACAAAGTGAGAAAGGCGGCGTCAGGCTTATGAGAGAAGACGGCGTTTTGAAAGGGTTTTATGCATATGCGTTTGAGGATGGTCTTGAGGTGAGAGAACCATTGTACTTGAAGAAATATGAAGATGAATTTGAAAAGTCACTATGGCAGCTTTTGAAACAGAAATATGTTAAGAAACCAGGGTACGAGGGAGAGAAAACAGAAAAGCCGATAAAGATCTATGCGTCTTTGTCCGCAGAAAATTCAAATATACATCCGATGATTATGGCAAGAATTGTGTGTTTACCAGAATTCTTAAAAGCAATGACGGTTTCAGAAGGAGAAACGCTTAATTGTTCTTTTGCGGTGATTGATCCGATTTTGCATAAAAACAGCCGTGTGTGGCGGTTGACGAGTGAAGTGGGGGAAGAGAGGATTCATGTGCGGGAAACAGAGGATTCCCAAGGCGTCTTTCCGATTGCAGATCTGACAGAATATTTGTTTGGCAGGATCGGGCTGGAAGAATTGAGAGACAGAGAAGGCGTGTTGTATACAAATCAGCTCGGCGAAGAGTTGGAGAAAATAAAAAAACTGGAAAAAGTATATTTTAATGAGGTTGTTTGATTGAAAAAAGAGTGTGAAAGGCAGAAAAAACAAGACATCAAAAGAAAGCGGTATTGACAAAAACGGGGAATTTGCATAATATAAATTATATGTTGAAAAGTTGAAAAATAAAAAAGCAGAGAACGGAAAGAGTAACAGATGACAGCGGTTCACAGAGAGAGAATGTCGGAGGCTGAAAGCATTCTTGTACTTGTCTGATTTGTGAAGTGCATCCGGGAGCTGATTAGGTGAAGTGATAAGTAGCCTGATCCGTTTGGCATACGTTACAGGCTATTGAGTGAAAGAAAAATCTTTTAATAGAGTGGAACCGCGGAAAAACTTCGTCTCTGAATGGAGACGGAGTTTTTATGTTTTATGCAGTATGGCGAATAAAGTGGAACAAAAAATTTTGTGGGAGAACAAAATGGGTATTATATCTTATATCAAGGAAGAAATTCAAGTTGTGCGGGAAAGAGATCCGGCAATAAAATCAAATATGGAAGTTTTACTATATCCGAGTTTTCGTGTAATACTCAGATATAGGGTAGCCCATAAGTTGTATTTGAAGAAACATTATTTTTGGGCAAGATGGATTTCCCAGAGAGCCGCGCGAAAAACAGGGATTGAGATCCATCCGGGAGCGACAATCGGACGAGGATTGTTTATCGATCATGGGAGCGGTGTTATTATCGGTGAGACAACGGTGATCGGTGATAATGTGACTCTTTATCAAGGGGTGACTTTGGGAGGAACAGGAAAAGAGCAGGGAAAACGGCATCCTACGCTGGAAGATAATGTAATGGTAAGCGCCGGAGCCAAGATACTTGGATCTTTTACGATTGGAGAAAATTCGAAAATCGGAGCCGGATCGGTTGTGTTGGAAGAGGTTCCGCCGAATTGTACAGTCGTTGGAGTGCCCGGACGTATTGTTAAGATGGATAATAAGAAGGTGCCAAGATCGGATATGGATCAAGTTCACCTTCCGGATCCGGTGTTGTCGGATATTAAGAAGCTTCAGGAAGAAAATTTGAGGCTGCATAAAGAATTAAAACATTTGGTGAAAGAGATAAGATGTGTGGAAAGGAAAGAAGATTATGATGAAGATTTATAATACACTGTCAAAAAGGAAAGAAGAATTTGTGCCTTTGGAAGAAGGTAAAGTAAAAATGTATGTATGCGGTCCTACAGTATACAATTTTATTCATATAGGAAATGCAAGACCTATGATCGCATTTGATACGGTGCGTCGTTATTTTGAATATAAAGGTTATGAAGTGAATTTTGTATCCAATTTTACAGACGTAGATGATAAGATCATTAAGAAGGCGATTGAAGAAGGCGTTACTGCGGATGAGATCTCAAAAAGATATATTGCAGAATGCAAGAAAGATATGGAAGCGATGAATGTAAAGCCGGCAACAAAAAATCCGCTTGCAACAGAAGAAATATGCGGTATGGTAGATATGATTTCCACTTTGATCGAAAAAGGATATGCTTACGAAAAGAACGGAACAGTGTATTACCGTACAAGAAAATTTGAAGGATACGGAAAATTGTCTCATAAGAATCTGGATGATCTTCGCTCAGGAGGAAGATCTCTTCTTGTTACAGGAGAAGACGAGAAGGAAGATCCGCTTGATTTTGTTCTTTGGAAACCGAAAAAAGAGGGAGAACCTGCATGGGAATCGCCGTGGAGTGAAGGACGTCCGGGTTGGCATATTGAATGCTCAGAGATGTCTAAAAAATATCTTGGAGAGCAGATTGATATTCATGCCGGCGGGGAAGATTTGATCTTTCCACATCATGAAAATGAAATTGCTCAGAGCGAAGCTGCGAATGGAAAGGAATTTGCAAAATATTGGATGCATAATGGATTTCTTAATATTGACAATAAAAAGATGTCAAAATCATTGGGAAACTTTTTCACAGTAAGAGAAATTGGAGAAAAATACGATCTTCAAATTTTAAGATTTTTCATGTTAAGCGCACATTACAGAAGTCCGCTTAATTTCAGTGCAGAATTAATGGAAGCAGCAAAAAATTCTTTGGAGAGAATTATTACTGCGGCAGATAACTTGAAATTCCTTATCTCGAATGCATCTGAAGAGAAGATGGCTGAGTCGGAGAAAGAGTTGTTTGAAAAATCAGCGGAATATGTAGATGCCTTTGAGCGGGCAATGGATGATGATTTCAATACAGCGGATGCGATTGCTGCAATTTTTGATCTTGTTAAATATATAAATACAACTGCCGATGGCACAAGATCAAAAGAATATTTAGAAAGTCTGCTTGACAGATTGTGTTTGCTGACAGATGTACTTGGAATTATCATAACAAAAGAAGAGGAAATGCTGGACTCTGAAATTGAAGAGATGATAGAAAAAAGACAGGCTGCCAGAAAAGAACGGAACTTTGCCTTGGCAGATCAGATCAGAGATGAACTTTTGGCAAAAGGGATTATTCTTGAGGATACGCGAGAGGGAGTAAAATGGAAAAAAGCATAGAGCATGGATTTGAGTATTATATGAGCCAGATTCCGGGCATGAAGCAGGCAGATCCAAAATCGAGTTCGCCGCTCGTTTTAGCTTATATCGGGGACTGCGTCTTTGACCTTATCATTAAAATGAAAGTGGCGGGGCGGGGAAGCAGACAGGTTCATAAGCTGCACGAAGAGACAAGCAGATATGTACAGGCGTCCGCGCAGTCATTTATGATGAGGGCGATGCAGGAGCATCTTACAGAAGAAGAACATGCCGTATATCGAAGAGGGAGAAATGCACGGAGTGTTTCTCCTGCAAAAAACCAGTCTATTACGGATTACAGAAGAGCAACAGGGTTTGAGGCGCTGCTCGGTTATCTTTATTTGAAACAAGAATATGAGCGTCTCATCAAACTTGTAACGATTGGATTGGAAAGTATAGAGAAGGAATTGGAAAATGGAGAAAACAATAGCTGATAGAGCAGAAGAAACGAAAGAGCATACATTAGTCATCGAAGGGCGAAATGCAGTATTGGAAGCGTTTCGTTCGGGAAGAACGATCGATAAATTGTTTGTGTTGGACGGATGTCAGGACGGACCGGTACGAACAATCGTGCGGGAAGCAAAAAAGCATGGTGCGATTTTGAATTTTGTCAGCAAAGAAAGGCTGTCTCAGCTTACGCAAACCGGAAGGCATCAAGGTGTTATCGCCTATGCTGCCGCCTATGATTATGCTGAAGTCGACGATATGCTTGAACTTGCAAAAGAGAGAGGAGAAGATCCGTTTTTGATCATACTGGACGGGATTGAAGATCCTCATAATTTGGGAGCGATCATAAGAACCGCAAATATTGCCGGGGCTCATGGAGTGATCATTCCAAAAAGAAGAGCTGTCGGACTGACGGCAACTGTGGCTAAAACATCGGCAGGAGCGTTGAATTATACTCCGGTTGCAAAGGTGACAAACCTCGTAAAGACAATGGAGGAATTGAAGGAAAAAGGAATTTGGTTTGTCTGCGCTGATATGGACGGACAGGAAATGTATGATCTGAATCTTACAGGTCCGATTGGACTTGTCATTGGAAACGAAGGAGATGGCGTCAGCAGATTAGTGAAAGAAACTTGCGATTTTGTGGCGGCAATTCCGATGAAAGGTGAGATTACTTCTCTGAATGCTTCTGTGGCAGGAGGTGTTCTTGCCTATGAAATCGTCAGACAGAGACTTGCAAAATAAGATAATTAAAGCAGCGTTTGAAGGGTGTTTTAAAGGATGGAACAATATGATAAGTTGACGGATGAGCAGTTGATCAAAAAACTGCGTTCCGGAGATCGCAATGTGACGGATTACCTGATGGATAAGTATAAAACGATGGTTCGGAAGAAAGCCCGCGCAATGTATCTGATCGGAGGAGAAACGGAAGATCTTATTCAGGAAGGGATGATCGGGTTGATCAAAGCGGTCAGAGATTTTGACTGCAGTTTGGGTGTTCCCTTTTCCGGATTTGCAGAAACGTGCGTGCTTCGGCAAATGTACAGCGCTATTGAAGCGTCAAAGCGGAAAAAACATATGCCGCTGAATTGCTACATTTCTCTTTATGAAGAAAGCGAAACGAATAAAAACGGGACCAAGCTTCCATTGATCGACCTGATCGAGCCTGATCGTGAAAATAATCCTGAAGCATTGTATTTCGGGAAAGAGTATACGGAAGCTTTTATCGAACAGTTAAAAGAAAAATTAAGTCCGATGGAAGAGCATGTTCTTTATCTGCATTTAATGGGAACAGATTATAAAAAAATTGCAGAATTACTTGAAAAAAGCCCGAAATCGATTGATAATGCAATCCAGAGGATTAAGAAAAAAACAGAAAAAATGCTTAAGACAGGGGTGAGAACCTGATAAAGTCGACGGTGAGAAAGCAGGTAAAAGGTTATGAAATTTGTAATACAGAGAGTGAAAGAAGCGTCTGTGAAAGTAGAAGAAAAACTGATTGGGAAGATAAGGAAGGGATATCTTGTGCTGATCGGAGTGTCAGATACTGACACAGAAGCAACTGCAGATAAGATGATCAAGAAAATGATTGGACTTCGGATCTTTGAAGATCAGAATGGAAAAACGAATTTGTCGTTAGCCGATGTGGGAGGAAGTCTTCTGCTTGTATCTCAGTTTACGCTTTATGCAAATTGTAAAAAAGGGAATCGTCCAAGCTTTATTGAAGCCGGAGCGCCGGATAAAGCAAATCAATTATATGAATATATAATTGAAGAATGTAAAAAAAGAGAATTAAATGTACAAACAGGACAATTTGGAGCGGAGATGGAAGTGAGTCTGATCAATGACGGTCCGTTTACAATTTTGCTTGATTCAGAAACATTATAATATGATTCTCTTGACAACTACTGGTTAATCGGTGTATATTTATCATGCGTTTCAGTTACGCATAAGCTGTCTTGGCGCAGTCGGTAGCGCGTCGCCTTGGTAAGGCGGAGGTCGGGGGTTCAAGTCCCCTAGACAGCTTTGGAGAAGATACCAAAAATCGGAAATATTCGGTTCTTGGTATTTTTATTTTTAATAAAATCTTATATCTAATTTTTGATTATTCGCGTAAACACTATACTTTCAAGCATTATTATTAAGGAGTATCGTCAGATTTTATTGACTCTTTAATCTCATAAATTTTTGATTTTATGTAACTTTTCCCATTTTTTTGATACCTATACCATGAAATTAAGATACAAACCATTAAAACAATGAGCGTTAAAAATATTGGGTATTGGAAATCCCCAAATTTAAGCATCAAGAGCATAACGCAAGCAGAAAGAACTGTTGATATTATGTAAATAATTTTCGTGTACTTATATACAAAATCATCGTTTAGAGATAAGAAATAATTATCCCATTCAAATGCTGATTTATGTAATTGTTTACCTTTGAATATGAATGACAATATAATACACACTAATGCCACACCTTTGGTTATTAAAACTTTTGCAAGTACAATTACTGCCAGTAATAATAATTTCATCATTAAAATTCCTCTCCTTTTATTTTGATACAAAAAGTATAAACTATACACTAACTGTAAAGTCAATGTTTTTCATCAATCTTAATCATAATTTTTGTAATATAATCAGCTTCATTAGAAATAACAAAATCATTCAAACCGACTTCATAAGCATAGCCAGTAAGCTGTAGATTGTTTTTTGCGGCATAATCCAACATTTTTTGATATAAGGCTGGTAATTTATCCCATTTACCCTTTTGATATCCGCAAAGATATTTTCCTTGCGGCTTTATAAGATTATTCGAAACAGATTTTTTATTCAAGGCAATCGTATATATTCCCTCATATTTATCAAAGTTCATCTTAGATACATTATCAAGAGAAATAAAACTTCCCATTCCCATTCCCATTCGTATCTGTTCTATTTTCCATATATCTTTCAAGCGAGAAAAAATTTGTGATATATCATCTTCTGAGAAATCATAAGGATAGACTAAAAGTCTTTCTGATTTACATTCTTCAATTCTGATTTCCTGTTCCTGTAAAGTTTCACAAAAAACGATTTTTTCCTTTTTTTTCTGTATTACAGTTTTAATATCTTTCAGCCGTTGAATTTGTTTGTCAATTTCTTTTTCTTTTACATTCACAATTTTTAAGAAATCAGCAGGTGTAGGATTTTTCCGATAGGTTTCAATTTCCTCAATACTCATATTTAATTCTTTCAGCATACGGATATATTCAAAATCTATACTTTGTGAAATATCATAATAGCGATAACCATTTTCAGCTTTGGTAAGCGGACGAAAAAGACCGATTTCATCATAATAGTGTAATGTACGTTTATTTACTTCATGTAGTTTTGCAAATTGTGCGGTTGTTAACCTTTTAATTTCTTTTTTCATTTTTTATATCTCCTTATTGACATTACAGTTACTGTATACTTTATCATACATGATATAAATGATGAAAACAAGGAGAAGAACAATGCAAATAGAATTACGAGAATATCAAAAACAAGATTTCAAAGCTTTAGAAACTATTATCAGAGAGACTTGGCATTATGATGATTTCAGCAGTCCAAAAACAGCAATTAAATTAGCAAGAGTATTTTTAAGCAGTTGTTTAACAAACTATACTTTTTCAAGAGTAGCGGTAGTTGACGGAAATGTGGCAGGTATTATATTGGTTAACAATATCGCTAAGCATAAATGTCCGATTTCTAATCGACTCTTACAGGTAAAGTCAATCATATCCCTATACATTTCAAAAGAGGGGCGGAGTGTTTCAAAAATTTTTGGTAATGTCAATGGAATAGATAAGCAATTACTAAACGAAAACAACAAGGATTATCCAGCAGAACTTGCCTTATTTGCCGTAAGTTCTTCATGCAGAGGGAAAGGGATTGGAAAAATTCTTTTTCACTCAGCACTAGATTACATAAGGCAGGAAAAGTTGAAAGAATTTTATTTATTTACGGATACAAGCTGTAATTATGGTTTCTATGAACATCAAGGAATGAAAAGACGATTAGAAAAGGAACACATATTTAATATCAAAGGACAACAAGCAGCAATGAATTTCTTTATCTATGACTATCAATGTTAGAGATAGCGGTTACCTGTTTTTCCTCTTGATTACCCAGCACAGAAAAGAAAAAGCCTTGTCAAGAGCTTGCTGCCATTGGTGGTGTTTTGCACTCTTGATCGGGCTTTTTATTTGCTGTATCTTCTCGCAAGAGGAAAAGGATTACTCGTCCTCATCATTAAAATGGTTATTCCTTAATGCTTCCCGCAAAAGTTCCATATCTTCTTTTGAATTTGGGTTTATCATTTTCACAACTTGATAAGGCGTTTTATACTTATGCCCATCTATGCTTTCCCCGAACATCTCCATGCCATATAAATCATCATAGCGGTCTAACAGTTTTTGAAACTTCAAATGCTGGATAAATTCTTTGATTGGGTAAAGGTCGGACGCT
>OGRC01002364.1_pt1 | contig 10228 bp, 10 predicted proteins | sample 1553431 | NCBI WGS metagenome assembly OGRC01 (sample SAMEA2580064, study PRJEB22360) | human gut metagenome | biome: human gut; feature: human-associated habitat; material: faeces | place: Denmark | collected 2008/2010
TTTATGAGTGTGATGCTTTATGCAGGAGGTATATATTGAAAAAACAGATTTTTGCGGTTTGCGACACGGAGGCTGAATATGCCAAAAACTTTATGGAGTATCTGAACAGAAAGCAGAATCTTACTTTTGAGGTACAGGCATTTACCGGAGTGAAGAGTCTGCTGGCTTTTGCAGAGCAGAACAGAATCGAGATCCTTCTGATCTCAGAGGCAGCTGTGTGCCGGGAGGTACGGGAGCTGGATGTGGGAAAGCTGATCGTCCTTACAGAAGGCATTAAGTCTCCGGAGCTGGGCGCCTATGCGGGTGTTTACAAGTACCAGTCCTCTGCCCAGATAGTAAGAGAGGTTATGGCCTGTTACGGAGAGGAGAGATCAGTGCTGCCCGTGCAGTCTCCTGTTCTGAAAAAAGCCACACAGATACTGGGCGTTTATTCTCCAGTAGGACGCTGCCTGAAAACTTCTTTTGCTCTTACTCTGGGTCAGCTTGCTGCCAGGGAAAAACCTGTTTTGTATCTGAATCTGGAAGAATATGCCGGTTTTGATGTATTAATGAACCGACAGTTTGACGGGGATATCAGTGATCTGATGTATTTCTCCGGAAGTGGGAAAGGCAATCTGATCAGTAAACTTGGAGGACTTGTGCAGACGATCAACAATCTGGACTATATTCCGCCCGCCTTTTCCCCGTTTGATCTGCGGAGTATCAAGTGCAGCGAATGGCTGGGACTGATCGAAGATCTCTGCTCCTACAGTTCGTATGAAGTTATCCTCCTGGATTTTGGAGAACAGGTGGATAACCTTCCGGAACTTCTGAATCGCTGTGGAAAAATCTATATGCCGGTCAGAGAGGACAGCATGGCTGTGACAAAAATTGCTCAGTATGAAAAGGTCATGGTTGCAAGAGAATATGAAGAAGTTCTTGGGAAAACCATAAAACTGAAGCTGCCGTTTCACAGCAGTTTCGGTAAAAAGGAACATTATGTGGAGCAGCTGATCTGGAGTGAACTTGGAGATTATGTAAGACAGTTAATACGCAAAGAAAGCGGGTGATGCATTGTGGAGAGAATGGAACAGAAACAGGAAAAACTGTATGCCCTTTTAAACGAGAAACTGGATCATACGGAAGAAATATCGGATGAGGAAATCCTTGTGGAAATTGATAAGCTGATCTGGGAGGAAGCAAAAGGGCAGTATATGCCGCTGTCAGAGAAAATCACGCTCAGGCAGCAACTGTTTAACGGGATCCGCCGACTTGATATTTTGCAGGAACTTCTGGAAGATGAGAGTGTGACAGAGATCATGGTGAATGGAACAGACGGCATTTTTGTGGAGAGAGAAGGCAGAATACGCTGCTGGGAGCACCGTTTTGTTTCGAAAACAAAACTGGAAGACGTTGTGCAGCAGATTGCAGGAAAATGCAACCGCATTGTCAATGAGGCAATTCCGATCACGGATGCCAGACTGGAAAACGGAGATCGTGTAAATATTGTACTGCCGCCGGTAGCTGTCAATGGACCGATCATTACGATACGGCGTTTTCCGAAAGAGCCGATCACGATGGAGCGTCTGATCGAGCTTGGGAGTGTTTCAAAAGAGGTAGCGGACTTTTTGAAACAACTTGTGTGTGCCGGATACAACATTTTTATCTGCGGCGGAACCGGTTCCGGGAAAACAACGTTCCTCAATGCACTTTCGGATTATATTCCAAAAGACGAGCGGATCATCACGATTGAAGATAACGCAGAATTACAGATACAGGGCGTGGAAAATCTGGTTCGTCTCGAAGCAAGAAAAGAAAATACCGAAGGAAAACATGCAGTTACGATCCGGGATCTGATCAAGAGCAGTCTGCGAATGAGACCAAGCAGGATTATTGTCGGAGAGGTGCGGGGCGATGAAGTCATTGATATGCTTCAGGCGATGAATACGGGTATGGACGGATCACTCAGTACCGGTCACGGGAACAGTCCGTCGGATATGCTGGTCCGGCTGGAGACAATGGTTCTGATGGGGCTTGAGATGCCATTGTCCGCGGTACGCAGACAGATTGCATCCGGAATCGATATACTGATCCATCTGGGGAGACTGCGGGATAAGAGCAGGCGTGTCCTGGAGATTCGTGAGGTCACCGGTTATGATTATGAATCCGGAGAAATAGTAACTTCAGTGCTGTATGAATTTCTGGAAGATGGAAAGCAAAAAGAAGGGCGTGTCGTGGGAAAATTACATAAAAAAGAGGAGCTGTTCCATGTGCAGAAACTGATACGTGCAGGAATTGTGTGCCAGGTTCACGGTCGTTTGACCTGAACGTAAATAAGCAGTGAAAGCAGATTTAAAAGGGGTTTGTATGGATTATAAAGTTTATCAGATAACAAAAAAGGAAATGTTCAGGTATGCGGCGGTGTATATTCTGGCAGATGTTCTGATCAGTCTTTTATTTTACCGTTCTGTGCTTGCAGCCGTGGTTTTTCTGCCGGGCATCTGTTTCTTTTTCCGAGAAGTCAGAAGAGAACTGGCAAAGAAAAGAAGAAAACAGCTGGAGCGGGGATTTCTGGTCGGGATGCGGTGTGTTTCTACCGCCCTGACGGCGGGATATTCGGTTGAAAATGCATTTACGCAGGCATATGAAGAACTTCAGAAATTGTACAGTGAAAAAGAACCGGTTTTACAGGAATTTCGCAGGATTCGTGTGGGAATTTTGCTGAACCGGACGATGGAGGAGCTGCTTTCTGATCTGGCACAACGCAGCGGAGTGGAAGATATTGAGATTTTTTCTGAGGTATTTGAGACAGCGAGAAGAACCGGAGGCGATCTGATCGCCATCATACGCAGCACGACTGCCTCTGTATCGCAGAAGGAAGAAACCAGACAGGAAATTGAAATCTGTCTTTCAGCAAAGAAAATGGAGCAGAACATTATGAGTCTGATTCCATGTCTGCTGATTGCCTATGTGGGACTGGCTTCACCGGGATTTTTAGATGTGATGTATCAGAATCCGGCGGGGATTGCAGTGATGAGTATCTGCCTTGGTGTTTATGTGTTTGCTTTTTTGATGGGAAGGAAGATTGTAGCGATTGAGATATGAAGAAAAGATGATGCAGCCGTTTTATAAAATCGGAAAATGGATCGCATCAAAAATGGTAAAGAAAGAAGATGTAAAATATCAGAAACTGGAACAGACACTGCAGTTTGTCGAAAATTCGGCAAAGGAAAAAGACGCTTTTGAATTTACCGCAAGAAGAATTGCAAAAGTAATGATGATTCTATTCTGGGGCACAGGACTTTGTTTTCTGGCAGCCGTTTTTACGGGAGAAGCAAAAGAAATTACGTTTCTTGCAAGACCTTCTTATGGGCAGGGAAGCATGGAAACGGATCTGGAAGTACAGGTAGAAGGGGAAGGAGAAGCACAGAAAATCCCGATTTTGCTGCAGGAAAGACAGTACAGTGACCAGCAGATCGATGAGTTTTTTCAGCAGGCGATCGAAGATCTGGAAAGCGTGATTCTCGGGGAAAATATATCGATGCAGGAAGTAAGAAGTTCCCTGGAATTTCCTTCTTCTGTTTTAGATGGCAAAGTGAAAGCAGACTGGTTTACAGATGATCTGGGTCTTATTGATGAAAAAGGAAACCTGGTCGGGGAGCCGGCAGAGGGTGGTACGCAGGTACAGATTACAGTAAATTTTTCCTGTCAGGACAGAGAGATGGACTACCGTTTTTCTGTGTGTGTTTTTTCGCCGGTGCGTTCGGAGGAAGAGAAACAGCAAAAACAGATTCAGGAACTTTTACAGAGTGAAGAACAGAAAAGGGTGCAGGAAGAACAGCTGAGGCTTCCGGGTGAAATAGAGGGCAAAAAGCTGGAATGGAAAAAAGAAAAAGAATCGCCCGTGCAGATGATTGCGGTTCTGGTGGTTATCACAGCATTGTGTATCTGGATGCTGGAAGAAGAAAGATTACAGGCAGCAGTCAAGAAAAAGCAAACGGCTCTTACCATGGAATATGCTTCCTTTCTCTATAAATTAATGGCATTGCTGCGGGCAGGGCTTACGATCCGGGGAGCTTTTGAAAGGCTGGCACAGAGCAGACAGGTCCGTGAGCACTATATAGACGAAGAAATACGGCGTTGCTGCAACGAAATGAAAAGTGGGGTTCCGGAAGCACAGGCATATGAAAATTTTGGCAGAAGATGTCAGCTTCCGGAGTACATCAAAATGGGAACGATACTGGCACAGAATCTGAGAAAAGGTTCTGATGGACTGGCGGATCTTCTGGAGGCAGAAGCTTTGCGGGGAATGGAAGAGCGGCATCAGCTTGCACGAAAACTTGGAGAACAGGCGGGAACGAAACTCTTATTTCCAATGATGCTGATGTTTGGTGTGGTGTTGATTATTCTGATGGCACCGGCACTGATGTCATTTTCATTTTAGAATTACTGTGCATCTTCTGGGAAAGGAGGTGAAAATATATGACACATGTGCAGGCATTTCTGAAAGATGAGCAGGGAATTACAACGGTAGAGATTATCCTGATTCTCGTTGTACTGATCAGTCTGGTCATCATCTTCAAAAAACAGCTTACCAATCTGGTAAACAAAATCTTCAGCAAAATCACAAGTCAGAGCAACAGTATCTGATCCATTCAGTATCTGAAAAATCCAACATGAAAACATTTAGAGAACATTTAAAAACGCAAGAATGCACAGAAATTTCGCCAGATGAATATCAGCAAAACAATTACTCACCACTTGCAGAAGTGGGAGTCTTCTCGACTGAGATAAAAATCATGTGTCTGGTCTCATGTGCAGCATAAACTCGGGAGGGGAGTAAATGTATAGAAATAAAGGGACAATTACGGTGTTCCTCAGTTTGATCAGTATGCTGTTTTTGTCCCTTTTCTGTACGATGGCAGAATCGGTAAGGGTGCAGGCAGCGAGATTTCAGGCAGCGGCAGCTTTTGATATGGGATTGTTTTCCGTTTTTGGAGAATATGACAGAGTACTTCTGGAAGAGTATGATCTGTGGTTCCTGGATGGGAGCAGTGAAGAGCAAAAAATCAGAGAAGTGCTGGAGACAAAGCTGGAAAAATATATTCAGCCAAATATCAATCCCAGATATAATCTGGCAGCAGGAAGAAGCTGGGATGTATTTCCCACAGAGCTTGATAGATGTACGGTGGATAAGTATGCTCTTGCGACGGATCACGGTGGACAAGTGTTTTACAGTCAGGCTGTGGAAAATCAGAAAGAACTGTTTGTCGGGGAAGCGGCATCAGCTTTAAAGAAAAATATAAAACAAATGGAAGAGGGGCATCAAAAAGGAGAAGAATATCAAAATGAAGAACAGAAAGCAGATGAGGAGTATCAAAGGGCACAGGCTGCTCAGATGGAAGAAAAAAAACGACAGGAATCCGAAAAAGAAAATGCCGAAAAGCAGGAAGAGTCGGATACGGATATAAAGGAAACAGAGGCTGTTCAGGCAAAAGTGGAGAATCCGCTTGATCAGATAAAGAAAATCAAAAGTATGGGGATTTTAGGTCTTGTCCTGAAAGATGGTACAGTGGTTTCTGATAAGACAATAGAAAGAAAAAATCTGCCGTCTGAGCGTAACCTGCAAAAAGGTTCACTTCTTGTCAATGAAATTTCTGCGGATCCAGTTTCAGAAGCCATTTTTTTGAATTATCTTCAGAAACATTTCCAGTGTGCAGTTGATGAAGGAGGAAAGCATCAAAAGGGAAGCAAAGAACACAGTCTTTCTTATGAACTGGAATATATCATCGGCGGACAGAAAAGTGACAGAGAAAATTTAAAGAAAACGGTCAATCGCATTCTGCTGATCCGTGAAGGTATGAACTATGCTACGCTGGCAAAAAGTGCCAAGATGCGAGGGGAAGCGATGGCACTGGCAGCTGCGATCACAGGGGCAGCAGCACTGCCGGAATTTGCAGGAGCATTGCAGAAACTGCTGATGCTTGCCTGGGCATATGGGGAAAGTCTGCTTGATGTGAGAACGTTGCTTGCAAAAGGAAAGGTTCCGATGCTCAAAGCAGAAACAGAGTGGAAACTTCCTTTAGAAAAGCTTGGGATGCTGGCGGAGGTTTTGAAAGAATGTGATGCCGGCGGCGGAAACGGGCAGTCTTATGAAGATTATCTTTCTGGTTTATTGATACTTGGAAAAAAGCAGCAGCGTAATTTGAGAGTGCTTGATCTGATCGAGTGTAACCGGAGAATGGAAAAGGGCGGAGAAACCTTTCGGGTGGATGCACTTGTGGCACAGGCAGAGGCAAGTGCAGACTTTGAACTGGCTCCTGTTTTTCTGAGGGTTCCGGCAGTCTGGATGCATGTCAGAAATCAGGGGACTGCTTATACAATAAAAGGACAATATGGCTATGGGCAGCCGTAGAAAAGAAGGTATTTAAGGATGTTCTTTCGGAGAATTTCCCGTATGAAACGCAGAGAGAAAGAACATAAAAATTTGAAAATGAAAGGAGGCGTGCTCTCTGTCTGGTTCAAAATTAAAAATATTAAATCATTTAACAGACATCCCCCTGGCTGTTATCAAAAAATCCGGGAGAACATCCTTAAGTGCCAGTCTTACAGTGGAAACTGCACTTGTGCTTCCGATTTTTCTGTATCTGATGCTTGGTGTACTCTTTTTTGTTCAGTTTATGGAAACAGCCGGAGCTACGGAACAGAAAATCCATGATCGGGCAAAACAGATGGCAGTCTATGCTTATGATTCACGGCAGATAACAGATCAGGACTTTCATCTTGGATATTCCACTTTTTCAGGAAAAGAAGATGAAATTGATCTGGTGGCGGCGTATCGAATCAGCAGTCAGATGCCGGTATTTTCTTTTGGAAAACCACAGATTATCCAGAGAGGATTTGTAAGGGCATGGACCGGAAAGGATTTTCGCAAAGAACTGCAGAAAGAAGGAAATGAAGAAAGCAAAGAGAAGGTTTTTGTGACCGCACATGGTACCGTTTACCATAAAAGTCTGAAGTGTACCCACCTGCGGCTGTCTGTGGAGCAGACAACGGTTACACAGGCAGAAGCCAGAAGAAATCGCTATGGAGCGAAATATTATGCCTGTTCATGCTGTAAATCCGGAGTTGGTGCAGCAGTTTATATTACAGATACCGGCAATCGTTATCATGCCAGACTGTCCTGCAGCGGATTAAAGAGAACGATCCGGGAGATACCGCTGTCAGAGGCAGGGAAACGTAAAGCCTGTTCAAAATGTGGAGGGTGATCATAAAAATGAAGAATCAGATTGTTTATATTCTGCCGGGAATATTTCTGCTGATAAACGCCTGGTATGATATAAGAAAACGAAAAATATTATTGCACAGTATATGGATATTTACAGTTTTGTGGATTCTTTTTCTGATGTTTGTGGATAAAGAGAAAATCTGGCAGGCATTTGGTGGAATACTTCCGGGAATGTTTCTGCTTGCCAGTGCTTATGCGACAAGGCAGGCCATTGGCTATGGAGATGGACTGGCAGTTTGTGTGTGCGGTCTGTATCTTGGAATGGGACAGACCTTTGCGATGTTGTTTTATGCATTGCTGTTCTGTTCCGTGCTTTCAGCTGTTATGCTGGTGTGTAAAAAGAGGACTTACAAGACAGGTGTGCCATTTGTGCCGTATCTGATAGCGGGATATTTATGCACGTTTTTGTAATGACTGGGACGGAGATGAAAATTATGCAAAAAATCAAAAGAGACTTGAATGGAAGTTTTACGGTGGAGGCTGCACTGCTTATGACAGTGCTGATTCCGTTGCTTACCGCCCTTATTTATCTTGGATTTTATCAGCATGATAAGGTCTGGATCGCAAATAAGACGAGAACAGAGGCGATGGAAGCAGCCCTGGACCAAGACAGAAAAAACCAGACGGACTGGAGCGGAGTGCTTGCCTGCGGCAACGTTTCCGGTGGTGTAAAACGTGGAAAAAATAAAGTGACAGCGACAGGAAAGGCAACGTTCAGAATTCCGGGATTTGTGGCACGCTTCTTTATGGGCGGGCAAATGGAAATAAACAGTAAAGCGGAAGTATCCGTTAAAAATGCAAAAAAACAGATTCAAAAATATCGAAATTTGCAGCGGGCAGGGGAGGGATAACTTTATGGATGTTTCTTATCGCAGAGATAAAGATCATAATTATATGATACTGGATGCTCCGGGGGAACTGACCGGCGAGGAATATCAGGTACGGATGCTGGTTGGAAATCATATTCCTCATTTATTAAAATGCAATCGCCGGATGATGGACGGAAAAGCGGTCTTTTTTTATGAGGTTACCGGAATGCAGCCGATGTTCCGTGTGTTTGAAAAAAGGCAGATCAATCAGGAAGAAATGGTTGAACTTTTGCAGGATATCAAAGAGGCACTGGAAAACACCCAGAGATATCTTTTAGATGGAAATCAACTGCTCTTTGAACCGGAATTTCTCTTTTTTCATACGCAGACACGGGAATGGAATCTGTGCTATCTTCCGACGTATGATGGAAATATGACAGAGAGTTTTCGAAAGCTCTCAGAATACCTGTTAAAAAGACTGGATCACAGTGACGAACAGGCAGTGATGCTTGGATACGAAGTATACAGCAAAGCATCCGAAGAAAATTATCGGATATCGGAAGTGCTGCAGATGATTTATCGGGTTGGACGGAAAAATTGTGCTCAGGAGGAAGGATTGCCGGAAGACCCGGAACAGTCAGAGAAAGTGAAAATTTCAAAAGAGTCGGAAGTTTCTGAACAGGAAAACTTTGAAGATCTTTGTTCCGAGGATTCGTTTTTCGAGCAGGAAGAATCAGAATACACGATTCCGGAAAATATTGAGAACATCAAGACTGCGAAGCAGAGAGAAAAAGGCATTTCTAAAAATGAGAATGATATGCAGAGAAGGACGGATAAATATAGAGGTCAGGCGGAACAAAAAAAACAAATTCAGAATAAAAAAACAACCGGCTTAAAAAAATCAATGAAACAGAAAAAAACAGCCGGGCGTAAAAAAGCAGCCAAATATAAAAAATATGCAGGCTATGTAGTAATTTTTATTCTATTGGCAGCAGTGGCAGCCGTGCTGGTGGAATTTGAGGTATTAAGTACCGTTCAGGCCGGAGGGATGCTGTTTCTGGCGGCTGGCATTTTTATTTATGTGGCAGGGATTCAAAAGGAAAATTTCCAAAAAGGTGAACGGAAGAAATCACAGGTATCGGATGATTTTGATGAGGAGATGGGAACCTGTATTTTGCAGCAGGGAAAAAATATTAAAATAGCAGTTCTGGTCAGTCTGAATCCGGAGGAGTATGTTAATATTCTGCTGTATCGTGAAGAAACCCGGATAGGAAAAGAAGGACGGCAGGCGGATGTCTGTATCGATAGGGATGTGATCAGCCGTGTTCATGCAAAAATTCTGAGAAGAGAGGAAGAATATTTTCTGATGGATCTGGATTCGACAAATGGAACGTATATAAACGGAAAAAGACTTGGTGGGGATGGCATGGAAAAACTACAGCAGGGTGACCGCATTTCTTTTGCAGATCTGGAATACATTTTTCAATTACAATAAAGATAGCACATGATATGTCAGAAATGACGGATGAGAATTGTAAAACTAAAAAAAACATAAAAAATACACCTTTGTCTGTTACAGAAAGACTTCCTGTAGTATACTGAAATCTTAGAATGTTGGGGAAAACTTAAGGCATAAAATCACGCTTGTGCAAAAATGTCGCAGTCATTCTTAAGGGTGGTTTCAGGCGTTAAACCTGGCATCATATTATACAGAAGGAGGTGAAAAAGTAGCGAATGGATGAAATCAGGGATTTTTTGAGATCTCGTTCGGTTGCAAATCTTACGGTTGTCATCATTAATGTTGCAGTATTTCTGATCCTGTCCTGTTTTGGTGATACAGAAAATGCAGATTTTATGGCGGCACATGGAGCAAGTTACACTCCTTATATCGTGCAGGATGGAAAATATTATCTTCTGATCACCAGCATGTTTTTACATTTTGGATTGAGCCATCTGTTTAACAATATGGTAGTGCTGATCTTCATGGGAGATATACTGGAAAAGAAACTTGGAAAAATAAGATATCTTCTGATTTATTTTGGAGGAGGTATTGCAGGAAACTGCCTGTCCGTTTATATGGACATAAAAAGAGCGGAATTTCCGGTTTCAGCGGGTGCATCCGGTGCAATTTTTGCTGTGATGGGTGCAATCC
>OGRC01002366.1_pt1 | contig 10224 bp, 10 predicted proteins | sample 1553431 | NCBI WGS metagenome assembly OGRC01 (sample SAMEA2580064, study PRJEB22360) | human gut metagenome | biome: human gut; feature: human-associated habitat; material: faeces | place: Denmark | collected 2008/2010
AAATCTGACGGAAATTCCGGTTCACCACACGACCGCTGTCCCGGTCGGAAACCACTGTATCGGTACGGAACTTGCTTTCCAGACCATCCTCCTTGAAATTTATCAGGAAAAAGTATTTACAAAGCGGAATGACATAATAAAAATGATTTCGATAAGATGATTTATTTCCCAATATACAAATAATCAAATCCCCAGCCAGCCAATTCCTGTGCATCATAAATATTACGCCCATCAATTACCACCGCATGATTCATTGTTTTCTTTATCACACCCCAACTAGGCAAACGGAACAGCTTCCATTCCGTCAATAACAACAATGCATCTGAATCCAACACCGCACCATACATGTCGACAGCATATTCCACCGCATCCCCTACCCTGCGACGACATTCATCCATCGCTACAGGGTCGTAAACACGGACTTTACAACCTGCGTCCAATAATTTCTGGATCATCACCAGTGAAGTGGCTTCACGCATATCATCCGTTTCAGGCTTGAAAGCAAGTCCCCAAAGAGTTACAATCCTACCTTTCAAATCACCTCCATAATAACCGGACAGTTTCCGAAACAACAAATCTTTCTGTTTTTGATTTACCTCTTCCACGGCTTTCAACACACGCATCTCGTAACCATGCTTTTCGGCTGTTTTTATCAAAGCCTTCACATCCTTGGGGAAACAGGAACCTCCATAACCGCATCCCGGATACAGGAACTTGTTTCCGATACGGCTGTCAGCACCTATGCCTTTGCGCACCATATTCACATCAGCCCCTACCAGTTCACACAGATTGGCGATGTCATTCATGAAACTGATACGGGTGGCAAGCATGGAGTTAGCTGCATACTTTATCATTTCCGCACTGGGAATATCCGTAAAAATAACACGGAAATTATTCAGCATCAAAGGACGATACAACTGGCTCATCACGTTTTTTGCTCTTTCTGAATCGACTCCTATCACCACACGGTCCGGACTCATGAAATCCTTTATGGCAGCTCCTTCCTTCAGAAATTCCGGATTACTTGCCACATCAAAAGGAATATCAATTCCTCGTTTGTCCAACTCCTCACGGATAGCCGCCTTTACTTTTTCAGCTGTGCCTACGGGAACTGTAGACTTGGTTACCAATACCAAATATTTGTTCATATTCCGGCCTACGGTACGTGCCACCTCCAACACATATTTCAAATCGGCACTGCCATCTTCATCAGGAGGAGTTCCAACAGCACTGAACACAATATCCACCTTGTCAAGGCAAGTCGTTATGTCTGTAGTAAAACGCAAACGTCCCTCCTTGTTATTACGAAATACCATTTCATCCAGCCCGGGTTCATAAATAGGAATGTTCCCTTCCAATAAGGAATTTATTTTTTCCTCATTCACATCCACACAAGTTACGTTCACCCCCATTTCGGCAAAACAAGTGCCGGAAACCAAACCGACATACCCTGTTCCCACAACTGCTATATCCATATCGTTTGCTTTATTTCAAAGGATTCTTCTCTGATTTGTACCACTCTATAAAACGTCCGATCCCTTCATGTAACGAAATTTTTGGTTTATATCCCACTTCCTGTTCCAGACGCGACGTATCCGCATAGGTCTGATACACGTCTCCCTGCTGCATGGGGAGATACACTTTCCGCGCTTCCCTGCCCAACGCCTGTTCCATCTCACCGATGAAATCCATCAGTTGCACCGGATGCCCGCAACCGATGTTATAAATCCTATAAGCCACTCCATCGGGAGTATCCGCCGGTACAGGAAGATGATCTATCACACGCACCGTTCCTTCCACAATGTCGTCGATATAAGTAAAGTCACGGCTCAACTGTCCGTTATTGAATACCTTTATAGGTTCACCGGCGGAGATGGACTTGGCAAAAAGCATCGGAGCCATGTCCGGACGTCCCCAGGGGCCGTATACCGTAAAATACCGCAGGCCGGAAACAGCAAACCCGTACAGCTTGCCGTAGGCATGCGCCATCAGTTCGTTTGACTTCTTGCTGGCCGCATAAAGGCTGACAGGAGTATCCACCTTGTCGTCCTCACTAAACGGAACTTTTGTGTTCATACCATAGACCGAGCTGGACGAGGCAAATATCAAATGTTTCACCCGGTTATGTCTGCAAGCCTCCAGGACATTCAAAAATCCGTCCAGGTTACTTTCCAGATAAGCGTAAGGATTGCTAATGGAATAGCGTACCCCGGCCTGTGCTGCCAGGTTCATCACCTTGTCAAACTTCTCCTGTTCAAACAGTTTGAACAATCCCTGTTTGTCCTCTATGCCCAAACGGATAAACTTATAGTTGGGAAACAGGGTACTCTGAAAAGTCGCGCCATAGTCGCAATCCGCTTCGCTGACGGGTAATCCGCATTCCTGAAGACGGCCGTATTTCAGACGGACATCGTAATAATCATTGATACAGTCCAAGCCTACCACTTCATCTCCACAGCTGGCAAGGGTATAAGAAAGTTTGGAACCGATAAAACCTGCGGCTCCTGTCACCAATATTTTCATAAGATTATCGAGTTTTTATTTAAGATGGACTTTAAAGATCAAACCGCCTGAAAAATATTTGCATCGGTTCAGCTCTACAACGGCGTTGATGTAGTCTTTCCAGAAAGAGTATTCCATGCCTAGATTCATCTGGTATTTGGAACCGTGAGGATTAAATGTCAGATCCTCTTTTACATCGGTATAGCCCGGAACAATTTCCACCATCAGATTGGCCCCATTGGCAATTTTATTGAGCAAAGAAGTGTTTGGCAAGCCTAACTTAAAATTAGCACCTATGGCAGGATCATTCAAGGTATTGTCAAAACGGTTACTATAAATCCAACTGGCATGAACTCCCAGTGTACCTGCCTTATCAAACTGGAAGTGCTTGGAGACGGCGATGTAATAACGGTTCAAAAATCCATTTCCGTAGTTCAACTCTGACGGCTTCGATAATGAGCCGCCACTCCATGAATCACCGATGACATCATTTGCTCCCACTAAGATCTGTGGTGTCCACGCTTTCCACCACCCCTCTTTCCAGACCCGCAGCCGGAAATGGAAGGAACGGTCCTGATTGACAAACTTGCCGTAAGTTGACGGGACCCAATAACCTGATCGATTACCATAGTCGGTGGGGACCGCCTTGTGCCCCATACACAGATAGCCGACCTCCAGCCAAGGAAAAAGAGTGATGTTAATATAATAGTTCCAAGTATCATACCACCATCGAGGAACTGTAGCATGACTATTCAACCAGTTTCCACCCAGCATGAAAGTCTTATCACGCTGCATATCGGCAGTGGGCATATTCATTAGACCGGTGGTGCCGTAGTTTGTTTGAGCATTCCCTTTTTCTGCAAAGTAAATGACAGACAGAAGAAGCAGTAAGAGTTTTTTCATTTCAAATACTGGTTATCATTATCTTTAAACCAGTCGGATATGGCTTCTTCAAAAGTATAATGAAATATATAACCAGAAGCAGCAAGTTTCTTTCCACATATATTAGTGGAAACCATTAGTTTTTTAACACGTGCCGGACAAATTCCCATCGGTGCGCCCAAACAACCAATTACAGATGCCGCTGACATCAATACCCATGCAGGAATCAGAGGGACAGAACGCTTCATCCCTGTTACTTTTTTCATTGTTTCCACAATCTGTTCAATAGTATAAGCAGGTTCAAAAGTACAGTTGTACAGTTCTACTCCCTCTTCGTGATGCTCCAACCGATACAACATAAAACGCACCAATTCTTTCACATAAATGCAAGCTTTTACTGTATCTTTTCTACCCGGATACATAAATTTATGTCCCCGTATGCCCCAATATAGACGAGTAAAGTTACCATTCTCTCCCTTGCCGAATACAACACCGGGACGGACAATCGTCAATTGTCTCTCTTGTTGGCTCTTTGCCTGCCAAATTGTATGAATCTTTTCCGCTACCAATTTTGATATTCCATAAGGAGTATTAGGAGTGGGAAGGGTTGTTTCCTTTTTCAAATCCTCGGCTGCACCATAAGGGGCAATAGAACTTGTAAAAACAATCTTCCTAATACCATGCTTTTCTGCAAAAGCCGTCACATTTTCAGCACCAAGGATATTCGTCTCAAAATAGGCATGATCAGGATGTCCAGGAGTACGATGTACTGCCGCAAAATTAAAAATGATATCATCTACCGTAATTACTACATCCTTCAAATCAATAGGCTTTCTTACATCACAATTTATGTAAGTAGCCTTACCATCCTGACAGTTCTCCACAATATCCAGATTATAAATATTACAGTCAGGATACACCTCTTTAAGAAGATTAATCAAATGGGTTCCGATAAAACCGGAACCCCCTGTTACAATATAGTTCATTTTGAAAATATTTTAGCTATGATTCTTTATAGCATTACAACTTTTATAGATTTCATCATATTTCTGCGCCATCAAATCAATATTATAATCTTCTTCGATATCATTTGATGCATGTTCAGCAAGAAGGACACCTTCAACCTTTCCATCAGCAATACTGCGTATCAAATCTGCATACTCATTAGCAGAATGACAAATCAGTCCATTTATGCCGTTCTTTATCACATCACGATTCCCTATTACATCGCTCACCAAACAAATTTTCTTTAGATACATCGCTTCAAGCAGTGATATGGGTAATCCTTCCCACAATGACGGTAAAATGAAAAAATCCACATCTTTTATAATATTCAGTGCTTCTTCCCTTTTTATCCATCCGGTTACACAAATATTAGGAGAAGTCAGTTCACTCTCCAACTCACCCTCGCCTATCCAAATGAATTGTGCTTCAGGAAGCAGTCGGGCTATTTCATTAAAAAGTTTGGGATTTTTCTGATAGAGAATCCGTCCACTGGTACATATTTTTATCGGATGCTGAATTTTGCTAATAGAACGGACAAAAGATTTTAAGTTTTTAGTATTAATTCCATTGTTTACATAAGTTGAACGCTTAGACAACTTCATCGCTTCTTTATATTCTCCCTCACTACAAGCAATCGTCACAGCCGACCTTTTAGCCGAAAGATATTCTATTAACCAAAATAGAAATCGTTTGAATTTTGTGCCATTTCTCATTAAAAAAGAATAACCGTGAGGCGTATAAAAAGCTGAAAGTTTTTTACAAGGCAAGGCCCATCTGCCAACAAAGCCTGACGCCGATGAATGAAAATGTACAATATCAGGATCTATTTTTATATACCACCTGCGGACATCGCGATAAGCCTTAAAATTAAACACTGTGCCAATTGCACCTTTAAAAGAATCAATTTTTATAAGATGTACTCGTTTATCGAATAAATTACTAACATTATCAGGTGTTAATGGGCGTACTCCGTAAAGTATATATACTTCATATTCTTCAACTTGCTGCCTGGTTAAATCCACAAGGAAACTTAGGACACCTGTCGCAAAAGGTTCCGCCACATGCATGATTTTTTTCATAATATTAGGAATAAAAGAATTAGAATTGTGATTTATACTACATCAATATCTATTGTTTCAAAATCACAACAACCAGCTATCGCCGCATAATAAGAGAAAGTTGTATAATATAGTTCTTTCGATACAATTCTAAAAACTTTCTTACTTCTGCTTATCATATAAAAATCAATAAATGTCTTTAGAATTGTATCTTTATCAGAATGAAAAGACACATGATTTACATTCCCATCCAATACGGAGAATCCATTTTCTTTTACAATAGAAAGGAAACGATTACTATCAGAAAAAATTAATAAAGGTAGCACGCTCTCTTCTTTTATCTTTTGAAGACACCTTAAACATTTTTCTATCAGCAATTTTTGATTTTCAGAAGTTAATGAATTATAATATCCATCCTCAAAATGCTCTAATGCATTCACAAATCTAAGATGTACTGAAACATACGATAGAGAAGGAAAAGATACATACTTTTCAATATTATCAAGCAAGAATCTTTTAGGTTTGAATAGTTCATGAAAGCAATCAGCCCAAATCTTTTGCCAGTTCTCTTTTTGATTATATTCTAAGATATTTTTACCAGTATAATAATAACAAATATATTGCTTAACAGATGGATTTAAATGAGGTATTTTAGCCATACCATTATATGCGTACATTTTAGAGGAGGGATACAAGAAAGAAATGTCGCTTATCTCCCCGATCCAATTCACTTTATTACAGTCCAGATAATCTGATAATTTAAAAGGTTCTTCAAATACAAGTTTAAATTGGAAACCGTTAATTTTAGCAATATAATATATGCAAGTTATAACCTTGAGTCGATCGGTCAACCCTGGATGTTCTAATTTAGGGTCTATAACAAAATATAGCACCCTTTCTTCTTTATCGCAAGTTTTACATTTCCCAATTTTAAAATATCTAAAATAGAAAAATAGATTTTTCAATCCATATCGAACACTATTCACTGAAGATTGGCAATACTTTGAATAGAACAACGATTTCCTAAAATAGGCCTTTATCAATTTTATCATAACGTACTAAATTAGTATCCAACTAGTTGGACATAAATCTATTAATATAATGAACCCATTCTTTTGATATTTTGTCAACATTCAATTGAGAATATATCTTCGTTGCCTCCATCCCCAAACTTAATGCAAACTCTTCGTCTTCTATAATTCTTTTCATTGCATTAAATAATTGTTCTCTATCATCTAAATCTATAAGAAGACCATTAGCACCATCATTTATTAAATCAGTAGAACCAGAGACCTTGGTAGAAATACATGGCAATCCTAAGCACATAGCCTCTATAAGAGCATTTGACATACCTTCAAAATTAGAAGACAATACAAACATTGAAGCTTTTTTCATTTCATCTAAAACATTAGTTCTGTTGCCTGGCAATAAGATAAATTTCTGTAAAGAGAACCTTGAAATATAATTTTCCAATTCTTTACGAGCAGCTCCTTCGCCATAAATGACTAGACAATAATCCGGATATAAATTATGCAATTTAGCAAATGAATCAATTAGCAGTTTATGATTTTTTTGTTTCTCCAATCTTCCTACTGATATTATTATTTTCAATTTGTTTGTTCTCACTGCACTTCCTATATGATCAGGTTCCATAAAAACAGGATTATATATAACATCCGTCTTTTTATATTTACTTCCTGTAAAATATTTTCGATTATTATTTGTCTGTTCCAAAATACCAGACGCTCTATTATACAAGAAATCCCTAATTTTAATCATCGCCCATCCACCTTTCAATTGCCTGGGGTCATTTCTCTCAGCAACGACTATGGGAACCTTCAGGCCTATAGTAGAAAGAATGACTTGCACACTGGATTTCGCCAAAAAAGATAATATCACATCAGGGATATTCCTTTTAATATATTTTCTAAACCAAAAGCATTTTTGAATTGTGTTTTTACTGGAACATTCCCTTTCAATACTAATTATTTGTACTCTAGTATCAAAATCATAAAAAACAGGTGTTTCTTTCCAGGTAAATATTTTCACATTTTCATATTTATCTGCAAAATGAGAAGATAAAACAGACAGTACTCTTTCAGCCCCACCACAACTGAGACTTACACAAGAAATATACAATGATGATTCCATTAAATACTAATTAGCAGTTCATTTATAAGTTTATTAAGATCATCCTTTTGTCGTTTGGTTATATACTCATAACGGTTAAGTGATCTTTTCCTATATTCTGCATAAATTGCCACATCTTCCAGTTCTATTATACGCATAGCAATTTCAGCACTCGAATAAGGGTTTGAATATAAAACTGAATCCCCACAAATTTCTGACACAGCAGAAAATGAGGAAGCAACAACAGGAGTACCATACTTCATTGCTTCCAAGGGCGGATAGCCAAATCCTTCATTTAAGGTGGGATAAATTAACGCATAAGCGCCACAAAGCAGAGATTCTAATTGAAGTCTATCTACATAGTCCATAATTTGAAATCTGTCTTTATGCCGAATTCTTTTTATCAAATAATTATTTTCGTGTAGCCCCACAACTATAACTTTGCCAGCAATATTCCTATTCTTTTCAAAAAGAGTATCGAAAGCTAACATTGCCCTATAGGCATTCTTAAGCCATCGATCTGCTGATAATATCAAATAGTATTTTTCCGTCATATATGATTTCACTTCTTTATATTCAATACCTGTCGTAGAAGGGCTATAATATACAAGAATCTTGTCTTTGCACACTGACGGATAATAATAACAAATAGAACTTTTACTATGATTAGACACTGTCACAACACGAACATTCTTATTTTCAATCAAAAATTTATATTCATCCAAATAATGATTGGTTAACAAATTATACACAAATGTCCTCTTTAGTAATGTCTTTAAAAAGGATTTAATGCCACTAGAATAATAAAATTCATATTTATCCTTATTCATTTCCAATTTTCGTAAGCCGTGAATTGTAATATAGATAAGAATATTTCTATTCAATAGCTTTTTATATTCTTCTCTATACAAAGGAGAGTATATCAAACTTATATCATTTGTTATAATATTCTCCAATTCATATTGACTGGCATCCACAGTATTCACTCCATAAGTTTCTATTGTAGCAACTACAGAAGGTTCTATAAAATGAGATTTATCATAATATGCAATCACCACTTCAGAGGCTCTTTTACATAATTCTTTAAACACGATATACCCATAAACACCACCACCATGAAATTTTATATGTCCTATTGGTTGGCAAACACTCAAATCAAATAATATTTTCCTCATTAAGCAGTCATTATCATTTTACAAAATATGTTTTATACGGAAGAGTTCTTTGGCTATTAGAATCTCCGTAATCAGATAAAGGAGTCATCACAAATTTCTGAAAATACACAAAAAAGAGAATAACAGTAATTGTATATCCTAATTTCCGCAATCGAGCATGGCCAATATTCAATAAAGTAATAGGGAAGAGTACTATAAGAGTAATATAAAAGAACATTGATACTCGCGTCAGAACAGTATAGTATGTTGCAAAAGCCTGTATACAACTCGCCATTATCAAGCAATGTATAAATAGTTGCAATTCCTTTGTCATCTTCCTTCTATTTATGATATAAAATCCTAATGACATTGCTGACAATAAAAAGAATAAAGAATAACCACCGGTATAACTATCACCAGTATCTAAATAGGATCCACTATCATAAACAAATGCAAGTACAGAAATAAAGCTCACATAAGTAGAGGCCTGAGATATGAGGAAGCTAATAGAAATACAGATTAATATATACCTTACAGAAATCTGCTTTGCAAAAAGAGGATACAATAATATAAAAGGGAAAAAGGTTTGATGTATTTCCAAAGCAATCACATAACAAATAAAAAATTTTATAAAATTTCTATTGATAATATATTTCATCATATAAAGACCGACACCTAATGCAATACTAGAACGCACACTATTAAAAGTATTCGTATAAAAAGCCATTGTAACATAAATATAAATACTTAACCATGGAATTGGAGAATATTTTTTTATAAAATCAGCAACGAAAATAAGACTAAATATGCTTGTTACAAACAAGAAAGATTGTCTACTTGAATCAATAGTATAGGCAATCTTACATAAGATTGCAAAAACATAACCATACTTTGTTCTAAAAGTGAACAAATCTTCCCAACTTTGTTTTCCAAACGATTCATAACTGGGGAGATAATGATTCAAATCACCACCAACACTAGGAGCCCTTATTCCTGAAACAAGGATAAAAAATAAAAATAAAACAAAGATATAAGTACTCTTAGCATTCTTAAGATGTGCTGAATAAGTATATAAATAAACCCAAAACACAAATGACAATACGATGTAGTAAAAATACATTTGTAAAACCTACAGTTAATTCATCTAGTAAAAACCTTATCAACGACTCTACGTAAGGCTTCTATAAAACCTTTCCCATATTTCAAATCAGGTTCCATATAATTACCTTCTCCCCACTCATTCCATGATTTTATAAAAACAAAATCTTTATTATTAATTTTGGAAAAATTAAGTACCATTTCTGCATGTTTTTCAAATAAATCTGGATTTGCATTTATCAGTATACTTCCAGCTTTTCCGCTACGTGGAGTATGATCCCAAGGAGTTGATCAACAAGTTCCGCACGTTTGCGGAGCAAGCCGTAGCCGAGGGGAAAATATCTCCGTCCGAACGCCGGAGAGCCTTGGAAGTGTTCCGTTCCGGATTGAATGGA
>OGRC01002372.1_pt1 | contig 10199 bp, 12 predicted proteins | sample 1553431 | NCBI WGS metagenome assembly OGRC01 (sample SAMEA2580064, study PRJEB22360) | human gut metagenome | biome: human gut; feature: human-associated habitat; material: faeces | place: Denmark | collected 2008/2010
AGCTTCTCTCGCATACTTTGGCATAAAGTTCAGGACTGCCGTAGTAGCAGTACAGCAGTCCTGTTTCCAAGGGTTATTTAAATTGTAATTAATGCCTGATTAATAAACATCTTGCCATTCATCGATATTGGATGGATCAAATTTGAACGGAGAACCGAGAATAACTTCTGTACCGCCGTCAGATGCCTCTGTAACTTTAGCATCAAGACAGGAAACTTTGATGCCTTCATTCATAGCATCTTCCAGTGCAGCCTGAAGTGCATTCTCATCATTTCCTGCAATACAGATTCCATCAACCTGCTGTGAAATCAGTGACTGGATTACAGAAATCTGTGCATCAGCAGTTGCCGTTTCCGGGTGTTTTATGATTGCTGTGCCACCTTCTGCCTCGATAATTTCCTTGCGCAGAATCCTTTCCATTACGCAGCGAAAAGATATTCATTCAGAAATACTCTCGTCATGTCTGATTACCGATATACTGACGCGTATTCTGATTGAAAATGACACTGAAAATCTCAGTCTGGGTTTTATGCCTGTATACCTGAAAACAGTTTTAAAGGAAATTGATCAGCATTTTCAGGAACCCTTATCTCTTGAGTCCCTCGCTATCACAGCAGGTGTCAGCAAATATCACCTTGCCCGCGAATTCAAAAAATACCTCGGTATGCCACCTAATGAATATCTGATTGTCACCCGTCTGAATCATTCTAAAACCCTTTTAAAATATGAAGACCTTACGATCGAAGAAATTGCATAAAGAAATATCAAATGCATTTTACATCCAGACGTATAATAAACAAACCTCCTGTATACATTAACTTTAAGGTTTTCCGTAAATCTTAAAATCAATATATACACGGAGGTTTGTTATGAAAAAAAATGCTCATTCAAAATCTGACAGCTCTGCAAATCAGGAGGTCATTGACTCTTATGATTTTATGTCAAATGCCGCATCCTCTCAGGACTGTACCGGACTGATCCCGGCAGGACCAGTGGATGAAGAAGAACTGAAATCTTATGAAGCTGTATATCATTACCAGCCACCAAAAGTCGACATAAAAAAGTCCGAATGATTTCTGATTTTCTCTGTCCTGAAAAAATCTACTTTATTAAAAAAGTATCCTCTCCGTATTGGAATCATCTTATCTCGACCACAAAAGAATAAACTTATTTTTCTGCTGCTTTTGCAGCGTATTCAGTTGTCACAAGATCTTCGTATGATACGTGTTCATTCAGTTCTCCGGCATCCTCGAGGATATCCTCCAGAAGTTCGAAGCTTTCTTTTTCAAAAATGAGGTCAGATTTCCATGTGTCCTGCTCATAATAACGTTTCACGATCGTCGTGACTATGTCGAGATCCGTTTCCGCAAACTGCGGTGCAATGACTTCGGCAATCTCTTCCGGTGTGTGGCCCTGCACATATTCCATGCCTTTCTGAAGTGCATTGGTGAACTTCTGGATAATCTCCGGATTTTTTTCCATGTAGCTGGTCTTTGCACTGTAGGAAGTGTATGGCACATAGCCGGAATCCACTCCCAGCGAGGCAACGACATATCCTGCCCCCTCTTTCTCCAGAGCCGTCGCTGATGGCTCAAATTCTACTGTGAAATCAGCAGATTTATCTCCTGTAAAGGCTGCCGCTGTAGATCCGAAATCAATGCTCTGATCGATTGTCAGATCCTTCTGTGAATCAAGACCGTTTTTGCGAAGAATATATTCAAATACCATTTCCGGCATGCCGCCCTTACGTCCGCCAAGAACTTTCTTTCCCTTCAAATCTTCCCACTTAAAGTCCTGCATTTCCTCTCTTGCCACAAGGAAATTTCCTGCACGCTGAGTAAGCTGTGCGAAGTTCACCGCCGGATCGGTTGCGCCTTCCTGATATGCATAAATCGACGCTTCCGCTCCCATGAAACCGATATCTGCCTCGCCGGAAATCAGTGCAGTCAGAACTTTATCCGCCCCAAAACCAGTTACAAGTGTCAGGTCAAGTCCTTCTTCCGCAAAATATCCTTCTTCGATTGCCACATACTGCGGTGCGTAAAAGATTGAGTGCGCCACCTCATTTAAAGTGACTTTTGCAAGTTTCTTTTCTCCGTCTTTTTTTGCAGCAAAAGCCGTCATCGGCAGTGCAGTCACTGCCAGAACAATCGCTGCCGCCAGTGAGATCCATTTCTTATTTTTCATGTGGAGACTCCTTTACAGACTTCTTCTGTTAGGGTATGCAAAAGATAAGAAAGGTGTTCGTAATATGGCTTTACTTTTCAGATACATTACAAAAATAATCATTGACAAGACACAATTGAGCCAGTATTGTATAAGTACAAAGTAGCTCTGAATAGGATATTCGGTGAAGATTCTGAAAATGATGAGGGAGTATTCGGATGACCGTGGCTACAATAAGTATAGCCATAGTCATCATTTTTGCTATATCAAACTTCAGTCATCAGGTATTTCCTGTCATCTTCTGATTCAATTTTTCTAATCACTTTGCAGGGATTTCCTGCTGCAATTACATTTTCTGGAATATCATTAATCACAACGCTTCCGGCACCTATAATACTTCCATTGCCAATTGAAACGCCAGAAACTATACTTACATGTCCGCCTATCCACACATCATTTCCAATGTGTACTGGAAGCGCATATTCAAGACCATCGCGTCTTCTTTTTACATCAAAAGCATGACCAGCTGCATAGATTCCACAGTTTGGCCCAATCATTACATTATCCCCAAAAGATATTTCATTTCCTGCAAGAACTGTAAAATTATAATTAGCAAAAAAGTTTTCTCCAAGAGTAACCCTTTTCCAGAAATCACAGTGAAACGGCTGCTCAATTCTGAGATTTTCACCTGTCTTTTTTAACTCTCTTTTTAAAAATTTTACTCTTTCGTCATTTTGAGACGGCCGAAGCTGATTATATTCATAACTAAGCTCCTGGCTTCTCTCTCTCTCTTTCTGCAGTTCTTTCTCTTTTGCCAGATACAGATATCCGGCCAGTGCTTTTTCTTCCTCTGTCATAATTTCTCCTCTTCTTTAAAGATTTACAGGCACAGGGATCTGTTTTCTCCACTGTGCCTGTAATTTCATCTGTTTATACAATAATTTCTTTCAACGCTTCCAGTGTGCATTTTACCATATGTTGTCCCAGTTCCATGCTCGCTTCTTTTGCACTTTCCGCAAACCACTCTGTATTGTCCTTTGTTCTTTCAAGATCAACATGATCCGGGTATAATGCATACAGTAAACTTGTCTCGTACTTTCCTGCATGATCAAATCCACCACATTTATGCTGCGCCTCTTTACTGATCAGTGGAATCACCTTAATATATGAGAACGGATCATCACCAGAGCCCAGATTTTCATAATAGTCTGCATAATCATTGCTTCCCCACCAGCCTCTTCCGCGAGTATCTTCCATATACTCCATAATCAGCTTCTTGGCTGCTTTGTGGCAGGCAATTGTCATTGGCATCAGCCCGGCTTCTTCTGTCTGATGATGTGCAATACAGTAAATGTTTTTGTTTCCTCCATACAACATTGATTTCAGAATACAGTAAATGTACTGTTCATACACATCAACATCCACCTGAATCGTACCTGTTTCCGGACCACCTACTGCATAGCTTGCAACACCATACCAGATTGGTGGGCATACAACAATCTCTTTCGATTTCTCTCATTGTTCCATTGATAACCATCGTATCACATCCACAGCTTGCATGATGTGCATGATACTCGATAGTTCCAATCGGAATAATAAACGGCACTCTCCTCTTTTTGGCATCCTCAATTTCATCAAAAAGCATATCAACTAACTGCATACGACATTACCTCCTAGAATTCAAGTTCATACAGTTTGCCAATCTCCGGTGATAAAACTTCGCATCCACTTTCTGTAACTGCAATACCCTTTTCCCAACGTACACCAAAGGTATCTGTAGAAATAAAGGTATCTATCTGGAATGTCATGTTTGGCTGCAGATCGTAATGTGACGTTGTTTCTACCCACGGTGCTTCAACCTCAATCATCCCTGTGCCGTGCAGCGGACCATATACAAAATTATCTTTGTATCCATTATCAACATAATATTTGTAGAAATTCTCTGCGATTTCTGATGCACGTACACCTGCTTTAATCTGTTTCTGAGACCGGTTATGTGCTTCCAGGCCAAACATAACAACATCTCTTCTTTTTCCTTCCAGTTTACCGAGAACGATTGGATAACCGATAGCTGCTGAATAACCATCAATTTTTGCGGACAGATTCAGCTGAACAATATCACCTTTCTGAAATTTTCTGTAGGAAGATCTTGAAATTGCATGTCTTGTTGATGCTTCTGAAAATACATACATCGGAAGACCTTCATACTCTGCTCCCTGTTCATATACTACACGCTCTGCAACTCCGACCATCTGCAGTTCTGTCATACCTGGCTGAATTTCTTTGATTACCTGCTGTGTTGCAAGTTCTGCAATTCTGTAACCTTCTTTCAGACAGTTGATTTCATTTCTTGTTTTGATAGATCGAAGTTCTACCATTATCTTATCGGCTCTGACAATTTCAGCCTCCGGAAAAGCGGTCTTGATTCCTTCCATAATAATTACAGACGTATCCAGATAGCTTGCAACTCCAATTCTAAGCTTCTTTCCTGTAATTCCTAGAGCTTTGAAAACATCATGGTATGTATCCGCCTGCAATTCCGGATATGCAGGATCTGCACCCTCTCTGTATTCTTTTAATACAAAAATCTTGTCCAGTCTCGAACGGTCAGCTGCAAATTCCCTGCTTTCCGGTCCAACCATTAATGCCGCATCTCCTGTCGGAGAAATCGCAACACCACATCTTTCAAATAACGGCCAGAAGCCTGAAAAATATCTTGCATTTGCGTAGTCAGATTCATTTGAATTGACGATCAATGCGTCCAGACCTTCTCTTTGCAGAATTTTAGCTGCTCTTTTTACTCTTTCCAGGTATTCATCATCAGGAATATAAACTGCACCATGCTCTCTCATATTTACTTCTCCTTTTTCTGTATTATTTTTCACAGGCATATCCGGGTGTTGTATAAAACGCCACCGTTCTTGTCTCTGCTCTTCCATATTGTGCTACAACCGGAACATCGCTTTCCAGTAATATTGCATACTGTTCTCCCATTACTGCAGTATGTTCACCAAAATCATTTTCTTCATTTGTACGAAGACACCGTACTCTTCGCGCTTTCACTTCAACCACAAGATCATCTGCTGGTTCCCTGTCTGTATAAATCAACGTAATTTTTACATGGGCATCCTGCTCTCCTGTGTTGGTGATAATGATAGATTCATGTCCCGGGATGCTGTTTACACCTTCCGGTGGAAGTTCTGCATCCGGAAAAACCCATACATTTTTCCCGTAACCCATATTATTCCTCCTTTCACATTGCTGTACCTTCTTCACTTTTTATTTCGTCAAAATAAAATATTTGTTTCATATCATGAAAGAATTCACTCTGACTGCTCACTGCATACCGTTCAAAACAGGGGTGCGTATAAGTCCACCACTGCTGTGTAGTCTCATCCATTTCCATCTGATGCATATCAGCATCATAGTCCGAACCGATATATTCGAAATAGGAAAACACTTCTGTCCCGTTTCGAAAAATAGAATAATTCCGAATATTGCATTCCTGAATCTTTTTTAATACACCAGGCCACACAGCTCTGTGAAGTCTTTCATATTCTTCAATTTTATTTTCTTTTAATTTTCCTACCTGCCCAAAATATTTTCGCATTGCAGAAATTTCTACTCTTTCTTTGAATTGGAATCAATCAGAACTACAATAACCAGAATGATACCTTTTACTACCCACTGCCAGTAAGAATTGATACCAAGCAGTACCATGATATTTGTGATTACCTGTAAAAACAGTGCTCCGACAACAATTCCTGCGATTCTTCCACGTCCACCTGTCAGTGATGTACCGCCAAGTACACAGATTGTCATGACATCAAACAAAAGCTCATCACCAAGAGATACATTACCTGACTGCGTTCTGGATGTTAATCCAAGTGCACCGATTGTTGTGAGAATTCCACACATAGCAAATGCAAGAATGGATATGTATTTTGTATTAAGTCCTGATAACTTCGATGCTTCTTTGTTACCGCCGACGGCATAAAAACTTCTACCTGTTGCAGTATGTGCTGTAAAGAAATACAAAATCACTGCAACGATTACCATAAGGATAACTGCAACCGGAACTCCAAGTACTTTTCCAAGTGCAAGATTACCGAAAGAAGACGGAAGACCTGAAATCGGGAGGCCACCTGAATAAATGTAATTGATACCTTTTAACATATTCATTACAACAAGTGTCGCAATAAAAGATGGCATTTTTCCGTATACAACCAGACATCCGTTAACAACTCCGACAAGAGCTGACATTAACAGAACTGCAATGATAGCAAGCCCGATTGGCCAGTTATTCTTTACAACAAATCCTGCGAAAAAAATGTGGTATACTTGTCCTGTTCAAAAGAGAGACAGCAGCACGGCACGGGGTCAGCAGGCATTCTTTCCGCTGTGCTGCATACAGAGAAAGGAACGACAACTATGCGATATACAAAAAATTCTCCCATCGCAATGATTGCCACAAAAGAAGCCTGTCTCAAAACATTCATAATATTGGTGTATGTTCTGAAATTACTGTTAAAACAGCAAAGTATGAACAGTACTATAAACAGAAACACAATCATCCAATCACTTAATAATGCTTTTATTCCGCCGCTGTATTTCTTTGATTTTTCCTTATAATCGCTCATTCTGCATTCACCCCTAACAAATTATTAATGATAACTTCCTGCGTTTTTCTTTCACCTTCTACTTCGTCAAGAATCGCACCTTCATACATTACATAAATTCTGTTACATAATCCAATCAGTTCTTCCATTTCAGGTGAAACAAGAATGACTGCTTTCTTCTGTTTGGTAAGTTCATGGATCAGACTGTAAATTTCAAATTTTGCCCCGATATCAATTCCCCTTGTCGGTTCATCCAGAAGAAAGATTTCCGTATCCCTGAGCATCCATTTTGCAATTACGATTTTCTGCTGATTTCCACCTGACAGTTTCTTTACGTTCTGCCACAGAGAATGATATGCCAGATTCATTTTTTCGTTAATTTCATATGCAGCCTTCATCTCAGCCTGATGATCCTGGAAAATCCCAAATTTTTTGAACCTGTCCATAGACGGAATTATCGTATTATCTTTGATATCAAATTTCATTACGAGGCCAAGTGTACGTCTTTCATCCGGAACCAGTCCCATGCCAAGTTTAATTGCCTGCTGCGGTGATTTGATTTTTACAGGTTTTCCCTTCACCAGAACTTCTCCGTCTACAATCTTATGATTTCCGAATATTGCCTGTACAAGTTCCGTTTTTCCGGCACCGAGTAATCCTGCAATTCCTACAACTTCGCCTTCTCTTACTTTGATATTGATATTCCTGAAAGCTTTCGGCGCAGTCAGGTTTCGAACTTCAAGTATAATGTCTCCCAGATTTTCATTGATCGGTGGATAAACATTTTCAAGTTCTCTTCCGATAATCATTTTTACCAAACCGTTATAATCAATATCTTTTACCTTACCTGAATTGATATATTTTCCATCACAGAGAACTGTATAGGAATCACAGCATGCAAATACTTCATCAAGTCTGTGGGAAATATAAACAATTCCAATACCCTTTTCCTTCAGGACTGAGATGATTCGGAAAATGTTCTGAATATCTTTTTCCTGAAGTACTGCTGTAAGTTCATCAAAAATGATGACCTGAGGATCATCAAGCAGGGCTTTTGCAAGCTGTATGATCTGTTGTTCTGCAGTACGCAGATGTTTTACGGCAACATGAAGATTCACCTCACACTGCATATATTCCATCAGTTCTTCTGCACGTTTATTTAATGCTTTCCAGTCAATATGTCCATTTTTTTTCAAATAACGTCCGACAAAAATATTTTCCACTCCCGTCATATCTTCCATCAGAGTAAACTCCTGATGAACAATCGCAACACCTCTCTTCTGCGATTCTCGGACATTATACGACGGAATTTTGATCAATTCTCCTTTTACTCGAAGTTCCCCTGATGTCATCTGGTTTTCACCGGTGATACATTTGGAAAGAGTTGACTTTCCTGCACCATTTTCACCAACAAGTGCATGACACTCACCCGGCATTAATGTAAAATTCACCTGATCCAGTGCCTTTACCCCCGGAAACTCCATTACACAGTTCTTTATTTCGATCAAAGGAGTTACTTTTTTATTCTCCGTACTCATAGTACAACTCCTTTCTACAGCCACAGCCAGCCAAAAGCTTCAACCCCCGAACTGATTACATTCTTGTCCTCAGTTTCCGGATGTCTGATATTGTGTATAATTCTCTTCATCTCATGATATGGGAACATACAGCTTCCTACACCAGTTTCTGTTACAGGATTTACATCAAAAAACATTTCCTTGACAATATCAAAATCTTGCTCATTGTAATACAGAATTTCATCAAGAAGCTGCTCTTTCTTTTTCTCATCCTTTTCATCTTCATATGCAAGAGCTGCCAGTACCATATCATAGATAATTGCATTCCTCCGCTCTGCATTTTCCAATTTATCAAAATGAGGTAGCCATACTCTCAGTTTCTCATTAAGGTATGCTTCTTTCTGAAGCATATGTATCTTACTAAGAATATTATCATGGTTCTGTTTTGCAGCTATAATGGCAGGTATATCTTCCCTGGTCATCTTATTTTTCTGGAATGGGAAAGGTGTTGTATATAATGGTATCTGGCTCTCATGAACAGTAACCATATTTCTCATGACGTACAGAACAGTCTCTCCCAGATCTCCGAAATTTTGTCTGCAAGCTCTGTGGTAAAATTCTTCATTCTCCATCTGAGAACCCCATCCATAATTTCCATGTGCAAAAAGATGCATAAACAGCCCATACCACTCAAACATAAATCCATTAATTCCATGGACTCCCATTCGCACACTGCCTCTGTGCTGTCGAATATCTGTCTCAATTACCTGTTCATTGGCTTCATCTTCATAGCGGATAACATTACTTGCAAAGGTTCTGTAAAGCCTTCCCATCGTAGATGTTATGGAATTTGATTCTGTATCCCTTGCCCATATTCTGTCTCTGCCAAATGCATTACACCATTTTTCAAATTCACTCTCAGGCACATAAAGTCCCGGTGCCCAGAAAAGCATAATGTCTTCAGGCATGGAATCCACACATTCCTTAAGAAATGCCGGATCTTTTTCCAGCGGCGGCTGGCGGGATGGTCTGATTCCCATAACAACCCAGCTATCCGGTTTTCTCACTGCATCATAAATCTGTTTCAGCAGCCACATATTGGCCTGATGTTTTGCTTCTCCCGGAGTTTTTGTCGTTGCATGCCAACGTTTTTTACATTCTTCGCATTCACAGAACCAGAAACCTTCCTCACTTTCCTCCAGTGTATATCCATCAAATCCAAGTTTTGCAATCTGTTCCATAGATTTTATGATATATTCTGTATTTCCCGGATAGCTCAGGCAAAGAGAATCAAAATCATTCATATAACTGCTTCCCTTTGGAGGTTTCATTCTTGCCTCCGGATGCTTAATCGTGAAGGCTCCATTATATGAATTTAATCCTACATAAGCAAATATTTTAACTCCATATTTATGTGCAAGTTTTATAAATTTATCAAGAAATGGTTCTTCCAGATTCGGATGTGTATATCTTACTGTCAGCCACCTTCTGTTTTCTGCATTCCAGATCTTGATCGGAACATTTCTGAAAACAGTTTCAGGATACTCTTCCATTTCAAATGGCCAGTATCCGTACATAACCAGATTAAACTGATTGATCTTATTATCCAGACAGATATTAAGGTACTGCTCCCATTCCTCATATCCCCATAGCTGGCTGTCAAAACCAAATCGGCCATATCCTGCATACCATGAAAATGTCTGTGCAATAGCACGTACCGGTAAAGAAGGATAATCTATGATATGACACACCGGAAGAACATATCCCGCACTTTCATTCCATATCAGCTGCTTTAAGGAAGTTACGGCATTAATGAACCCAATTCTCGTCTCATAACTGATTACTGCATGATCCTCTTGTATTTCCAGATCGTATCCCTGTTCTCTGTAAAGAATAT
>OGRC01002389.1_pt1 | contig 10148 bp, 6 predicted proteins | sample 1553431 | NCBI WGS metagenome assembly OGRC01 (sample SAMEA2580064, study PRJEB22360) | human gut metagenome | biome: human gut; feature: human-associated habitat; material: faeces | place: Denmark | collected 2008/2010
GTTTCATAAAACAAAGGTAAGCAAAGATAGCTAATTTTAAAACTTACCAACCAGATATTTCCGCTGAGCCCAAATCAGGCTCTATGAAATATTCTGTAGGAATATACTGGGCCGAACTGTTATGATAGACCCTTATTTTAACATTGGTAGTGCCATCTTTTTTCAGATGACGGCCACCTTGAAACACCACTGCTTTAAATGTTGCCATACTTCATTTCCAAAATTGGCAGCATTGCATCGAAATGTTATAAGATAGTTATAAGAAAACCCACCCTTATTTGCATTTAAACAGGCTCAAATAAGGGCCGTTTGACAAAAAAGGACGAGCCGACGCAAAACGCATCAGCTCGTAACCAATAATTATTTCCTTAGTAATCAGCCTCATAGGAGACTTTTGCTCGTGTGGGCGTTGACGGATTCGAACCGCCGACCCTCTGCTTGTAAGGCAGATGCTCTGAACCAGCTGAGCTAAACGCCCTTTTGATAAACGAAAGTGCTTGTTTTTTTGTGTGGGCGTTGACGGATTCGAACCGCCGACCCTCTGCTTGTAAGGCAGATGCTCTGAACCAGCTGAGCTAAACGCCCGTACACTTCCGTTTCAAAAGCGATGCAAAGGTACAGCTTATTTTGAAATTACCAAAACTTTCGCCATTTATTTTTCAAGTTTTTTTTCATACAACATTAACTACTATTGAATTTCAACCAATTAGCCTCATCACTTTTTTATATCATTTTTGCGGATTACCTTTGCCGGATTCCCAACAGCCACACAATCGGACGGAATATCTTTGGTCACTACACTTCCCGCACCTATAATGCAACGGTCGCCAATAGTTACCCCGGGACAAATAACAACGCCACCGCCAATCCAGCAATCTTCACCTATCGTCACCGGATAGGCATACTCCTGCTCTACACGCCTCTCCAGATAATCAAACGGGTGTTGAGGAGTATAAATCTGCACACAAGGCCCTATCAGCGTATATGCTCCAACAGTGATATAGCCACCGTCCAGAAAAGTACAATTGGAGTTGATAAAGACATGTTCCCCAAGGCGGATACCATCACCATGATCGCAACAAAAAGGCGGGCAAATAGTGGCAGAAGCTGGAATACCGGGTATCAATTCTTCCAATACGCTCCGGCATTCTTCCTCATAACCGCTCATAGCGTTCAGCTTCAGCAACAGTTTTTTCGCACGTTTAAAACGCTCTTGAATTTCCGGGGAAGCCGTATTCGCCAATTGTGAACTCCGCATTTTATCTACCTCATCCATATTCTTATCCATTTTTATTGTACAATATACTACAAGCCATTACATATATGCAGCAATGCCGTCAGTTTATCCATCCAGTCTTCATCGGGAGCCACATGCAATCCGCGTATGCCAAGTGCTTCCGCCGCCTTGATATTCTTTAAACTGTCATCTACAAATATCGTTTCTTCAGCTTTCATACCGTCAGCAGCCAATGCTTTCAGGAAAATATCCGGTTCAGGCTTGTAAGCCTGCATTTCATAGCTGCAAAACAGCGTATCAAAATAATCGCTTATCGGTTTATGTTCGTCACTAAACTTATCACTGCGGGTAAAAGCCATAATAAACGGATTAGTATTGCTAAGCAGGCAAATGTGATACTCCTCTTTTAACTTCAATAAATTGTGAAGCCGGTTCAGAGGCACATCACGTATAAAGCCCAGCCAGCAATATTGCGCCTCATCCCAACCGACAGATTCGCGCCCGGCAGCCTCAGCCATTCTCCGGCAAAACTCACTGGCATCAATCTTTCCCGTCTCTACATCCAGGAAAAAACCTTTTTGGCCGTATTCTCCCATATACTCATCCGTATTCACTCCCGCTTCACGAAAACGGCGGAAAGCCTCTTCCGAATTCTGGCGGAATATCACACCGCCCATATCAAATAATATATTCTTTATCATATGCCAATGCTTATTTAAGGAAAACGGACACCCGTTGCCGGATGTCCGCTTTATTACAATAATATATCAACCGGCTTATTTATATTCCTGCCAGCTCTTGATTTGGATATCTTCCATCTTCATCTCACAGAAAGCTTCAATGAAAGCACCTGCCAGACGGGCATTCGTAATCAACGGAATATTATGGTCGATAGCACCGCGGCGAATCTTGTAACCGTTGGTCAGCTCGCGTTTAGAGTGGTTCTTCGGAATATTTACAATCAAGTCGAACTTATGTTCGGCAATCATTGTCATTACATTATTCTCCGCATCGGCACGTTCATCCGGCCAGAACACAGCTTCGGTGCTTACACCGTGCGCATTGAGGAATGCAGCGGTACCTGCCGTAGCGTAAATCTTATATCCCTTCGCAAAAAGCATGCGGCTGGCATCCAGCAAGTCCACTTTCGATTTCATTGCACCGGAAGAGAACATCACACCTTTTTCTGGACGCGGAATCTTGAAACCGGTAGCAATCATGGAGTTCAGCAATGCTTCGGAGAAGTCGTCGCCGATACAGCCTACCTCCCCCGTAGAAGACATATCCACGCCCAATACCGGGTCTGCGTTATGCAGGCGGGAGAATGAGAACTGGGAAGCCTTCACGCCAATCCAGTCGATGTCGAACGCCGACTTGTCCGGACGAGAGTAAGGAGCATCCAGCATAATCTTCGTGGCCGTCTCGATAAAGTTACGTTTCAGCACTTTGGATACAAACGGGAAACTACGTGAAGCACGCAGGTTACATTCGATAACTTTCACCTCATTGTTACGTGCCAGGAACTGGATGTTGAAAGGACCGGAGATATTGAGTTCCTTTGCAATCTGACGACTGATTTTCTTGATACGGCGTGCCGTAGCGAAGTAAATCTTCTGTGCCGGGAATACCAGCGTAGCGTCACCGGAGTGCACACCGGCAAACTCAACATGCTCAGAAATGGCATATTCCACCACCTCGCCGTTCTGTGCCACGGCATCGAACTCAATCTCTTTCGTATTCTGCAGGAACTGGGAAACCACTACCGGATATTCCTTGGAAACCTCGGCAGCCATTTTCAGGAAGTTCTCCAATTCTTCTTCATCGTAGCATACATTCATTGCAGCACCGGAAAGCACATACGACGGACGCACCAATACCGGATAGCCTACTTTCTCAACGAAGCCCTTCACATCCTCCAGACTGGTAAGTTCCTGCCAAGCCGGCTGGTCAATGCCGAGCTGGTCGAGCATGGCAGAGAATTTATTACGATTCTCTGCACGGTCGATAGAAACAGGCGAAGTGCCCAATACAGGAACAGACTGACGATAGAGTTTCATTGCCAGATTGTTAGGAATCTGACCACCTACGGATACGATTACGCCGCGCGGCTGTTCGAGGTCTATAACATCGAGCACACGTTCAAAAGAAAGTTCGTCGAAGTACAGACGGTCGCACATATCGTAGTCGGTAGATACTGTTTCGGGGTTATAATTAATCATGATGGATTTGTACCCCAACTTGCGTGCAGTCTGGATAGCGTTCACCGAACACCAGTCGAACTCAACGGAAGAACCGATGCGGTAAGCTCCCGAACCCAATACAACTACCGATTTTTCATTCTTATAATAGTTCACATCATACCCTTGTACGGCATACGTCATATAAAGGTAGTTCGTCAGTTCCGGATGCTCGGAAGCGACGGTATTGATACGTTTTACAGCCGGAAGAATACCCAGTTCCTTACGACGGGCGCGTACCATAAGGTTTTCCTTTTCCATATTACCTTCCGGATTCAGCACGAAACGTGCAATCTGGAAGTCGGAGAAACCGAGCACTTTCGCTTCACGCAGCACATCGGCAGGAATATCCTCCACCTTATTATATTGTGAGAGTTTATTCTTATAGTCTACAATGTTCTTCAGTTTGCCGAGGAACCAAGGGGCAATCTTCGTCAGCTCAAAGATACGGTCGATTGTATAGCCTTTTTCCAGAGCCTGGGCGATAGCGAACACACGCAGATCGGTGGGGTGAGCCAATTCGTGATCCAAATCTTCGAATTCCACACTATCATTACCCACAAAGCCGTGCATGCCCTGACCTATCATACGCAAACCTTTCTGAATAATTTCCTCGAAAGAACGGCCGATAGACATGATTTCACCTACAGACTTCATGCTTGAACCGATTTCGCGAGACACACCTGCAAACTTCGTCAAATCCCAACGGGGAATCTTACAAATCAGGTAGTCCAATTGCGGAGCTTCGTAAGCAGAATTAGGAGTTCCCATTTCACCGATTTGGTCGAGCGTATAACCCAATGCAATCTTGGCAGCAACAAAAGCGAGCGGATAACCGGTAGCTTTGGATGCCAATGCAGAAGAACGGGACAAGCGGGCGTTCACCTCGATTACGCGATAGTCGTTGGTTTCGGCGTTGAATGCATACTGAATGTTACATTCACCCACGATGCCGAGGTGACGGATACACTTGGTAGAAAGTTCCTGCAACATCTTCACCTGTTCGTCGGTAAGCGAGCAGGTAGGAGCAACCACGATAGACTCACCGGTATGGATGCCCAGAGGGTCGAAGTTTTCCATACTTGCTACGGTGAAGCAGTGGTCGTTGGCGTCGCGGATTACCTCGAATTCGATTTCTTTCCAACCTTTCAGGGATTCTTCCACCAGGATTTGCTTGGAGAACGTGAAAGAACTTTCAGCCAGTTTGACAAACGCTTCCTCGTCCGGACAGATACCGCTGCCCAAACCACCCAAAGCATAAGCCGAGCGTACCATTACCGGATATCCGATTTCGCGGGCAGCTTTCAAGGCATCTTCCATGCTTTCCACAGCGTGGCTCTTCGGAGTTTTCATAGGAATCTCATCCAGCTTCTTCACAAAGAGGTCGCGGTCTTCCGTATACATGATAGCCTCTACCGAAGTACCCAACACACGCACGCCGTATTTCTGCAAAGTACCGTTCAGGTAAAGTTCCGTACCGCAGTTCAGCGCAGTCTGTCCGCCGAAAGCCAGCAGAATGCCGTCCGGCTGTTCTTTTTTGATGATTTCTTCTACGAAATAAGGAGTTACCGGCAAGAAATAAACTTTATCGGCAATACCTTCTGATGTCTGAATTGTAGCAATATTCGGGTTTACCAATACCGAACCCACACCTTCTTCGCGCAAAGCCTTCAAAGCCTGCGAACCGGAATAATCAAACTCTCCGGCCTGACCGATCTTGAGCGCACCCGAGCCCAAGACAAGCACTTTCTTCAAATTCTTTTCCATATTCTCTTATTGTCTATTTAAGTTCATTCTTCACATTCCGGCACAAAAAAAATGCGTTACCCCGAATAAGGATTAACGCATTACCAAAGAACTAAAAATATCGTTTTCGGAAAAAGAGAAACCGACAGCCAGCGAATGAAATTCATTCGAACGTAGGTTATATGTACTTCTCTTTTCCTGCGATTGCATAGTTATCTCTAAAATTTCTGCAAAGAAACGACTTATTTACGATTTGAGCAAATTAATCAAAGGAATAAATTTCTTATCCGAAAAGAATAGTTACTTTTACCGCAATGCAATCTTTGAATATAGCAGGAAGGATACTTCTTGAAGAAAAATCAAACAGACACCAAAGGATATGGGGGGATAAAAACAGAAAAGCAAGCATCAGCCTTCCCGGATGTTATAACGAGGTTTGGACGACAGAGCGTACTTTCACTGTTTAATTTTTAAAGTAATACACTGCATTCGATAAAAATAATGGTATCTTTGCATTCCATTATAACAGACAGCGTTTTATGAAGAAAAAATAATCAATACAGATATGGCAAAAGAAAAAATCATCCTTACGGGCGACCGCCCCACGGGACGCCTGCATATCGGACATTATGTAGGCTCATTAAGACGCAGAGTGGAGTTGCAGAACTCCGGACTGTATGACAAGACGTTCGTGTTCATAGCCGATGCACAAGCATTGACAGATAACATGGAAAACCCGGAAAAGGTACGTCAGAACGTTATCGAAGTAGCTCTCGACTATCTGGCTTGCGGATTGGATCCTACGAAGAGTACCATCTTTATCCAGTCACAGATTCCGGAATTGTGCGAACTGACATTCTATTATATGGACCTTGTCACCGTATCGCGCCTGCAACGTAACCCGACGGTAAAGACGGAAATCCAGATGCGCAACTTTGAAACAAGTATTCCGGTGGGGTTCTTCACCTACCCTATCAGCCAGGCTGCGGACATCACGGCGTTTCGCGCCACCACCGTTCCCGTTGGCGAAGATCAGGAACCGATGATTGAACAAGCCCGTGAAATCGTACGCCGCTTCAACTTTATCTACGGCGACACATTGGTAGAACCGGAAATCCTTCTGCCTGACAATGCAGCCTGTCTGCGTCTGCCGGGTACAGACGGAAAAGCCAAGATGAGTAAGTCTTTGGGAAACTGTATCTACCTTTCCGATACAGCCGACGAGATTCAGAAGAAAGTGAAGAGCATGTACACCGACCCCGATCATCTGCGCGTACAAGACCCGGGCAAGATTGAGGGAAATACCGTATTTACTTATTTGGACGCTTTCTGCCACCCCGAACACTTCGAACGTTACCTGCCCGACTATCCTTCTCTGGAAGAACTGAAAGCCCACTATCAACGTGGTGGTTTAGGCGATATGAAAGTGAAAGGCTTCCTCAACAATATCATGCAGGAAACGTTGGAGCCGATTCGTAACCGCCGCAAGGAATTCGAAAAAGATATTCCGGCTATCTACGATATGCTGAAGAAAGGCTGTGAAGCGGCACGCGAAACAGCCGCAGCGACATTGGACGACGTGCGTCGTGCCATGAAGATTAACTATTTCGATGATGCGGAACTTATCGCAGAGCAGGTAAAGAAATTCAGCGCGGAATAATCTCCGCGCGGCAAGGCATAAAAGAAAGGGCTGTATCCGGTAGCGGATACAGCCCTTGTTCTTTTCTATTTATCTGTTAGTTAGCAGATTTCACTAATACCACACGGTTCAGAATCGGTTGTCCGAACTTGTCGACACCACCATCGGCAGAAATTTTCAAGCGGTTGGCAGGGATACCGTAATCCTTTACCAAAACATCCACTACAGCCTGTGCACGTTTCAAGCTCAGCTCTTTGTTAAATTCAGGAGTACCTGTTGCAGAGTCGGCATAGCCGTTTACGGTATAGGTAGTGTTCGGGAACTCTTGCATCTGTTTGGCCAGATAAGAAATGTTCATCACCTCACGCGGAGATACTTCGGCAGAACCAATCTTGAAGAATACGGTACGCGGTGCGATATTCGGATCGGTAACGACAACTTCAGTTTCAGTAACTTCCACCGGTTTGTTCTGTGCAGCGGTCAGGGCCGACTCCAACTGTTGGTTGGCAGCAGCCATTTCAGCTATCTGCTGTTGCATGGCAGACAGCTCAAGAGCGGAAATCAATTGTGGCGTCGGACGGTTGAAACCACGTTTCGGGAAGTGGTAAGTCAAACCAAGCGTTGCACTGAACACACCATCATACCCCTTACCGGCAACTGTTCCGTCAAATTTATCTTCGGTTCCCATTGCACTAAGTTCCAGATTAATGTCTATTGCATTTGAAATGCGAAAGCGGTTAATGATACCGGCATTCAGAGCAAGTGCCTGACGGTGAGGCTTCGTATAGTTATGAGTGAGACCGGCACCCAGATAAGGAATGATTTCATATACACGGTCTTCGTTGTATCCGCCAAACAAGGCATTCAGGTTGAACATTACATCACCGTGGAAATTCATGTAATCAAAGCGTTGCTTGTACGAGCCATTCGCACGCTGAGTGCCCTTTACATAATCAGCAAAGGGATCCATGGTAAAGCCTTTTGCCTGAAGGCCGCTATACTGCAAACGTAATCCGAGCCCCGGAGTAAACCATTTACCCACAGAAATATTCATCGTGGGACTAATGCGCTTTCCGAAATCACCCAACTGCTGGTCGTTATCTCCATACATTACCGATGCACCGCCACCGATAGAGAAAAACCAGTTGCTCCAGAATGGATTTGTGATTACCTGGTACTTATCCTGTACCTGAATAATGTCAACCTGCTCTACAACAACAGGTTTTTGTTGTGCCATAGTGGCAGCAGATACGCCGGCCAAAGCCAGCAACATTAGAATCTTTTTCATATACCTTAAAATAGTTAAGTTGGTTAATTAAATTCTTTATCATTCAAACTGATTAATTAACGCCGACAAGACTAAAAGGTTCTGAAAAAAAGATTTTTTTAATTGTTATGGATAAATAATGTACAAATCATCATTTCTGGAACAACTTTTCAATATCCTCTTCCCTGATAGTGGAAAGCACCGTACGGCCATCAGGCGTATAGCTGGGCGTGGAACAGGCAAAAAGGCTGTCTACCAAATTGGACATCTCATCATTGCTCAGCACCTGTCCGTAAACGATAGCTGCTGCACGCGCCAGTGTCAGCGCAAGGATTGTCCGGACTTCTTCCTTGACGTCACTGCCTTTCTCCATGGCGGTATGTACCATATTGCGCACCAGTTCCACCGGATTCAACCCCTCGATGCCGGAAGGAATACCATTGATAGCGTAGCTGCCGCCACCTAAAGGACTGAGGTCGAAACCGACTGCCGCCAAATCGTCCGACAGACTTTCCAACACCGCAGCTTCGGAAACTGGTAATTGAATCAATTCCGGAAATAACACACCCTGAGATACTCCCTGCCTTTGGCGAATTTGAGTCATGTACCGGTCGAACAGCACACGGACATGCGCACGGTGCTGATCTATCAACATCAGGCCGGATTTTACGGAAGTAAGGATAAAACGTCCTTTGAATTGCAAATGCTGTGCCCCCTTCTCCATGGAAGAAGAATCACCGGAATACAAAGAAGAAGATTGGGAAGCGGGCTCAACGGCTTCCGTTACAGCGGAAACCGCCTCCTCGAAAGCAAGCGGCTCTTCCTCGACAGGTTCATTCATTCTACTTGCTTTCTCCAAACCGGAATACAGCCCCTCCCACTCTACACTTTGGCGCGGATAACTTCCTCCGCTGCTATAAGAAGAGGCAGAGGAAGTCTTGAAAGGATTGAAGTCCGCATTATAATGCACCTTAGGCGGTTCGATGGGACGGCTCTGCTCAAATGCCGGAATGTCAGGCATGCCCTCTGTATCAAAATCTATGGACGGTACAGCATTGAATTTTCCAAGCGATTCTTTCACAGCCGCTGAAAGTATCTGCCAAATAGCCTGCTCGTTCTCAAACTTGATTTCCGTCTTTGTAGGATGAATGTTTACATCTATATTCGCAGGGTCTACCTCGAAATAGATGAAATAGGATATCTGTTCACCGGCAGGAATCAGTTGCTCATAGGCATCCATAACTGCCTTATGAAAATATGGATGGCGCATATAACGGCCGTTCACAAAAAAATACTGGTGCGCACCTTTCTTACGGGATGCCTCCGGCTTTGCCACAAAACCGGAAACTTTTATCATCGTCGTGTCTACATCCACCGAAAGCAACTGCTGGTTCAACTTCTTACCGAATATGGCGAGAATGCGCTGGCGCAACGGCATGACAGGTAAATTGAACAACTCCGCATCATTACTATACAGATAGAAAGCAACATCCGGATGCACCAAGGCTATGCGCTCAAACTCGGCAAGAATATTGCTTAATTCCGTTGAATTTGCTTTCAGAAACTTACGGCGGGCAGGAATATTGAAGAATAGGTTCTTCACTGAAAAGTTACTTCCCTTAGGACAAGAAACGGCCTCCTGACTCTCTACTTTGGAACCGGCAATAACCAGACGCGTACCAAGTTCTTCACCGGCCGGACGGGTTTTCAACTCTACCTCCGCCACCGCCGCAACAGACGCCAGCGCTTCACCGCGAAAACCCATTGTACGTAACGCAAACAAATCAGAGGCCTCACGTATCTTGGAAGTGGCATGACGCTCAAAGGACAGACGCGCATCCGTTTCGGACATTCCTTTTCCATCGTCAATAACCTGGATACAGGTCTTTCCTGCATCCGTTACCAAAACATGTATTTCTGTGGCTTCTGCATCAATCGCGTTTTCTACCAATTCCTTGATGACAGACGCCGGACGCTGAATCACCTCTCCGGCAGCAATCTGGTTCGCAACCGAATCGGGCA
>OGRC01002393.1_pt1 | contig 10134 bp, 8 predicted proteins | sample 1553431 | NCBI WGS metagenome assembly OGRC01 (sample SAMEA2580064, study PRJEB22360) | human gut metagenome | biome: human gut; feature: human-associated habitat; material: faeces | place: Denmark | collected 2008/2010
AGCCGCACAGCGGAAGCTGGCCGAGGTGCGCAAGGTATTTCCCGGGGCCTTCGTGGTCGCGTGCCGGGGTACGCAAATTGTAAAATAAAAGTACAGATATGAAAAGGGAAGTTAAAATCGGAATTTTCGGCGTGACGATGATCATTGCCGCGTGGGCCGGAATCCGGTTTTTGAAAGGATTCGACATTTTCAGCCGCAATTCGGTCTATTACGCCGCCTACGACCAGATCAACGGCGTGCAGGCGGCGTCGCCGATTATGATGAAAGGCGTCAAGATCGGTACGGTGACGGGCATTTCGTTCGATCCGCAGCGCAGCGACAACGTCGTGTTGCAGTTCACCATCAAACGTCAGTATCACATTCCGACCGACTCCGAGGCCAAGATTTACAGCAACGGGCTGATGGGCGGAAAGGCCATCGAAATCAACTACGGCACGGCGCGCACCTATCTCCAGAAGGGCGACACGCTGCGTTCGGTGCGCGAACGCGACCTGATGGACGTGGCCGGGTCGGAGCTGGATTTCTTCAAGCAGAAGGTCTCGCAGCTCACCGGCGATCTGTCGCGTGCGCTCGACAACCTCAACAGGCTGATGGAGGACAACGCCGGCAATATCGCCGGGACGCTCGGCAATCTCAACTCCGTGACGGGCGACATGGCGCAGATCCTTTCCGCCGAGAAAAACAACCTGAAAAGCGCGCTGGAGAACCTTTCGAAGTTCTCCGACATGCTCGGCGACAACGCCCAGCGCGTGGACAGCATCATCGGCAATGTGGACCGGGTCGTCGCGCAGTTCTCCGAAGAGGAGTTCGCCGTCAAGCTTTCGCAGACCGTCGGGCATCTCGACGATCTGGTGGCCCGCATCGCGCAGGGCGAGGGCACGGTGGGCAAGCTGATGAACGATCCCGAACTTTACGATTCGCTCAACCGGGCCAGCGAGAATCTCTCCGCACTGCTGGCCGACGTCAAACAGTATCCGGGCCGTTACGTCCATCTTTCGCTCTTCGGGCGCAACCCTGAGAAGATGAAGGAGCGGGCCGACCGGAAGGCCGCGAAGGCCGCCGAGAAAGCCGAGCGCGATTCGCTCAGGCGGCTGCGGTAGCCCTTTACCCGACATAGCACCATGATTTATCCTGCAAACTTCGAGCAGAAGATCGGCTTCGACCGGCTTCGTGAACAGGTTGCGGCGCGCTGTACCATGCGTGCCGCCCGTGCGCGGCTGGCCGGCGAGACCTTTTCGACTTCGGCGCGCGAGATCGCCCGGCGGCTGACGCTTGCCGACGAGATGCGTCTGCTGCTCGATATGGAACACGAATTTCCCGGCGGGGAGTATCCCGACGTCGATCATATCGTCGCCAAGCTGCGCGTCGAAGGCTCGTTCCTCGACGTCGAGGAAGTGGTGACGCTGCATCGTGCGCTGACGGTCGTCGGCGGCATCGTCGCGTTCATTCTCAACCGCGAAGAACAATATCCGGCGCTTCACGCCCGCAGCCGCGGCGTCGCGGCCTTTCCCGAAATCGTGCAGCGGATCGACGCCATCGTCGATCGCTTCGGCAACGTGAAGGACAACGCTTCGCCCGGTCTGCTGGAGATCCGGCGCGCCGTCCGCGAACGCGAGGGACAGGCCGCCAAACGCCTGCAGGCCGTGCTGTCGGCCGCCAAAAACGCCGGCATCGTCGATGCCGACGCCCAGATTTCGATCCGCGAAGGCAAAGCCGTGATTCCGGTCGCCGCGGCCAACAAACGCAAACTGCAGGGCTTCATCCACGATGAGTCGGCCACCGGACGCACGTTCTACGTCGAGCCGGTCGAGGTGGTGGAGATCAACAACGAACTGCGTGAACTGGAATACGCCGAGCGGCGCGAGATCGTCCGCATCCTCTCGGAGTTCACCGATTCGGTGCGTCCCGATGCGGAATTGATCGCCGATTCGGGCGATTACCTCGCCGAGATCGACATGTTGCGCGCCAAAGGGCGCTGGGCCTCGGAGAACGGCTGCGTGAAGCCGATCGTCTCGACCGACGACCGGCTGGTGCTGAAAAACGCCCGCCATCCCTTGCTGCAGCAGACGCTCCGGGCGCAGGGCCGCGAGGTCGTGCCGCTCGACATGCAGCTGGACCGCCGCAAGCATATCCTCGTCATTTCGGGGCCTAACGCGGGCGGCAAGTCGGTCTGCCTGAAAACCACGGGCCTCGTGCAGTATATGTTCCAGTGCGGTTTCCTCGTGCCGGCGTCGGAGGTCTCCGAGCTGCCCGTGTTCCGGTCGATCTTCATCGACATCGGCGACGAACAGTCGATCGACGACGATCTTTCGACCTACTCGTCGCACCTGCTCAACATGAAGAACATGCTGGCCGGGGCCTCCTCCGCGACGCTGGTGCTGATCGACGAATTCGGGTCGGGTACCGAGCCGGTCATCGGCGGCGCCATCGCCGAAGCCATCCTCGAACGCCTGCTGGCCAAGGGGTGCTACGGCGTTATCACGACCCATTACGCCAATATCAAATATTATGCGTCGAACACAGAAGGCATCGCCAACGGCGCCATGATGTTCGACGGGCAGCATATCAGGCCGCTGTTCCGGCTCGAAACGGGCAAGCCCGGCAGTTCATTCGCCGTGGAGATCGCCCGCAAGATCGGCCTGCCGGAAGATATTATCCGCATTGCGGGCGAGAAGGCCGGCAGCGACCATATCAACATCGAAAAGCAGCTGCGCGAAATCGCCCGTGACAAACATTACTGGGAACAGAAACGCGACCGCATCCGCCTGACGGACCGCAAGGTCGAAGAGCTGGAGCAGACTTACGCCGAGCAGCTGGCGAAGATCAAGTCCGAGCGGCAGGAGATTCTGAAAAAGGCCAAGCAGGAGGCCCAGCGGCTGATCGCCGACGCCAACAAGCAGATCGAGAATACGATCAGGACCATCCGCGAAGCGCAGGCCGAAAAAGAGCTGACGCGGCTGGCGCGCCGCGAGCTGGACGACTTCCGCGATGCGGTCGAGCAGGCCGATACGGCCGAGAAGGACGCGCAGGTGGCCCGTGAGATCGAGCGCATCGAACGCCGCCGCCAGCGGCGCATCGAGCGCAAAACCCAGCGCGGCGAAGCGCAGGCGGCGGCCGCCGCCCCCGAACCGCCCAAACCCCGCGAGGTCGAACCCGGTTCCAAGGTCCGCATGGCCGGGCAGGATATGGTCGGCGTGGTGCAGTCGGTCAAGGGGAAGAAAGCGCAGGTCGCCTTCGGGCAGATACTTACCACGGTAGACCGGAAACTGCTGACCGTGGTGTCGAACAGCGAGTTCCGCGAAGCGACGCGCCCGCAGACGGCCCGTACGGTGGTCTCGGTCGATATTTCGGCCCGCAAACTCAATTTCAGGGACCATATCGACGTGCGGGGCATGCGCGCCGCCGAAGCGCTGGACGCCGTGCAGGATTTCGTCGATGACGCCCTGATGGTGGGCGTGGGGTCGGTTGCGATCCTTCACGGCAAGGGTACGGGGGCCTTGAAGGAGGAGATTCGCCGCTATCTGCGCACGGTCCCTGAGGTCGAATGCGCCAAGGACGAGCATGCCGACCGCGGCGGGGCGGGCATTACGATCGTGACTTTTAAGATGGACTGACGATTTTTCGCGGCGTTCCGGCCGAGTGCGGCGTGTCGTGTCGGCTGCCAAGAGTAGACCGCACGGCGGACGGAACGGAAAATGATAAGAGGATGAATTACAGACTTTCACGTATTGCCGCCATTTGCGGCGGAAAGTTTTCGGGCTGCGATTCCGAGGTGCGGTCGGTCGTTACCGACAGCCGTTCGCTTTCGTGCGAGCTGGGGTGCCGCCCGATGTTCGTCGCCATGCGCGGCGCGAACCACGATTCGCATGATTTCATCGCCGGCATGCAGAGCCGGGGCGTTCGTGCGTTCCTCGTCGAGCGGGGCGTCGAAGCCTCCTCGTGCACCGGGGAGTGCGGTTTCGTGCAGGTGGACAACGCCATCGAAGCCCTTCAGCGGCTGGCGGCCTATCACCGGGCGCAGTTCCGGGGTACGGTGGTCGGCATCACCGGCTCGAACGGCAAGACCGTCATCAAGGAGTGGATCGCCGAGGAGCTGCCCGAAGGCATGAAATATTACCGTTCGCCGAAGAGTTACAATTCGCAGCTGGGCGTGCCGCTTTCGGTGCTGATGCTGGAGGGCGACGAGGAACTGGCGATTTTCGAAGCGGGCATCTCGAAACCCGGCGAGATGGAGCGGCTCGAACGCATCATCCGCCCCGACGCGGTGATCTTCACTTCGATCGGCGACGCCCATCAGGAGAATTTCATCAATCTGGAACAGAAATGCGACGAGAAGATGATTCTCGCCCGCAGCGCTTCCAAAATCATCTACCACAGCTATTACGAGCCGCTGGGCCGTATGGTCGCGGCGCATTTCGCCGACCGCCGTCCCGTCGATGCCGCCGCGTATCCCGAAGTGCCGGAATCGGTCATCGGCAACGCCGCTTCGCGCCGCAACGCCCAGATCGTCGAGGCGTTCTGCGATGCGATGCATTATCCCGCCCCTTCGTTCGCCGCGGCTCCTTCGGTGGCGATGCGTCTCGAAGTGAAGGAGGGCATCAACGACTCGATACTTATCAACGACGCCTACAACCTCGACCTCAATTCGCTGGCGCTGGCGTTGGACTACCTGCACAGCGTGGCGCTGAGCCGCCGCCGTACGCTCGTGCTGTCGGACATTTCGCAGAGCGGTCTCTCGGACGACGAGCTTTACGGCCGCGTGGCGGGCATGGTCGCACGCGCCGGAATCGATTTCCTGATCGGTATCGGTCCCCGCCTGAAACGCTATGCCGCGCTGTTCGCCTGCGACAAGGAGTTCTTTACGGCTACCGACGAATGCGTCGCGCGCATCAACCGCGACGCCGTGGCCGGGCGTGCGATCCTGCTGAAAGGCGCACGCGATTTCCGTTTCGAGAAACTGGTGCACCTGCTCTCCCGCAAGAGCCATACGACGGTGCTGGAGGTCGATCTCGACGCCATGATCCATAATCTCAACTATTTCCGGTCGAAGCTGAGCTTCGGGACCCGGCTCGTGGCGATGGTCAAGGCCGGTTCGTACGGCGCGGGCGATTTCGAAGTCGCGCAGATGCTTCAGCATCAGGGGGTGGACTATCTCGCCGTGGCGTTCGCCGACGAGGGCGTACTGCTGCGCGAGCGGGGGATTTCGATGCCGATCGTGGTGCTCAACGCCGATGCTGACAGCTTCGACGTCATGATCGCCAACCGGCTCGAACCCGAAATCTACAGTTTCCACTCGCTCGGCGCTTTCGCCGACGCCGTGACGCACGCGGGCGAAACCCGTTATCCGATTCATGTCAAGCTGGATACGGGCATGCACCGGCTGGGGTTCATGGAGCAGGAGATCGCGCAGTTGTGCGCGACGCTCGCCGCGACGCCGCAGGTCAAGGCGGTTTCGGTCTTCTCGCACCTCAACTGCGCCGACATGCCCGAAGAGGATGCCTATACGCGGGCGCAGATCGCCCTCTACGACCGCATGAGCGCGCAGCTCGCCGCCTCGCTGCCTTATCCGGTCATCCGCCATACGGCCAATTCGGCCGCCATCGAGCGCTTCCCCGAAGCGCAGTTCGACATGTGCCGTCTGGGGCTGGGGCTTTACGGCTTCGGGTTCCGGCACAACGACGCCCTGCGTCCCGTCTCGACGCTCAAAACCCGCATCGTGCAGATCAAACGCCTGCCTGCGGGCGATGCGGTGGGGTATGGCCGCGCCGGGAAGCTCATGCGGCCGACTACTACGGCCACGATACCGATCGGTTATGCCGACGGGCTGGACCGGCATCTGGGCTGCGGCCGCTGGTCGGTGCTCGTGGCCGGACAGCCTGCGCCGATCGTCGGCCGGGTCTGCATGGACAGCTGCATGATCGACATTACGGACATTCCCGGCGTGAAGGAGGGCGACGAAGTGTCGGTCTTCTCGCCCGTGCCGGGCAACGACCTCGAAACGATGGCCCGCGTGCTCGATACGATTTCGTATGAAATCATGACCTCGGTTTCGGGGCGTGTGAAACGCATCTATCTCAAGGAATAACGGGATGAAATGCTACGACTGCGGCGGCCTGATCGCGCCCGGAGCGGACAAATGTCCCGCCTGCAACTGTCCGGCGGAGAGGGCGCAGGCCGTGAAGTGTCTCGAAACCCGCCTGCTGACGGCCCGCGTCGAAGCGGAGTCGGCCCTCGACCAGCTGGGCCGGGCGAAGGTCGCGATGCTCTGCGCCGCGTTTTTCGCGCTTGTCGGCGGCGTGGTCGTGCTGGTGCATGCCGGGGGCGACGCGACGATGCTGGCCGTCGGGATTTTCATGGCTGCGCTGGCATGCGTCTACGCGGCATTGGCCTTTCTTGTCCGGAAAGCTCCGCTGGCGCTTTCGATCGCGGGATTTCTGCTCAGCTGGCTCTGTCTCGGCGGGTTGCCCGGTCTGGTGATCGTCGGGGCCATGGCGCTGAGTCTCTGGTTCGCCGTGCAGTATGTCCGCATTACGAACCGTGTCGGATTGTTGGAACGAAAAATCGCTGAACTGAAAAAATGTACGGAACACTCTATCTGATCCCGTGTCCGATCTCGGACGAAACGGCGCCGTGGGACGTGTTGCCCGCAGCCAACCGCGCCGTTATGGATTCGCTCGACTATTTTATCGTCGAGAATACCCGCACGGCGCGGCGGTTTCTGTCGAAAGCGGGCGCGGCGCGCCCGATCGACACGCTCTGCTTCCGCGAACTGAACGAACATACCGTCGCCGGACGTGAGGTCGAAGAGCTGGTGAAACCGCTCGTCGAGGGACGTTCGGCGGGCGTGATTTCCGAAGCGGGCGTGCCGGGCGTCGCCGATCCGGGGGCGCTGGTGGTCGAAGCCTGCCACCGCCGCGGAATCCGTGTCGTGCCTCTCGTCGGACCTTCGTCGATCGTCATGGCGGTCATGGCGTCGGGGCTTAACGGACAGTCGTTCGCTTTCAACGGCTATCTGCCCGTCAAACCGCCCGAACGGGTGCAGGCGATCCGCCGTTTCGAACGCCGCGCGCACGCCGAAGGCCAGTCGCAGCTCTTCATCGAGGCCCCGTACCGCAACGTCAAGCTGATGGAGCAGCTGTTGCAGACCCTTGCGCCCGAAACGCGGCTGACGGTGGCCATGGACATCACGGCTCCCGGCGAATTCATCCGCACGCTCCGCGTCCGCGAATGGCGTGCCGCCGAACTGCCCGCGATGAACAAACGCCCTGCTATTTTCATCATCGGATAGGCCCTTCCGGAGGTTGGTATACAATTTGATCGACTATAAGACGGGAAATCTGAAAAACAACTATATATGAAAAAGGAAAAAGCTTATAATGAGGCCATTAACGGCGACGAAGGGTTCGAGCCGGGCGACGGTTATCCCTCGTGCGACGGCGAACCCTGTGCCAATGTGTCAGACGAGCCGCAGGAGGAGACTGACACAATGGCAGACGGGGCCGACAGCGGCGCCGCACCCGATTTTGCGGCGGCATACCAACCCCGGTGGCAGGAAAGGTCCGCCCGCCTGCAAGCCGAGTTCGACAACTACCGCAAGCGTACGCTCAAGGAGAAGATGGATCTGGTGCAGACCGGAGGCCGCGACGTCTTGCTGGCGATGCTTCCCGTGCGCGACGACGTGCAGCGGGCGGTCGATGCCATGCAGAAGAGCGACGATATCGAAGCGCTGCGCGCCGGCGTGAACCTGATATCGCAGAAATTTACCGAAACCCTGCGTCAGAAGGGCGTGACCGAGATCGACGTCAAGGGCCGGGAGTTCGACGCCGACCTATGCGAGGCTGTGGCCAAGTTCGCCGCCGGAGAGGATATGCAGGGCAAGGTCGTAGACGTCGTCCAGACCGGCTACATGCTGGGCGACAAGGTGCTGCGTTTTGCAAAAGTCGTTGTAGGAGAGTAAGAAGATGGCTGAAAAGAGGGATTACTACGAAGTGCTGGGCGTCCAGAAGAACGCTAACGCCGACGAAATAAAGAAGGCCTACCGCAAGGCTGCCATTCAGTATCACCCGGACAAGAATCCGGGCGACAAGCAGGCCGAGGAGAAGTTCAAGGAGGCAGCAGAAGCCTACGACGTGTTGTCGAACCCCGACAAGCGTGCCCGTTACGACCAGTTCGGCCATGCCGGCATGAGCGGCGCGGCGGGCGGCGGAGGCGGTTTCGGCGGCTTCAGCGGCGGAGGCTTCTCGATGGAGGATATTTTCTCGCAGTTCGGCGATATTTTCGGCGGACATTTCGGCGGGGGCGGGTTCCGTTCGTCGTCGTCCGGCGGCCGGCGCGTGAACCGCGGCTCCGATATCCGCATCAAGGTCAGGCTGACGCTGGCCGAGATCGCCAACGGCGTCACCAAGAAGCTCAAGATCAACAAGACCGTCGCCTGCGACAAGTGCGGCGGCACGGGAGCCAGGGATGCCAATTCCTATTCGACCTGTTCGACCTGCAACGGCACGGGCCATGTGACGCGCGTCGAAAACACCTTTTTCGGCCGCATGCAGACCCAGAGCGTGTGCCCGACCTGCGGCGGTACGGGCAAGGTCATCACTTCGCCCTGTGACAAGTGCAAGGGCGAAGGCACCGTCCGCGGTTCGGAGGTCGTGGAGATCAAGATTCCGGCCGGCGTGGGCGAGGGCATGATGCTTACCGTTACGGGCAAGGGCAACGCCGCGCGCCACGGCGGCGTCAACGGCGACCTGCAGGTGCTGATCGAAGAGGAGCCGCATCCCGAACTGATGCGCGACGGCAACGACCTGATTCACAACCTCAATATCACCGTGACGCTGGCCCTGCTGGGCGGTACGGTCGAGGTGCCGACGGTAGACGGCCGCGCCAAGATCAAGATCGCTCCGGGAACGCATGCCGGCAAGGTGCTGCGTCTGGGCGGCAAGGGTTTGCCCGACGTGAACGGCTACGGCCGCGGCGACGAGCTGATCGTGGTGGACATCACCATTCCGTCGAAACTCAATGCCGAGGAGAAGCGGCTGGTCGAGGAGTTGTCCCGGCAGCCCGGTTTCCAGAAGGCCGACTCGGTCAAAAACCAGAATATTTTCGAGCGGATGAAGAGTTTCTTCCGTTAGGAAACGATACGGTTTCGTCTCTACGGCGGAGTGCTGAATACCCCTGCGGGTTCCGGCATTCCGCCGTATTGGCAGATCGGGAGCCGCCCCGGCCGCAACCCGCTTCCCGCGCGCGGCGGACGCATGCGTCCGTGCCGGAAAAAGGAATTCGGGGCAATAAAATTGCGGAAGAATTCGTATCTTTACAAAAAAATAGGAGGACACGCCATGTTAGGTTTCACCCCGTTCAAGAAGCACGCGAACAAATTCAATTACATACCGCGTTATTACGACCCCGAAAAGGAGGCGCGCGAACAGCGCCGTGCCGAGCTTCGGGGCGAAAGAGCCGAAGACGCCGGCGGCGAATACCGCCCCGGACAATATATCCGCACCCAGCGCGATGCGCGTGCCGCACGCCGTTCCAAGGAGGAGAAGACGGGTCGCGGCCGCATTTGGAAGATGGCCGTGGGCGCGGTTCTGGTGCTGCTGTTCATCTATATTCTCTATCCGAGGCTCGCCGACGTTTTCCTGCGGGCGCGGACCTCGGCCCCGGCGCAGACCGAAGCGGTGGGTGCCGAAGAGACGGTGCGGCGCAACGGGCTTGATCAGTCGGGCATTTCCGACGTCGAGTGGCAGGAGCAGCCTATCACGGTGGTACCCAACGATTATCAGGAGTAGATGGCAGATAAGATCAGATTATTACCGGAGGTCGTAGCCAATCAGATCGCGGCGGGCGAGGTCGTCAACCGTCCCGCCTCGGTGGTCAAGGAGATGATGGAGAATGCGATCGACGCAGGCGCACGCACCGTAAAGGTCAATTTCCGCGACGGCGGCAAGGACCTGATTCAGATCGTGGACGACGGCTGCGGCATGTCGCCCATCGACGCGCGCATGGCTTTCGACCGCCACGCCACGAGCAAGATAACCTCCGTGGACGATATTTACGCACTCAATACTTTCGGTTTCCGCGGCGAAGCGCTGGCTTCGATCGCCGCCGTGGCGCAGGTCGAACTGCGGACGCGGCAGG
>OGRC01002394.1_pt1 | contig 10128 bp, 9 predicted proteins | sample 1553431 | NCBI WGS metagenome assembly OGRC01 (sample SAMEA2580064, study PRJEB22360) | human gut metagenome | biome: human gut; feature: human-associated habitat; material: faeces | place: Denmark | collected 2008/2010
AGATTCTTGCACAATGCTTTCACTTTCATTGTCTAATGCACTTGTTGCTTCATCAAAAACAAGAATTGGTGGATTCTTCAAAAAGACACGTGCAATCGAAATACGTTGTTTCTGTCCTCCAGATAATTTAACACCCCGTTGGCCACAATCCGTATCGTACCCTTCCTCTAATTCCATAATAAAATCATGAGCATTAGCTTTTTTAGCGGCTTCAATGACTTCTTCATCACTCGCTTCTAAATTTCCATAACGAATATTATCCATAATCGTTCCAGTAAATAAATAAACATCTTGTTGAACAATGCCAATATTTTCTCTTAAAGATTGTTGTTTTATCTCTTTGACATTAATTCCATCAATCAAGACATTTCCTTTCGTTGCTTCGTAAAAACGAGGAATCAAAGAACAAATCGTTGTTTTACCAACTCCTGATGAACCAACAAAAGCAATATACTCTCCTGGTTTTACATCCAAGTTAATATTATTTAACACATAAGGTGTTTGTTCATTATAGCGAAATGAAACATGATCAAACACGACATTCCCTTCAACATGTTGTAATACAACTGCATTTTTTGTATCTTGAATATCTGGTTCAATTTCTAATATTTCCATAAAACGTTCAAAACCAGTAACACCTTCTTGAAATTGTTCAGTAAAGTTTAAAAGTTTTTTTACAGGATCTATTAAGTTCGTGACATAAAGTAAAAAGGCAATTAAATCTGCAACATTAATACTTCCATAAGAAATAAATAAGGTTCCAAAAAAGATAACCGATACTGTAATTAAACTTGTAAAAGAAGTAAGTCCTGCATTGTATCTTCCCATATAATAATAACTATTTTTCTTAGCACTTACATAATGTCCATTTTGTTTATCAAAACGTTCTAACTCTTGATCTTCATTCGCAAAACTTTTAACAACACGAATTCCTGATAAATTGTCTTCAATACGTTCATTGATATCACCAATTCTCTCTTTATTTCTTTTAAAAGCTTTTTTCATCTTTTTATTATAATACCAAGCAAATAAAAACATAAATGGTAAAATCGCAAATAAAATCAAAGTTAATTTGACATTAATATAGGAAAGTAAAATAAAAGCACCAATAAACTTAATAATAGAAATGACGATATCTTCTGGCCCATGATGATAAAGTTCGGTTAAAGAAAATAAATCATTAGTAAGTCGTGACATCAATTGTCCTGTATTTTGTTCATCATAAAAACGAAAAGAAAGTTTTTGATAATGACTGAATAATTCATTACGTAAATCTCTTTCCATATAAACACCCATGACATGTCCTAAATAACCAATAAAGTAATTACAAAAATATTCAACAACAATCAAACAAAGCATAAAAAGTCCTAATAAATAAATCTTAGAATAATCAATCTTTGGTTGATTTAAAATCGTCCCTGTAATATAGCGTGTTAGCATGGGATAAACGAGCGTAATGGCTGCTGAAATCATCGCACAAAACATATCTTTAAAAAACAAAACCTTATAGTTTGTATAATAAGATAAAAATTTCTTCCATCTTCCTTTCATATTAAAACACCTCCTTCATATATTTTTACAAAGAATGATTATTTTTTCTAGTTAAAAATGATTATTTTTAAAATATGAAAAAGGAGGCTTTTTCATGAACCACGTTTCTTGGACTTCTATTCTAATCGGTCTGGCACTTTTTTTATTTGGTATCGACTATCTTTCTCTTTCTTTACAAGAACTTTCACCAACCCGTTTAAAAAATCTTCTTGCTAAATGTACTTCTTCTACTTTTAAGGCTATTCTAATTGGTTGTTTTATAACTTGTATTATTCAATCAAGTTCTGCCACAACTGCTTTAACCGTCAGTTTAATTAATGCAAATCTCATGACCTTTTCACAAAGTATTGGAATTATTATGGGAGCCAATATTGGCACAACCATTACCGCTTTTATTGTAGGTTTTGATCTTTTTCAATATGCTTCTTTCTTTTTAATTATTGGTGCTTTTTGTTTATTATTTTCTAATCATCCTAAAATAAAAGGCCTTGCACAAATTCTTTTTGGGCTTGGCTGTTTATTTTATGGATTAGAACTTATGTCAATGCATCTTGAAGCTATTACTAAACTTCCTGAATTTATGAAATTAGTAACACTTTTTACAAATCATCCTATTTTAGCCATGCTTGGTGGAGCCATCACCACTGCTCTTATTCAATCATCAAGTGCGATAATTGCTATTGTCCAACAAATGTATCATTTAAAAGCCATTTCCCTTTATGTTTCTATTCCGTATATTTTTGGTTGCAATATCGGTACAACCATTACCGCTTTTCTCTCTGCCCTTAAAGCTAATTCTTCCGCAAAAAAAGCTGCTCTTTTTCATTTCCTATTTAACGTTATTGGAACAGCTTTTTTTATGATTTTCCTGACTCCTTTTTATCATCTTTTCTTAATACTTCGTTTTTACGTTCCTGTCCCACCTCGCTTACAACTTGCTTTTATTCATGGCTTCTTCAATATTGTCTCCACATTCCTTGTTTATCCCTTTTATAAATATATGATTTCATTTATTGAAAGTTGTTTTAAAAAGAATTGTTAAGCTTTTGTAAAGAAACTTAACATAATCTTTACACAAAATTAACATTCCTTTAAAATGAGATGTATAGGAGTGTGATTTTATGACATTAGCAGATATCAACTGGCCTTTAATTCTAGCAGGGCTTGGTTTATTCTTATTTGGTATCGATTATATGGGTGATGGTTTAAAAAGCTATGCTGGAGATAAATTAAAGGACATTATTGATAAATACACCTCGAGTCCTGTAAAAGGAATTTTAATTGGGGCTTTAGTTACGTGTTTAATTCAATCAAGTTCAGGAACAACAGCCCTTACAATTGGATTGATTCGTTCTGGTTTAATGAATTTAAATCAAGCAGTTGGAATTATCATGGGTGCCAACATTGGAACAGTTATTACTTCTGTTTTAGTTGGTTTAAAGATTTCTAAATATGCGGTTTATTTCATTATTATTGGTGCGTTTGTTTCAATGTTTTCTAAAAACAAAAAAACAAAATATTTATCACAAATTATTTTTGGATTTGGTTGTTTATTCTATGGACTTGATTTAATGGGAAACAATTTATCAATGATTTCTGAAGTTCCAGAATTTACACAAATTACCGAATTTTTAATGAAGAGCCCTTGGCTTGGTTTACTTGGTGGAACAATTCTTACATGTGCGATTCAATCATCAGCTGCAACGATTGCAATTGTTCAACAAATGTACGGTGCTGGTGCTATTGGCTTAAATATTGCTTTACCATTTTTATTTGGATCAAATATTGGAACAACAATTACAGCTGTTCTTGCCTCTATTGGTGGATCTATTCCCGCTAAAAGAGCAGCATTCTTCCACGTTTTATTTAACGTCATTGGTTCTGTTCTATTTATGATTGTTTTATCACCATTTACAATGTTGATTCAATATATTAATTCAGTAAGTACCATGTCTCCTGAATTACAACTTGCAGTAGCTCATGGTATCTTCAACATTGTAACAACCATCTTGTTCTTTCCATTTATTAATAAGATTGTTGTTATTATTAAAAAAATTATTCCAAATCATTCAAAAGAATTACAAATGGATTTATCAGAATTAGATCCTCATGTGGTTCAATTGTTCCCTTCTCATGCTTTAGCTATCGCTAAAAACAAGATTTTAGAAATGGGAGCTATTACTGTTGAAGCTTGTGAAAATGTTAGAGAATATTTTATTTCTAAAAGTTCTACTGCTAAAGAAGCAGTCGAAGAATTAGAAAATGCAATCAACTTATTAGATAAAAAGATTGCTGAATATTTATTACTTATTTCACATGAACAATTAAACGATCATGATTCAAAAGAATATTTTGTTGATATGAAATCAATTAAAGATTTAGAACGTGTCGGTGATTTATGTATTAACTTAACTCAATTCTTTGAAGCGGTTTATGATGAAAAAGATGATTTTTCATCAGAAGCTAAAGATGACATTATCGCCATGATCAATATGGATATTGAAATGTTGAATCATGCAATGGTGGCTTTTGATAAACATGATTTAGATGATATTATTTATGTTGATGATCATGAAAGTAATTTAGATTATTATAATAAAAAAGCAAAACAAAGACATATTCAACGTGTTACAAACAAAACAGAAAAATCAGTTATTGTTAATTCTACATACGTTGATATCTTATCTAACCTTGAGCGTATTGGTGATCATTGTCAAAACATTGCTGAATCTTATATGTTAGAAGAAGAAAACTTCAAACCTGATTATGAAGTTGATTCTGCATTTAATCAATAGTCATGGATTTCCATGACTATTTTTGTTATGATGTAACAGTCAAAGGAGTCACATATGTATAAATTATTAGATTATGATATAACTGAATATAAACAATTAGAAAACACCTTGAATGAGTTATCTAAACAAGGTTACAATCCTACTTCTTTAGGTAAAATCAGCCGTTTTGAAAAAAATGAGAAACACTACTACTTCCATGTAGATTTACTAATCAAAAAACCGGCAACCCCTAAAAGAAAAGCATTACATGATTTTATTAATGAATATGAAAAACAAATGTTTGATTATTATGGTAAAATAGGAAAATTTATTATTTTTACAACAGATAATAAACGTGCTTTACCTAAAGAAAGACAAAAAGCAATTGATGAATACTTAAGTACTCGTAAAATCTCTGTAACCACTTATTTTGTTTTATGGATTTTCTTTGCTTTTTTTGTCGCACAGCTTGTTTTACAAAAAAATCAGATTCAAGAATTTCTTACAAATGGAAGTATTTTAATTCATTACTTACCCCTTCTTCTATTTGCGACAATTCTTATTCGTTGCCTTTATAAAATTGTTTTAGCCTGTCAAAAAAGCTTTGGAAAGATTATTAAACATATCTTCTACGCTATGACTATAGTTACTTGTGTAGTGGCTATACTTGGATGTATTTTAGATGTTACTGATAGAAAAGATATTCCTTTAAATCAAAATATTTTAACCTTGCAAACATTTGATAAAGAAACAAATTTAAAAAAATACCCAAACTACAAATATACTAAAAGTTTTATTGTTGAATCTACTTCTTATTTTGAAGAAAACAACCAAGGTGATCTCATGTATAGTAAAGATTATTGTTTTAAATCAACTGACAAAACAAACACTTTCTTTAAACGTTATTTAAAAACGTATGATGATGTTCCTATTATTAAAATCGATAAAAACACTTATCTCTTTAAACTTGATACATCGTATGATACTTTACTGTATAAAAAAGAAAATCATTTCTATTTTGTTTCTGCAAACTTTAGTTTAAAAAATGATTATCAAAATATTATTGAGTTTTATAAATAAACAAAAAACCCACTCCAAAGTGGATTTTTTATTTACCTGTAATAATAAGATAGATAAGAAGTAAAGCAATAATAATCATTGTTGAAACAAGGACACGTCTTTCAAATTCGCTATAATCATCATGACAAAGATAGTGTGCTAAATAGTTAAGAACTAACGCTATAAGCAAAAAGATTCTTCCAACCATAAAATAAGACGTATTCATCACCACCGGTTCAATAAGCAATAAAACATCAACCAAATTGATTTTATATTTATGATGTGGTTTGCAAATTTTATACAGTAATTTCTTCATTAATAAAACGTACTCACTTCTTCTATTGTTTTTCTTTTTGGCATACTTGGTTCAATATTTGGATAACCCACACCTATGACAGAAACAATCGTTTCTTGTACAGGTATTTCTAAAAGTTCACGAATCGCTCTTTCATCTCTGATTCCCATAACAAGTGTTCCTAAACCAAGTTCAGTTGCTTTAAGAATTAAGTTTTGATTAGCTAGTCCACAATCATAAACACCCCAACCATTTTGTAATTCGTTGTCAGGACTTCCGTTTCTTTGAAAACCTGCACGATCTTTAACAAATGTTGTCACAATTAAAACAGGTGCATCAGCTATATTTTTTTGATTAAATTCAGGTAAACATTTTTTCTTAAATTGTTCTAACATTTCTTTTGACTGAATAACATGATATCGTGGCGTTTGACTATTTTTCCAACTTTCAGCAAAAACAGCAGCTTGTATCATTTCTCCAATTTTTTCTTTTTCTACAGGTTGTTGTTTATATTTTCGAATACTTCTTCTTTGTTGTAAAACATTTTGTAACTCCATTATTTTCACTCTCCTGCTTTTATTATAAAAGAAAAGGCTATCGAATGATAGCCTTACTTATTTAATTCAATCATAAGCTCACAAATCTTATTTGAAAAAGCCACTGGATCTTCAATAGATAATCCTTCAATCAATAATGCTTGATCGAATAACAATGAAGCATAATCATTGATCTTATCTACATTATTTTGATAAACATTTTGAATCGCCTTGAAAATATCATGATTTGGATTGATTTCAAGAATTCTACCTGCTTTAACATCTTGACCATCAGGCATTGCATTTAATACTTTTTCCATTTCAAAAGATACACCTTGATCAGATACTAAACATACTGGATGAGATTTTAATCTATTTGATACTTTAACATCCACTACTTTATCTTTTAAAGCTTCTTTTAATGATTCTAATAATGATTTATTATCTTCATTGATTTTTTCTAATTCTTTCTTTTCTTCTTCACTATCTAAGTTTAAATCACCTTGAGCAACGTTTTTGAAAGCTTTAGAATCATAATCTCTCATCATTTGAATCATGAATTCATCAACATTATCCATCATGTATAAAACATCAAAGTCACGATCTCTAACAGCTTCTACTTGTGGTAAATGAGAAATCTTTTCTTTTGTTTCACCACTTGCAAAGTAAATTTCTGTTTGTCCTTCTTTCATGTTTTCAACATATTCTTTTAAAGTAATCATTTTTTCTTCTTTACCAGAGTAGAATAAAAGTAAATCTTGTAATTTATCTTTTAACATTCCATAGCTTTGATAAATACCAAATTTTAATTGTAAACCAAAGTTTTTAAAGAATTTTTCATATGTTTCACGATCTTTTTTCAACATATTTGTAAGTTCACTTTGGATTTTCTTTTCAATACGATCTGCAATAACTTTTAATTGACGATCATGTTGTAACATTTCTCTTGAAATATTTAATGATAAATCTTGTGAATCAACTAACCCTTTAACAAATCTAAAGTGTTCTGGAATTAAATCACTTGCTTTATCCATGATAAAGACACCTCGACTATAAAGTTGTAATCCTTTTTCATAATCATTTGAATAGAAATTCATTGGTGGTTGACTTGGAATAAACAATAATGCATCATAAGAAACATTTCCTTCTACAGATGTATGAATAACTTTCATTGGATCAGAGAAATCATTGAATTTATCTTTATAGAATTCATTATATTCTTCATCTTTAATATCTTTTTTATTTCTTTTCCATAAAGGAACCATTGAATTTAATGTTTTATTTTCAACAACATCTTCATATTCATCACTATCTTCTTTTTTCTTAGATGTTGTAACATCCATTTTAATTGGATAATGTACATAATCAGAATATTTTTTAACTAAAGATTCGATATGATATTGATCTAAATAATCATCATAATTTTCTTCTTCTGTATTATCTTTTAAATAAAGTTTAATTGTTGTTCCTGTTGGTAAGTTATCTGTTTCAAAGATTTCATAACCATCACTTGCTTCAGATACCCATGTATATCCTTGATCACTACCATAAGCTCTTGAAGAAACTTCTACTTTTTTAGCAACCATAAATGCTGAATAGAAACCAACTCCAAATTGTCCGATGATATCAATATCATCACTTTCAGTTTCATTTTTAAATTTGAAAGAACCACTATTAGCAATCGTACCTAAATGTTCTTCTAGTTCTTCTTTATTCATTCCAATACCATGATCAGTAACAGTCAATGTTCTATTTTCTTTATCAAAAGCTAAATCAATTGTAAGATCACTTTTATTGATTTCAGAAATATTTTCTGTTAATGCTTTATAATAAAGTTTATCTGTTGCATCACTTGCATTAGAAATCAATTCTCTTAAAAAGATTTCCTTATGTGTATATATAGAATTAATCATTAAGTCTAATAATCTTTTCGATTCTGCTTTAAATTGTTTTTTTTCTGCCATAATATATCCTCCTTTAGCACTCCTGCTATTTAAATGCTAAAGATAGTATATTACTTTGTTTTAGCATAGTCAAGCACAGAGTGCTAATTTTTTAAGAAAATAAAATGATTGACTTACAATCATTTATTTTGACTACATTTTTGAGCATCTATCGCAAGAACAATCATCAAAACATAAAAGGCATCTTCGTCATGTTCTATTGTTAAAGAATATGTATCACTCATATGAAAGATTTCTTTATTAATTAAACCAATAATATTTCCTGAATAATCCACGATCTGATAATCCCATTCCCAAAAATTTCCTTCTATTTGCCAATCTTTATAATCTAAAATAAATTTAGGTTTAAAGAAAGTAAACTCTTTGGTAATTTTACCAATATATTCATCATTTTCATATAAAGCAAAACGTGGTAAAAACGTTAATATTTCTTCTTTGATCGTACCAATATGTTCACCATACTTATTATAAATAAAAAGTTTATGTCCAAAACTGAGTTGTCCTTTCACTGTATAGACAGTTTCCCCCTTTTCATCATATATATCATAACTGTCTAGCCATGAAAAAATACGCTGTTTAAATAATAGTTTCATAAGATTCCCTCCAATTATTTTAATAATGTCTATTTCTTCTTGATTTTTCAATATCTATTACGGTTGTTAAAATGACGAAATCTAAAATATCTTCCTTTAAATCAACTGAAATATCATATGTATCTAAAATATTTTATGATCTTTTTTCAATTCTTCCAATAAGATAATCATTTTCATCTTTTATTTCATAATTATATTCAACATATTCTCCATCAACATTCCATTTTCGATAATCCACTAAAAAATAAGGAATAAAATAAGAAAACTCTTTTTCTACAGCACCAATATATTCCTCATTTTTATAAATAAAAAAATAGCTAATTTAGGATCTTGTTCAATCTTAGCAACAATATTTTCATGAGCATCATATATATAAAGTTGATACATAATTTTTTTATAATATATAACCATTCATTATTTTGATTTGTTACATAAAAGCGAAAAATAAAAGATGGTTGTTGTTTAAATAACAGCTTCATCTAGCTCACCTCTTACCCTAATTGTAACAAAAAAATAACAAAACAAGCAAAGATTATTTTGTTATAAAAATTATAAGTATTTAACTGTTTCAGCCAATTCTTTTTTTAAATGATGATTAGGAAGTGGTTCTTTTTGATTTCCATATCCTAAATCCAACATCATAACAACTTCTTCATTTTCAGGTAAATCTAAAGCTTTTTTCATTTCTTGAGGATTAAAGAAATTGATCCAACAACTATCAATTCCTGCATTATAAGCAGCCAACATTAAATGGGTGGCTACAATGGTAGCATCTTCAATTCCTGAATTTCTTTCATTACCTGGATAATCAAAAACATTGTTTTTATCATAAGCTACAACTAAAACAGTAGGTGCATGATAACGACAAGGTGTACAAGCATCAATTTTAGCTAAGTATTCTTTTGATTGAACAACGTAAATTTTTTGTTCTTGAAGGTTTTTTGCAGTTGGGGCAAAACGTCCTGCTTCTAAAATTTTTGTCAATTTTTCTTTTTCTACTTGTTTATCTGTATAATCTTTACATGAATATCTATTTTCAATAACTTCTGTAAATTCCATTTTGATACCTCCATTTATAAATTTATTATAATACAAATTTTAAAGAAAAGAAGATATATCAATGACATATCTTCTTTTAATATTAATCTAAGTTCATTCCGTTACTTTCGATGACTTTTTTATACCAATAGAATGAATCTTTTGGTCTTCTTGATAAATCTCCAGTTCCATCATCATGTTTATCTACATAAATGAAACCATAACGTTTTCTCATTTCTCCAGTTCCAGCAGAAACTAAATCAATACATCCCCAAGTTGTATAACCAATAAGGTCTACACCATTTTCAATAGCTTTAG
>OGRC01002402.1_pt1 | contig 10098 bp, 9 predicted proteins | sample 1553431 | NCBI WGS metagenome assembly OGRC01 (sample SAMEA2580064, study PRJEB22360) | human gut metagenome | biome: human gut; feature: human-associated habitat; material: faeces | place: Denmark | collected 2008/2010
GCATCGCATCGATCACCGGATCCGGCGGAATGCGGCTTATGATTCCCGCAAGTGCCATGTCCGCCGCAGAAAGTGCATTCACGGAACCGATCACATTCCGCTTGACGCACGGGACCTCGACAAGACCGCCGACCGGGTCGCAGACCAGTCCGAGCATATTCATGAGAACAGTAGAAGCCGCATAGGTGCATTGTTTTGGAGTGCCACCCAGTAATTCCGTAACAGCAGAAGCAGCCATGGCAGCTGCAATTCCGGTCTCTGCCTGGCAGCCGCCGACAGCGCCTGCGACTGTGGCATTTCTCATTGCAAGATAACCGATCGCACCGGCATTAAAAAGCGCCTGCTGAATCTGTTCATCAGAAAAATGATAATGTTTCTGGACAGCCAGAAGAAGTCCCGGTACGATTCCGGCAGAGCCTGCAGTAGGAGAGGCAACAATCAGTCCCATGGAAGCATTTGTTTCAAGTGTAGCCATGGCATAAGTGATTGCATCGTCCAGAAGGTTTCCGCAGATACTTTTGCCGGAAATCTGATGAAGAGAGAGTTTTTTTGCTTCGCCACCGATCAGGCCGCCCATAGATCTGACTGGTTTTTCAATCGGTGAAAAAGCAGCGTCTTTCATAATTTCCAGTACACGTGCCATACGTGCATCTACATCTTCGGCAGTTGTTTCTCCGAGGATAATCTCACGTTGACGCATAATTTCAGAAATTGGAAGATTTTTTTCCGTACATAATGTCAGAAGTTCTACAGCATTTTTAAATTCTTTCATGATTTTCCCTCCTTACATCTGCACGATCATAACTTCGTGGATATTCTGGTTCAAACGAATCGTATCGTCGATATCCTCCGGAAGATGTCCGTCTGATTCTACGATCGTATAAGCTATTTCACCTTTGGACTCGCGGAAAAGACGCATAAAGGCGATATTGACGTTGCGGTCGCTGAGGCATTTGGTGATGTATGCCACAACTCCAGGCTTGTCCTGATGAGTTACGATTACAGCACTGTATTCGCCGGTGAAATCAACCTGTACGGAATTAATCTTTACGATGCGTACTTTGCCACCGCCGAGTGATTCTCCGCGGACAGTCATTTCCTGATTTTTTTCGTTGATCATATGGATATCAACTGTATTTGGGTGCACATCCGTCTCGATTTCATTTGGCGTGAATGAAAAGGCAAGTCCCTTCTGATCTGCAATCTCGAAAGAATTTCGGATACGCATATCATCCGTGGAAAATCCCATGATACCTCCGAGCAGGGCACGGTCTGTTCCGTGGCCTTTGTAGGTGCGGGCAAAAGAGCCGTAAAGAGTAAATTCTACTTTTTTCAGAGGCCCATTGATCATTTTCTGCGCAAGAAAACCAATGCGGGCAGCACCGGCTGTGTGGGAGCTGGACGGACCGATCATATTTGGCCCCATGACATCGAATACACTGATAAAAGACATGTTCGTTCTCCTTAAAATTTGTATAAAAATAGTGTTTACATTTATGCAAAAAAATACAATTGATGTCCTTGTGATTGTATTGTATCATTCCCTGAAGAAGGAAGCAAATTTATTAAAAGGAAAGCAACAGAATAGAATATATAAAACTGTTTAAAATAAAAATAAAAAAAATTAAAAAAAGGTGTTGACAAATTGCTTTATTTACAGTAGAATACATTTTGTTGCGAGCGACAAGTACTTGCAAATAATTAAATGTGCGTTTAGCTCAGCTGGATAGAGCGTTTGGCTACGGACCAAAAGGTCGGGGGTTCGAATCCTCTTGCCCACGTTTTAATAACATCACTTAAGGAAGGGTACTTTACAGTATCCTTTTTTTATTATCCTAATAAGATTTTTGTTTCTAAGGAGAGTGCGAGAATGGGACAAATATGGAAATGCAATGGAGACGACAAAAGAACGATGCCCCGATGGCTATGGGAAAAAGATTTATCAATTCTTTCAAATGAAGAAGAAACGGCTAAAGTTCTGCTTGCATGGAAAAAGGCAGAAAATCGGAAAGAAATTATATTACCTCTTGTTCAGAACCTTGAAGGCGCAGTTCTTGGAGCTGATGTTATAAAAAGAGAAAATTACTGGACAACAGGAGATTATCCTTTTTCTAGGTTAGAAGAAATAAAACCTGAACAGTTTACTCTTATGCAAGACAAACGTATTAAAACTATCATAGAGGTTACAAAAAAATTAAAAGAAAAGCCTCTTATCCTTGAAGCAGAAGCTCCGTTTTCTATATTAGCAGCCTTGATTGACCCCATGAAACTGTATCTGGCAATGCAAACGGAACCAGAAAAGCTTGAGAAAATATTGAAAAAGATTGTATTAGAAGAAGCAGAATATATCAAAGCTGTCATCCAGGCAGGCTGCCGAATCATTTCTTTAGCAGAACCAACAGCAACAATGGATATGGTTGGAGAAAAGTGTTTTAAAGAGTGTAGTGGAATGGCTACATTCATGCTTTTAAAAGAAATAGAGAAGTTCCTTTCAAATAGCGTTGTTCATCTTTGCGGAAAACTGTCAAGTTCTATGATTGCTGTACATATGGCAAAGGAAGAAGAAGATTTCGTAACAGGTGAAACATATCTTGAAAATTTAATAGAAGTAACAAAGAATCCAGAAATACACTTTGTAGGACAGCGCTGTATTCATCAAAAGAAAAATGAATCAGGAAAAATTCATGTTATGAAATTAAATTTAATTCAAACAAAATCCACCTAAAGACAGGCGGGAAGAGAACCGATACCCTATATTTGTGACATTAGTCGCTGCAGTTTAAATGCTCGCTTTATGCACTCGCATCTAAACCTTGCTCCGAGGCCACAAATATAGGGTATCGGTTCTCTTCTCGGGCTGTCTTCGTCTGTAGTTCGTTTAATGAATTAAATAGTAATAAAAATCCCGGCATCTTTGGTTATGTTAAATCCGTGTTCTGTTTTTTTGCGAACATAATTCCGAAATTCTTTATAATGGTCAATGATATATTGATTTTGATTACCGTGACAGGAAAGAACATAAGAAATTAAAGTTTCTGGTTCAGTAACATATAAAGAATCCTCATAAGGCAGCCATGTTATATTATGGAAATATGGTGCGAGGAGATCAGCTCCATTTTCTTTTCCAAAGCGTTCAAAAAGCCGCTCTGCGGACAGAATGATGCGGTCATCGAATTCGGAGACTAATTCGTTGATTTCTTTCATATGTTCAGAACCGTAAGTGCTGCATATAAAAACACCGTTCGGTTTTAACACGCGGGCAATTTCCTGAAAAACGTCAGTGAGATGTTTGCAGTAAAAGAGAACATGGTTGGCAATGATGAGGTCAAAGCTGTCATTTGGATATGGAATCCGTTCGCAGTCAAATACCTGAAAGTCAAATCGAGCGTTTTGAATATTTGAATGAATCATACGCCGGGTATCACGAAGCATTCCTTCTGAAATATCTGAGAGAACAACATGGAGCTGTTCTGGAATCTTTTCCTTATTCTCAAGCCATAAAGAACCATCACCGCAGCCAATCTCAAGGACATTTGAATGATTTTCCATATGGCATTGTTCAAAAATCCACGGAAACCAGCTTTGTTTATTTGTGCTGTACTTACTGTGAAGCTGGATGCGTGCGGAAATATTTGATGCGTTCTGATATTGATTTTTCATGCTTTTTTCCATACCGGTAAGATGAATCAGGTTTAGCATCTGGCTCCAGTTTACGCTATGTTCTTCTTCGATTGCACGGGAAGTATCCTGTATTGCTTTTTCTACAAGCTGAAGCTGTTCGATTTTATCCTGCACAAGCTTTTGCTGGAGTTTCAGCGCATTTGCCATAAAATGATAGTCCGAATCATTGATCGTCATTTCCCGGATATCATCAAGTGAAAATCCCAGATATTTTAACAAAAGAATCTGCTGCAGGCGGGCAAAATCTTCATCAGAATAAAAGCGCGCACCGTATGGAGTCAGATAAGAAGGCTTTAGAATATTGTGGGCATCATAATAGCGAAGTGTTTTTTTCGTAATATGCGCCATTTTTGCAAATTCACCTGAAGAATAAAAACCGTCTTTTTTCATATTGAAAAACCTCCTTTGCCAAAGTATAACATGGTTCAATGCATTAAGCAAAAGAGGATAAAAAAGTAGATGTAGCAATGGTATAAATAAAAAGAAAAGAATATCAGGGAAGCAGGAATCAACTATAGCAAAAAGACAAAAAAACATCAGTGGGCCATAGAGGGGTATCAAAAATCTTAAAAATTTTCCCTTATCATTCTTTACGATTTGTGATAGAATAAAAAACCGTGTGTAAAAATTTTAGAACAAAACAAAAGGAGTGTTGAAAAAATGAATTCCGAGAATGCATTTAAACAGCTTGGACAGAAACTGATGAACGGGGAAATTACACCTGAGGAACATGTAAAAGAATACAATGAAGCTCTTTATTATCGTCTGCGTTTCCGCACTTTAAGCGGCTTCACTTATTTACCAGGAAAGATTGGGGGAAGCCTGACAATCGTCGGGTATCGGCTTGCAAAGAAAGTATATCGTTTTCAGTAAATGTCTAGTTATAGCAGGAATGGGTTGCTTTAGAAAAAGATTGAAAAGAGGGTGAAGTTTCTTTTTTTAATCGATATTACAATGAAAAAGGGTGAGGATTATGGCAGAAATATACATAGCATTTGTGGATACACCGGGAATTTTCGCTTCAATTATCCGCAGAGTGATTAAACAGAAATACATCCATGTAGCAATCGGGTTAGATGAAAATTTAGAGGAGGCGTACAGTATCGGGAGACGGCATCCGTCAATTCCACTGATTGCAGGATTTGAAAAAGAAGAAAAAAGAAAAATTTTAAGGGCATTTCCGGGAGCGGATTATATGATCTGTTCGATTCAATGTACGGAAGCACAAAAAAGATTTATTCAGGAAGAGCTTCATGAGGCGATGCGTAACAGATATCGTTATCATTATACGATTATAGGACTTCCGTTTTTGCTTTTCGGAAAACCATTTTATCAGAAAAATCATTATACATGTTCATCTTATGCTGCAAAACTATTGGAACGTGCAGGGGTTTGTAAGTGGGGAAAACATTTTTCACTTGTTACTCCAAAAGATTTCTTTGAGTATGAAAAGAAAAAGGTTATTTTTGAAGGAAGTTTAAAAGAACTGACAGATCAAAAGGAAAGAGAAGGACGAAGAGAAGGAAAAATTCTGTTTCCGGTTCCGCAGCCGGCATATGCTCCTGCAATGGGAAGTTATATAGCTCTTTCACAGATGCATTCTGTTAGGAAACAAGTGGAAACAGAACGGAGGAACGGATATGAGCGTTAAAAAGAGAATTCTTGAAATTGCCGTTTTCCTCCTTGTGATGTTTCTGACGTTTTATACGTTGTTCAGTGGGAAAAACCTTGGCGAAATTGCGCATGCTCTTACAAAAATGTCGTTTTGGCATCTTCTTTTGGCAGCCGCGCTTGCGTTGTTTTTTGTCTGCGCAGAAGGATATATGATTTGGTATTTGCTTCAGGCAATGAAGGCAAACAGAGTAAAAACAGAAGGCTGCTCTCTGGGGAGATGTGTTCAGTATTCTTTTATTGGATTTTTTTATTCCGGCATCACTCCTTCCGCGACAGGCGGGCAGCCTGTGCAGCTTTACTATATGAGCAAGGACGGAAACAGAGGATCGGACAGTACAGTTGTTCTTATGACGGTGGCTGTTGTATATAAGTTTGTTCTTGTGATTTTAGGAGCTGGGATCTTGATTTGTTGGCATAGTCCGCTTCAGATGGAATTAGGAAAATTTTTCCCGCTTTATTTGTTCGGACTTTTTCTGAATGTAATTTTAGTGGTGATCATAACCGGCGTTATGCTGTTTCCAAATATTATGCTTCGATGTGCGCTGTTTTTTGAAAAACTGCTTGTTCGCATGAGGATTCTTAAACGATCGGATCAGCGGGCAGGAAAAATCCATGAATTTATCGGCAGTTATCAAAAGGCTGTGGAATGGCTGCGTATGCATAAGGGGAAACTTCTGTTTGTCATATTTGTTACATTTTTACAAAGATGCAGTGTGTTTCTTTTAACGTACATGGTATATCTTGGATTTGGTCTCCATGGAACGGCGATGATGAAAGTGATCCTTCTCCAGGCTGCGGTTTATATTGCAGTAGATATGCTTCCACTCCCAGGAGCACAGGGGATTACAGAGCTGATGTATCAAACAGTATTCGCTCATGTGTTTACCGGAGCATATCTGATCCCTTCCATGCTTGTGAGCAGAGGAATCAATTTTTATTTTTTGCTGATCGTTAGTCTTGGCGTTGTTTTGATTAATAAAGTACGATATCGAGCAGCGGCATAACAGGAAAAAAACAGAAATAAGACGGATAAAATTCACTTGACAACTCCTTACAGACAACTCACAATAATGAGAGAAAATGGTTTGTAAGGAGTTTTTCATGAATATTATCAATATAGAACATATTTGTAAAATTTACGGAGAAAAAACGATATTTGAAGATGCATCGTTCGGGATTCAAAAAGGAGACAAAATCGGAGTCGTAGGAATTAACGGAACCGGAAAATCAACGCTGCTTAAAATGATTGCCGGGGAAGAAGTGCCGGATGAGGGACAGATCGTCAGGCAAAACGGACTTAAGATTGCTTATGTGCCTCAAAATCCGATCTTTCCGAAAGAAAGTACAATTCGTTCCTTTGCATTGAAAGAAGCGTCAGAAGAAGCGTGGAAGGTTGAAAGTAACTTAACTGAGTTAAAGATTACGCAGTTCGATGAGAAAATAGAACATTTATCAGGAGGGCAGAAAAGGCGGGTTGTACTTGCTAAAATCCTGGCGACTGAGTTTGATGTTCTTTTGCTGGATGAGCCGACGAATCATTTAGATGAAACAATGATCGAGTGGTTAGAAGAATATCTTCGCTCTTATCGTGGAACTGTAGTCATGGTGACACATGACCGATATTTTCTCGACAGAGTTACAAATCGTATTTTAGAGATCAGCAGGGGGAAAATGTATAGTTACCAGTCTGATTATTCAGGGTTTCTTGAATTGAAAGCGCAAAGAGAAGAAATGGAGTCTGCTTCTGAGCGGAAGAGACAAAGTGTTTTGAGAATGGAATTAGAGTGGGCAAAACGTGGTTGTCGGGCGAGGACGACAAAACAAAAGGCAAGACTGGAACGTTTAGAAGCGTTGAAAAACGGAAAATCTCCGGTGAAAGATCAGACAGTGGAACTGGACTCAGTAGAGACAAGAATGGGAAAGAAAACGATCGAACTTCATCATGTGAGTAAGAAGTATGGAGAAAAAATCATACTGGATGATTTTGGTTATATTGTATTAAAAAATCAGCGTCTTGGGATTATCGGACCGAACGGATGCGGAAAATCTACTCTGATGAAAATGATCGCGGGACAGGTTCTTCCGGACAGTGGAGAGATCGAAATCGGAGAGACTGTTAAGATTGGATATTTTGCTCAGGAAGAACAACATATGGATGATTCTCAAAGAGTAATTGATTATGTAAAAGAGATTGCAGAATATATTACGACGAAAGAAGGAAAGATCAGCGCGTCATCGCTTTTGGAGCGGTTTTTATTTACTCCGGATATGCAGTATGCTCCTATAGGAAAACTTTCAGGCGGTGAGAAAAGGAGACTGTATCTTCTTGGGGTTCTGGCAGAAAATGCAAATGTTCTTTTGTTTGATGAGGCGGGGAATAATCTTGATATCCCAACTCTTACTATACTGGAAGATTATTTAAATTCTTTTTCGGGGATCGTGATTACTGTATCTCATGACCGTTATTTTTTAGATAATGTTGCAGATCGTATTTTTGAGCTGGACGGAAATGGGAAGATCCGCCAGTTTGAAGGCGGATATACGGATTATCTGAACGTAAAGAAAAAGGAATCAACAGAAAGTCAGCCCACAGTTCAGAACAGAGATTCTTCTGGAACTTTAGAGAAAGATACTGAGGAAGGTCAGAAAAAAAGCTGGAAGCAGAATGCTCCCCGGAAATTAAAATTTTCGTATAAAGAACAGAGGGAATTTGAAACGATTGATGCGGACTTGGCAGCCTTAGAAGAAAAGCTGAACGAGATTGAAAAGCAGATTGAGAAAAATGCGACAAATTCTGTGAAATTAAAAGAACTGTTTGAAGAACAGGAAAAAATACAGACACAGCTTGATGAAAAAACCGAGAGATGGTTTTATTTAAATGAACTGGCAGAAAAAATCGGATGTGTATAGTTTTAAATTCGGCTGTCATTTCTGCTGCCAAACAGACGAATTTCCGAAAGTAAGAAAAGAAGCAGCCAATCCGGACTGTCATGGATGAACTGTTACAATATGTAAAAAAATCCGGTCAACATCTTGACAAAGAATAATGGAGTTGGTAATATTATAAAATATAAAAACAGAACGCACTCTGTTTTTAATAAAAAAGGAGAGAACCACATGAGAAGTCAGGTATTTTCATTGCTTGTAGACAATAATCCGGGAGTGTTAAGCCGTATCGCAGGATTGTTCAGCCGGCGAGGTTATAGTATTGACAGTATTACTGCCGGTGCGACGACTGATACACGATTTACGAGACTTACAGTTGTTGCGTCAGGAGACGAGCTGATCTTATCTCAGATTGAAAAACAGGTAAGAAAGCTGGAAGATGTCGTAGATATAAAAGTTCTGAAAGACGGCGAATCGGTCTACCGTGAATTGATTATGATAAAGCTTCGGGCGAATGCGGCTCAAAGAGGTGAGATCATATCTGTTGCGGATATTTTCAGAGCAAAAATTGTTGATGTGGAAGAGGATTCCCTCATTATTGAGCTTACCGGAACTCAAAGTAAACTGGAAGCTTTCCTTAATCTTCTTCAGGGATATGAGATACTGGAACTTGCAAGAACCGGTATCACAGGACTTTCCAGAGGAAGTAAGGATGTAGCATATTTTTAATTATCATTTAGGAGGAATGTAAAATGGCAGCAAAAATTTATTATCAGGAAGACTGTAACCTTTCCCTTCTCGAAGGAAAGACGATCGCAATTATTGGTTATGGAAGTCAGGGGCATGCTCATGCGCTGAACTTAAAAGAATCTGGATGTAATGTCGTGATCGGACTTTATGAAGGAAGCAGATCATGGGCGAAAGCCGAAGAACAGGGATTTGAAGTATATACAGCAGCAGAAGCGGCAAAGAAAGCAGATATCATCATGATCCTGATCAATGACGAAAAACAGGCTGCTTTATATAAAAACGATATTGAGCCGAACCTGGAAGAAGGTAATATGCTGATGTTTGCACATGGCTTTAATATTCATTTCGGACAGATTGTTCCGCCGGCAAATGTTGACGTTACGATGATTGCTCCGAAAGCTCCGGGACATACGGTAAGAAGTGAGTATCAGGCAGGAAAAGGAACTCCGTGCCTCGTGGCAGTAGAGCAGGACTATACAGGAAAAGCATTGGATAAAGCGCTTGCATATGGACTTGCAATCGGTGGAGCAAGAGCAGGTATTCTCGAAACAACATTCCGTACAGAGACAGAGACAGATCTTTTCGGTGAGCAGGCAGTTCTCTGCGGCGGTGTATGTGCTTTGATGCAGGCAGGTTTTGAGACACTGGTAGAAGCAGGATACGACCCGAGAAACGCATATTTTGAATGTATCCACGAAATGAAACTGATCGTAGATCTGATCTATCAGTCCGGTTTTGCAGGAATGAGATATTCTATCTCCAATACAGCAGAATATGGTGATTACATAACAGGTCCGAAGATCATCACAGATGAGACGAAGAAAGCGATGAAACAGATCCTTACAGATATTCAGGATGGTACATTTGCAAAAGACTTCCTTCTTGATATGTCTGAAGCAGGCGGTCAGGCACACTTCCGTGCAATGAGAAAACTTGCATCAGAACATCCGTCAGAGAAAGTGGGAGCAGAGATCAGAAAACTTTATAGCTGGAGTGATGAAGATAAATTGATCAATAACTAATCGAAAGAGAAGTTTTGTTTTGAAACGGGATGCACCGCAGATGCAGTGCATCCCGTTTTTTGCTGACAACGAGCCATGACCGTGC
>OGRC01002404.1_pt1 | contig 10081 bp, 9 predicted proteins | sample 1553431 | NCBI WGS metagenome assembly OGRC01 (sample SAMEA2580064, study PRJEB22360) | human gut metagenome | biome: human gut; feature: human-associated habitat; material: faeces | place: Denmark | collected 2008/2010
GATGTGTGGATCTGGCGGCAAATGAGATCATATCCGAGGGAACGCGTATACCGATCAAGGAGAAGAAACCTGCACAGAAGAAAGCAGATGCTGCATTTGAGCGCCTGCTGGCGGCAGGAAAACGTCTGTTGGATGTTATTTACAGAAATCAGGGACTTGCGAATAAGGATAAGGCAAAATTTGAATCACAGATCAATAATCTTTCTGATAAATGGGAGGATTGAAACGAAGGTTTTAGAGGCTTACAAATTGGGAGCCGTTTGTCAAGGTCTAAAAGTTTATAAAAATTTGCGAGATTTGGAATATCTTTCTTACTGAATGAGAATTCTTCTAAGTAGAAACTGCTTGGGAGGATTATTGTGATGACAGTAAATAAGGTAGAACTTTGCGGTGTGAATACGGCAAAGCTTCCGCTTCTTAAAGAAGAGGAAAAGACGGAACTTTTTGAGAAGATAAAAGCCGGGGATGAAGAAGCCCGGGAAAAATATATCAAAGGAAATTTACGGCTTGTTTTGAGCGTGATCAAACGCTTTGAGAACAGCAGTGAAAATGCAGATGACCTGTTTCAGATCGGATGTGTCGGGCTGATGAAAGCGGTGGATCATTTTGATCCTAACCGCATGGTAAAGTTTTCCACATATGCAGTGCCTATGATCATAGGAGAGATCAGACGGTATCTGCGGGATAACAGCCCCATTCGTGTGAGCAGGTCATTGCGCGATACGGCATATAAGGCGATCTATGCGAAAGAAGGATATATTAAAAAGCATATGAAAGAACCGACCGTGCAGGAAATTGCGGAAGAGATTGGAATCACAAAAGAAGAGATCGTCTATGCATTGGATGCGATCCAAATGCCGATGAGTCTTCATGAGCCGGTTTACAGCGATGGTCAGGATGCGCTTTTTGTGATGGATCAGGTGAGTGATAAGAAAAACAAGGAAGAAAACTGGATTGAGGAGCTTTCTTTGGAGGCTGCAATGGAGCGTCTGAATGAAAGAGAACGATATATTATCACGCTGCGTTTTTTTGAGGGAAAGACACAGATGGAAGTTGCACAGCAGATTAATATTTCTCAGGCACAAGTGAGCAGATTAGAGAAAAATGCATTGAAAACTATGCGGAAATATCTCCTTGGCAAATAAGAATACAAGAAGGATATAAGTGCGTGTATGGGAGAAGAAAGAGATTTTGGAAAGTCTCTTGTCAGATAAAGTTCTTGATGGTAATATAAATTTGACCAAAGATAAGAGAGGATGAAGAACCATGTACAAAGCATGTATATTTGACTTGGACGGAACATTGACGGATACATTGGAATCTTTGTTGTTCTCGGTAAACGAGACGCTTAAAGATATGGAACTTCCGGTAATTACGAAAGAACAATGCCGGTCATTTGTCGGCAACGGAGCAAAGGTATTGATCGAGCAGTCGCTGAAAGCGGCGGGGGATACAGGTCTTTCTCGTTTTGAAGAGGCATTTGCGGCATACGGACGTATTTTTGATAAGAACTGTACTTATCATGTAAAACCTTATCCTGGGATTGAAAAGATGCTTTCCGAGATGAAGAAGAAAGGAATGAAGCTCGGTGTGTTGTCTAATAAACCGGATCGTCAGGCTGTTCATGTTGTAGAAGAGATATTCGGAAAAGAGCTGTTTGATCTTGTATGGGGTCAGAAAGAAGGCGTTCCGAGAAAACCGGATCCGGCGGCTCTGTTTTCTATGGCAGATCTGTTTGGAGCAGCGTCTGAGGAAGTGCTGTACATTGGGGATTCAGAGGTTGACGCAGCGACCGGAAATGCAGCCGGGATGGATACGGTGCTTGTAGAGTGGGGATTTCGAACAAGGGAAGAACTTGAAATGGCAGGCGCATGCCGAATCGTAGCTGCAGCAGATGAAATTCTTGATATGATAAAGGAAGAGGAGAAAGAGAGATGAATGAGTACAGTGAAGAGTGCCTGAGCACATTTTTGAAAGAACAGACGAAGTTATTTGATGAGCCTGTGGCAGGCAATTTGGAAGAGGCAGAAGCATTTCTTGCAGACTGCATGGCTGTTGTAGTCGATTCGATAGAAGAGGTAAGAGAATACTTTGAAGAAGAAGGTGTTGATGTAGATGGAATGTCTGCGGAAGATCTGGAGGACGCTTCAGAAGTATTTGCTCTGCCGGACGGAACCTATTTGATTGTGGAAGGATAAATATCAGCATATGTGAGCATGCTAACGGATATTATGCTGCTATACAGAAGGCAGTGCAGAAAAGAGCCGCAGTTATTTTACTGCGGCTTTTTCGACGGCTTCGCATATGGCATCTAAAATGATCTGCGATGTATAAGGAGTATCTTCGGATAAGGTGATCGATTCCGGGGATTGTGTTTCGTAGATCTGATCTGCGATTTCTTCAATAGCCGGCTGGATGAGTGGAAACATTGTTGTTACCGTTTCATCAAGATTGGAGAATCGGATCGAATTGATCTTATAGGCGTCAACAGAAACTTCTACTTCCAGATTCGTATGATTCAGCGTCAGTGTGGAAGTATAAATTCCGGGCGTATATTGCTTTTCATTTTTTACGGCGCTGTCTTTTTTATCTGTGCCGAACATAAAAATGAGCAAGACGATGACCAGAAGTGCAAGCGCCGCAAAAATGGCGGTATAAATGATTTCTTTCATGTGAAGAACAACGATTTTTGTTCTGGAACTCATAGAGTTACCTCCCGATTATCCGGCTGCCGTTTTACGGCGATCCGCTTTTTTATAAGTGTATGATTGAAAAAGGAAAAATATGCATGTGATCTGCGTGACAAAGAAAGAGAGATATTGTAAAATATTTGTGCTGAAAAGGAGGTTGAAAAGATGTTTATTATTGCAGGACTCGGAAATCCGACGAAACAATATGAAGGAACAAGACATAATGTCGGGTTTGAAGTAATAGACAGGATTTCAGAGAAATATAATATAGATGTAGATGCAAAGAAGCATAGAGCTTTTATTGGAAAAGGGGTGATCGAAGGGCAGAAGGTTATCCTGGCAAAGCCGCAGACGTATATGAATTTGAGTGGGGAAAGTATACGCAGCCTGTTGGATTATTATAAAGTGGATGAAGAAAAGGAGCTGATCATTATCTATGATGATATTAGTCTTGATGTAGGACAGCTTCGAATCCGGGCAAAAGGAAGCGCCGGAGGGCATAATGGAATAAAAAATATTATTGCTCATCTTGGCAGTCAGGTCTTTCCGCGGATCAAAGTTGGAGTCGGAGAGAAGCCGGCAAAATATGATCTTGCGGACTATGTGCTCGGACATTTTTCCAAAGGTGAAGCAGAACTGATGGAAGAGGGGTACAGTCATGCAGTCCATGCCGTGGAACTGATCGTTTCAGGTCAGATCAACGAGGCGATGAATGAATATAACCGAAAAAAGAAAGAGGAAAAATAAGTTATGAAAGCGTTGCTTGCTCCCTTAGAGGAACTGGCGGATTATGAAGAAATCCGAAAAAACAGGACAAAAGAAAACGGGATGATACAGATCGCAGGATGTGTAAATACACAGAAGATACACTTGATCTGCGGACTTGGAAACGGATGTGAATATAAACTTGTTATTTTTGCAGATGAAGAAAAAGCAAAAAAGGCATATGAAGAATATATGTTGTTCGGGGAAGCAGTGTATTTGTATCCGGCAAGGGATCTGCTTTTTTACTATGCAGATATTAAAGGGAAAACGCTCACTGCAAAGAGGATGGAAGTTCTGAGGGCAATTTCGGAGAAAAGGGATAAAGATCCTGTTACGGTGATTACAACGATGGATGCTTTTTTGGACGGGATCATTTCGCCGGAAGAGATCCGAAAAAGCAGGATTCATATTACAGGAGAAGATACGGTCGATCTTACCCGTTTAGAGCAAGAACTTGCAGCGCTTGGCTACGAAAGGGAGAGCCAGATAGAAATGCCCGGTCAGTTTGCGGTACGAGGAGGAATCATTGATGTGTTTCCTCTTTCGGAGGAAATGCCGGTTCGTATAGAATTGTGGGGAGATGAGATCGATTCGATCAGGACATTCGATGTTGAAAGTCAGAGATCTGTAGAAAACATTTCAGAAATTACGATCTATCCGGCTTCTGAAAACTGTGGAAAAAAAGGAACCCCGGTTTCGTTTTTAGAGTATTTCCCAAGAAATAAAACGCTTCTGTTTTATGATGAACCTCACAGACTGCAGGAAATGGCGGAGACAGTGGAAACAGAGTATTTTGAAAGTCTGAGAAACCGGATCGATGCAGGGCTGGAAAAAGCGAACTCGGAAGATCTGCAAGTATTTCAGACGAAAGATATCATCGGGAAAATGAATGGTTATAGTGGTATCGGAATGACTACGCTGGAATCAAAATGTGGTCTGTTCCAAGTGAGAATGGTTCATACATTGCAGGCAAAAGGGGTGAATCCGTATAATAACAGTTTTGAACTTCTGACACGGGATTTGAAAAGGCTGAAACGAAACGGATACAGAGTTGTTCTTTTGTCAGGTTCAAGAACAAGGGCAAAACGTCTTGCCGAAGATTTAAGAGATTATGATCTGAGCAGTTTCTACAGTGAGGATATGGAGCGGGAAGTAAAACCCGGCGAGATTATGGCGGCGTACGGATATGCGTCTGAGGGATATGAGTATCCGATGCTGAAATTTGTTGTGATTTCAGAATCGGATATTTTCGGAAGGAAAAAGAAAAAGAAGAAGCGTAGAAAGTATGAAGGGCAGAGAATCCAGGATTTTGCCGAGTTAAAACCAGGGGATTATGTTGTTCACGAAAATCACGGGATTGGCGTGTATAAAGGAATCGAGAAAATTGAAGTTGACAAGATCATAAAGGATTACATGAAGATTGTTTATGCCGAAGGAGGCGTTTTGTATATACCTGTCGCACAGATGGATCTGATCCAAAAATACGCGGGAGCAGATGCGAAGAAACCTCGTTTGAACAAACTTGGAACGCTTCAATGGGGAAAAACAAAAACGCAGGTAAAGAAAGCGGTTCAAAGCGTAGCGAAAGATCTTGTGGAATTGTATGCGGTCAGACAACAGTCGGAAGGGTTTGTATACGGGCCGGATACAGTTTGGCAGAAGGAGTTTGAAGAGATGTTTCCGTTTGAGGAGACAGATGACCAGCTTCAGGCGATCGAGGATACAAAACGCGATATGGAAAGTACGAAGATCATGGATCGTTTGATCTGCGGCGATGTCGGATACGGAAAGACAGAGATTGCTATAAGGGCAGCGTTTAAAGCAGTTCAGGAAGGAAAACAGGTTGTATGTCTCGTTCCGACAACGATTTTGGCACAGCAGCATTACAATACATTTGTGCAGAGGCTGAAAGAGTTTCCGGTAAGGATTGATCTGCTTTGTCGTTTTCGAACAGCGTCAGAACAGAAAAAGACGATCGAAGATGTGAAAAAAGGTCTTGTAGATATTGTAGTAGGAACACATCGTGTTTTGTCAAAAGATGTTGCATTCAAAGATCTCGGTTTGCTGATTATAGACGAAGAGCAGCGTTTCGGCGTGACTCATAAAGAGAAGATTAAAAAACTAAGAGAAAATATTGATGTTTTGACTTTGACTGCAACCCCTATTCCGAGAACACTCCATATGAGTCTGATCGGGATCCGGGATATGAGTGTTCTGGAAGAAGCGCCGAATGAGAGGATGCCGATTCAGACTTATGTGATCGAATCAAATGATGAGACTGTTCGGGAGGCGGTTACACGGGAACTTGCAAGAGGCGGTCAGGTGTATTATGTGTATAATCGGGTCAATGATATTGCGGATGTTGCAGGCAGGATCGGGCGTCTTGTTCCTGAGGCAAATGTTGCGTTTGCGCATGGGCAGATGAGAGAGCGGGAACTGGAGGATATCATGTATGATTTTATTAACGGTGATATTGATGTTCTTGTTTCGACGACGATTATTGAAACCGGATTAGATATTCCGAATGCGAATACGATGATCATACAGGATGCAGACCGGTTTGGATTGTCTCAGCTTTATCAGCTTCGCGGGCGTGTAGGACGGTCGAATCGGATGGCGTATGCATTCTTATTGTATCGAAGAGATAAATTATTAAAAGAAGTGGCAGAGAAACGACTTTCTGCGATCCGCGAGTTTACCGATCTTGGATCAGGAATTAAAATTGCCATGCGCGATCTTGAAATTCGCGGAGCAGGTAATCTTCTCGGAGAAGCGCAGAGCGGACATATGGAAGCGGTCGGTTATGATCTCTATTGTAAAATGCTTAATGAAGCGGTAAGACAACTAAAAGGCGGACCTGAGGCAGAGTCCTTTACAACAATGATCGATCTGAATACAGACGCATATATTCCTGAATATTATATTAAAAACGAGTATCAAAAATTAGATGTATACAAGAGGATCGCTGCGATTGAAAATGAGGAAGAACTGGAGGATATGACGGAAGAATTGATCGACCGTTTCGGAGATATTCCGAAAAAAGTACAGCAGCTTCTTACGATTGCGGCACTGAAAAGTCTTGCACACTCGGTATATGTTACTGCCGTAGAGCAAAAGGGAGAGGAACTTCGGTTTACGATGTATGAGAAAGCAAAGATTGATCCCCAAAAAATCCCGGGGCTTCTGAATGATTATAAAAAAGATCTGATCTTCAGGGCAGAAGAACCTCCCTATTTTTTATATTGTAAAAAAGGCAGGAGCAGTAAAAATAATTCGGAAAATGTACTTCAGACGGTAAAGAGGATATTGGAAGATCTAAGACAGCTTTTATAAAAATGCAGACGGGAGACTGCGCGAGAACTGTTTCGTAATTGTTTAGTTTACCTCAGGAGTTTATATTATATTAGGACTTGAGATAAAAATAAAAATACGGTATACTAAAAATATGTTGTGCCGCAGTGATAGAACGGTACAGACGATATTTTAACACTGGAGAGGAGAATCGTTATGGTACGATTTGGAAAAAAAGCTGCTCTTCTTGCAATGGCGGGAGTATTGACGGCAACGTCAGTTACAGGGTGCAGCGGTACGATTGATGCAGATGCAACAGTTTTGACAGTAGGAAAAGAAGAAGTTCCTCTTGGAGTTGTGAACTTTTACGCAAGAATGATGCAGGGTCAGTATGAGACTTATTATGCAGGCATGATGGGAACAACTGCGGAAGAGTTATGGACTCAGGATGCGGGTGATGATAAGACGTATGAGGAGTCGGTTAAGGACAGCGTCATGGAAGCAGTAGAAAATATGTATCTTATTGCTCAGCATGCGGACGAATATGAAGTTGTCTTGACAGAAGATGAACAAGAAGCAATCAAAAAAGCGGCAGAGCAGTTTGATGCAGATAATACGGATAAAGTAAAAGATGCAGTGTCCGGTTACAGAAAAGATATTGAAAAATATTTAGAGCTTATGACGATTCAATCAAAGATGAGTGAAAAGATGCGTGAAGGTGTGAACGGAGAAGTGTCAGACGAAGAGGCGGCGCAAAAGAGCATGGAATACGTTTATTTTGCGTATACATCTACGGATGAGTCGGGAGCGGTAACAGAATTAACGGATGAAGAAAAAGAAAGTGCAAAATCAACGGCGCAAAGTATTGCAGATCGTGCAAAAGCAGGAGAAGATTTCGCGTCGGTTGCATCAGAATCAGGAACAGAAGTGCAGAAAGCTTCTTTTGATGCAGAGAGCACCTCACCGGATGCGGCTCTTATTGAGGCAGCGAATGTACTGGCAGCAGAAGGCGATGTGACAGAAGTGATCGAATCTGAGTCAGGCGTATATGTTGCAAAATTGACAAGCCTTTTAGATCGTGAGGCGACAGATCAGAAAAAAGCGTCGATTGTAGAGGAACGCAGACAGGAACAATATGATTCTCTTCTTGAAAAGTGGAGAGATGATACAGAGATCAAAGTTGATAAAAAAGTATGGAAAAAAGTAGATTTTGAAAATTTTGGAGTAAAGATTACCACTTCTGAGGATGCTTCGGGAGAAGACGGAACAGCACAGGAGGAAAATACAGAAGAATAATCTGCTTACAAACGAAAAAATGAATAAGATAAAAATCCGAACAGCCTTTGTGAGTGCAGAAGCTGTTCGGATTTTTTGCAATTTCGGAATGTACCTTTTGGCACTTCCGGTGATTGTTTAGATGTATTCCAGTTTTTCAAAATACTGCATGAGAATGTTAGCACAATTTTCAACGCCGAGTTCAGAAGTGTCAAGGATCATATGATAGTCGTTGACATCTCCCCATGTTTTCCCTGTATGTTCATAATAGTAGGAAGCTCTTTCTTCATCTGTTGTTTCTACTTTTTCTTTTGCGTTGTCGTAGTCAAGGCTTTCTTTTTCCATAATTCTGTGTATGCGGTCTTCTTTGTCAGCGCATACGAAAATATTTAATACATTCATCTTGTCTTTTAAAATATCGGATGCACAACGACCGAGAATAATACATGGGTGCTCCGCAAGTTTTCGGATCGCCTCAGCTTCGCTTTCATACATGCGGTCGTTTAATTGTTCCTCAATGTAAGCTTTGTCATATACCGGAATATCGAGGCGTTTGGAAAGTTCTGCTGCAATAACACTTGCACCTGTTCCAAAACGACGGCTCATGGTGATTACTAACTTCATAAGAACTCCTCCTTTGTGACATTTAAAATATATCGGATACTATTATAACACTTCTTCGGCAATTTGTCTGCTGAGAGAATTTAATTCTTCAAGCTGAGCTTCTTTAAGAGAAGACTTGATTGTAACAGAAGCTTCTAAAAGACGCATATTTTTCATTTCTGCCACTTTTGCAGAAATCAGTTTTGTTGCCTGCGGAGCCCATGATCCGTTTCCGAGTACGGCGATGGTACGGTTTTGTAAAGAGAGCGCCTTCATATCTTCCAGATAGTTATCCATCAGCGGGTAAATTCCGTTATTGTATGTCGGTGAAGCAAGAACGATGTGGCTGTATTTAAAACTGTCGGAGATCAGTTCAGATACATGAGTTTTGGAAATATTATGCATGTGGATATTTTTTACGCCGGCTTCTGCTAACATAACAGCAAGAATTTCTGCCATATTTTCGGTGTTTCCGTACATGGAAGCATAAGCGATCATAACTCCTTTTTCTTCTGGTTCGTATTTGCTCCAAAGATCATATTTTTCCAAAATGTAATCTAAATTACTTCTCCAAACAGGTCCGTGAAGCGGACAGATCATCTGAATGTCAAGAGAAGAAGCTTTTTTCAATACATTCTGTACTTGCGGTCCGTATTTTCCGACAATGTTTGTATAATAACGACGGGCTTCATCAAGCCAGTCTCTGTCAAAATTAAGCTCATCGTTGAACAGATTTCCGTTTAATGCACGAAAAGTACCGAATGCGTCTGCAGAGAAGAGAATTTTTTCTGTTTCGTCATAAGTCATCATTGCTTCCGGCCAGTGTACCATCGGCGACATAATGAAACGGAGCGTATGTTTTCCGGAACAGAATGTGTCACCTTCTTTTATTGTGATTGTTTTGCCTGTCAGATCAAAGCTGAAGAACTGTTCGATCAGAGGGAACGTTTTTGCGTTTCCGATAATTTTTACATTCGGATAATGAAGAAGAAGTTCACCGATAAGAGAGCAATGATCCGGTTCCATATGGTTTACAACGATATAATCAAGATCACGTCCGTCCAGTACAGACATAACATTTTCGATAAACTGTTTCCCAATGGCATAGTCGGCTGTATCAAAGAGAACAGTCTGTTCATCTAACAGAAGATAAGAGTTGTAGGAAACACCTTTGGAAAGGGGAAAAATATTTTCAAATAATTCAATCTGACGGTCATTTCCCCCAACCCAATATAAATCCTCTGTTACTTTTCTGAAACACTGCATTGTAAGATTCCTCCTAAATTTCTTATTGATAATTAATTGATAAATAATGATATAAGCTAAATGTTAAAAAATAGTCGATTTTATTCTAGCACAATAGAAAAAAAGTGCAACATTTATTCAAGGTAAAAACAGCTAACCTTAAATGAAAAACTAAATTCCACCATCATGCTGAATTTAGTCTTACTCTCTTC
>OGRC01002418.1_pt1 | contig 10016 bp, 10 predicted proteins | sample 1553431 | NCBI WGS metagenome assembly OGRC01 (sample SAMEA2580064, study PRJEB22360) | human gut metagenome | biome: human gut; feature: human-associated habitat; material: faeces | place: Denmark | collected 2008/2010
GTTTCGAGCTCGGAATCAAAGCACTTGCTCCGGACATCAAGATCATTGCTCCATGGAGAATGACAGATGTATGGACCATGCAGTCCCGTGAAGATGAGATTGCCTTCTGCCAGGCGCACGGAATCAACCTTCCGTTTGACGCAAGCCACAGCTACAGCCGTGACCGTAACTTATGGCATATCAGCCATGAGGGTCTGGAACTCGAAGATCCTTCTCAGGCTCCAAACTATGATGACATGCTTGTATTAAGTGTTACTCCTGAAAAAGCACCAGATAAAGAAACTGAGATCACAATGACTTTCGAAGCAGGTGTGCCAAAAACACTGAATGGCAAGGCAATGAAAGTTTCTGAGATCATCACAGAGCTGAACCGTCTCGGCGGTGAAAACGGTATCGGTATCATCGACATCGTAGAAAACCGTGTTGTTGGTATGAAATCCCGTGGTGTATACGAAACTCCTGGCGGAACAATCCTGATGGCTGCTCACGAACAGCTTGAAGAACTCGTTCTTGATCGGGCTACATATGAGGTGAAGAAAGATCTTGGCAATAAATTTGCGCAGATCGTTTATGAAGGAAAATGGTTTACACCACTTCGCGAAGCAATTCAGGCATTTATCGACGTTACACAGCAGTATGTAACAGGCGAAGTGAAATTCAAATTATACAAAGGCAATATTATCAAAGCCGGCGAGACATCTCCTTATTCTTTGTACAGCGAATCTCTCGCAAGCTTTACAACAGGCGAACTTTACGATCATCACGATGCAGAAGGATTCATCAATCTGTTTGGACTTCCGTTAAAAGTCCGTGCAATGAAGATGCAGGAACTCGAAAAATAAAGCGGTCGCCATTGCCAAATAGCAGCGCCCTGCTCCATTCTCAGAGCAAGGCGCTGCTGCTCTTTTATATTTTTGAAAATACCCATAATTTCTTTAATTTTTCACTTCCCGGAACACTTCTTTCATCACCCGCAAAACGTTTCCAGAAGCTATCTTTTCAATCTGCCGACCCGTAAGACCTGTCCGTTCTAACTCTTCCCATAATTTTTCCACATCCATCACATCCCTGATTCCTTTCGGAAGGGCTTCTTTTGGAAATCCGTCAAAATCTGTACCAAGAGCCACCGCATCTTCACCTGCTTTATCGACCATCCATAAAACATGCCTTGCAAGATCCGAGATTTCCGCCCGTCCGCTTTCTCTTAAAAATGCAGAATAAAAATTCACTCCCGCAACGCCTCCGTTTTCTCCGAGAAGATGAAGCATTTCATCTGTCAGGTTTCTCGGATGCTTGCAAAGCGATCTTGCGTTTGAATGAGACGCCACAACAGGAACGCGACTGTATTTTATACAATCAAAAAAACCTCCGTCCGAAAGATGGGATACATCGATCAACATTCCCAGTTCATTCATCCGTTCCACAATCTCTATTCCAAAAGGTTTCAGTCCTTTTTCCATCTGCGTCCTGTCTTTACTGCTGGGACTGCCGATACAGTTTTCATAATTCCATGTCAGCGTCAGAAGGCGGACTCCTTCATCATATAATATCTTGAGCCGTTCCTCATGATTTCCCAAAACGCCTCCTTCTTCCACCGTCAGAAGCATTTTCGGACAGACCGGCTCTGATACATTTGATGCGCTCTTTTCCTGCCGGAAGCTCGTTCTTTCATTTTCGGCATATCGGATCATATCAAGAACAGCCGCGTACGCCCTGTCTTCCACTCCGATCCGATCTCGGTCATAATCATTTAAGTTTACAAAACAGGCAAAAAACTGTGCATAAGCACCTGCTTTATCGAGCCGTTTTAAATCTACGCATAACGAATTGTTTATCAGAGTTTCCTGTTTGTTCTTATAGAGTTCACTTACCGTATCGCAATGCAGATCAATCCATCTCATATCATTCCCTCTTTTCCTATTTTTATTTCCCTCTTCTCATGTATAAGCAGCTTCTTTTTTACATATTCTGACTATAACACAAATAAGGCAGTCTTTGGCTGATCTGCCTTAAAAATCAATTTGAAAGGAAACGACATGTATCCAAAAATCGGCATTGTTATCTGCGGATTCCATGAGGATCGGCAATTTGTACCTAATGTTTATATTCAATCTATCCGTTATTCAAAGGGAATTCCTTTTTTGATTCCCCTTGTGCGCAGCGACCGGCTCATCAACGAATATGTCCATTCCTGCGACGGCTTCCTTTTTTGCGGCGGGGAAGATATCACCCCGCTGCTGTTCGGAGAAGAACCGCAAAAAGGAAACGGAAAGACAGACATCACCGTAGACCTCTTCCAGATACGGTTCATGAAACGCATCCTTGCGTCCCACAAGCCTGTCCTTGCAGTCTGCCGGGGAATGCAGATCTTAAACGTCGCATGCGGCGGTACAGTCTGGCAGGATCTTTCCCTTGCTCCCCAGCCTGTACTCGATCACATGCAGCATTCTTCTTCCAGAGGAGATGTCAGCCACCGGATCAAAATTGATCGGGGTTCAAAGCTAAAACAATTCATCGGTTCCTGCCTTTATGTCAACAGCTTCCACCATCAGGCTGTCAACACGTTAGGGAAAAATATCCGCGCAAGCGCCCGTTCCCACGATGGAGTGATCGAGGCGATCGAACTTTTAGGACATCCTTTTACGATCGGTGTGCAGTGGCACCCGGAATGCATGTACCGCTCCTCGCCGGAAATGCGTTCTCTTTTTCACGAATTTATTGCTCATTCACTTATAAATAACCAAAATACCGGGCATACTACTTCCTGAAATCGTATTTATAAGGAGGTTGTATCTATGTCAGAAATATCGATCCTTGATCTTCAGAATCTTCGTCATCTTATCGGAGGTTATTCCACCACACACTGCAAGATGACAGATTACGCTTCAAAAGCAGAAGATCCTGAAATCAAAAAACTTTTCCAAGAGGCGGCAGATTCCGCCATGAAAAACAAACAGGAACTGATGAAATTCCTGTAATCTCACATTTTTACAAAACAATGAAACAAATCATTCCAAAACGAGGTGAATAAAATGGACGAAAAAACAATGGTGTCAGACGCCCTTGTAGGGATCAACGGAGAACTGAAAATGTTCGGAGACATGATTCCGCAGACAGAAAACAAAGAATTAAAACAATGCTTGAAACAGATCCGCAACCAATGTGAAATGGCACAGGAGAAAATGTACACTGCAGCTCGTGAAAAAAGCTACTATGTACCTGCAGAAAAAGCATCTGTTCAGGAAATCGAACATGTGAAATCAATTTTAAGCACAAAATAATCCCATTTTCTTTTTCTTACAACAGAAGGATTTACAAAAAGATCAGAGTGCATCCGGAAGAATAAATTCCGTCTGCACCCTGATCTGACTGTAGGTCTTTTATATTGAGAGGATATATTTTTCAATCGCCTCTGCCGCGCCGTCATGACGGTTTGACAAGGTTACATAATCTGCCTGCATTTTCAGAGTTTCCCCCGCGTTTCCCATCGCGATCTTCAGACCGGACTCATCAAACATAAACTGATCGTTCTCTCCGTCTCCGATGCACGCGATCTCCTCTTTCTCCACTCCCAGGTAAGAGGCAAGCGCTTTCAGTCCGTTTCCTTTGGATGCCTCTGCTGAAAATACTTCTGCATATATTCCCGTATAAGCAGCCTTCACTTGTGGATAACGAGAAAGTATCTCCTTTAGCTTCATTTTCCCTTTCGACGTAGGAAAATAGAATTGAAGTTCTTCTACATCACAGCCGCCTCTGACAAGAATTGCCTCCATATCTCTCACACAGCAGACTGCAGCCGCATCTTTCCCATAAACGATCCGCCCCGCCGAAGTAAACAGTTTTCCCTGTGCAAAATACCGATGTTTTACATGCGCTGCAACCCCGAATTTTTCCTGACTGCATGCAGAAACAATCGAAAGTGCGTCTTCTTGTTTGATCAGCGCCTGAAACAAAGTCTTTTTCTCCTTCACATCTGTTACCATCGCACCGTTTGATGTAATTGCGTAGCGGAACAATCCCTGGTTCTTCTTGTCATCTTCTGTTTTGCTCTCCCGCAAAACACCGGCCGCCAGCCTGTGGGGAACACAGCCTAAATTCCGGCCTGTACACGGCACAACCGTAATCCCTTCTTTTGCCGCCTTCCTCAGCGTTTCCAATGTTCTGTCTGTCATACGGCTTCTTCCGTCCAAACACGTTCCGTCCATATCCACTGCAAGTAATTTTATCATTTTTTCACCTGTTCATTTCTTTTCCGAGTCAAAAATTTATATCATTTTTCTGCAATACCGCGCGCAACATAAACTCCGCTGGCAGATGCGTGCGACAGAGAATGGGTCACGCCGCTTCCGTCTCCGATCACATATAATCCTTTATGATTCGTTTCAAGATGTTCGTCCAGTTTCACTTCCATATTATAAAACTTCACTTCCACACCGTAAAGAAGTGTGTCATCATTCGCCGTACCCGGCGCGATCTTATCAAGAGCATAGATCATTTCAATAATTCCGTCTAAAATACGTTTCGGAAGAACAAGACTTAAATCTCCCGGTTCTGCCGACAACGTCGGACGCACAAATCCTTCTTCGATTCGTTTTGCCGTACTTCTTCTTCCGCGTGTCAAGTCTCCAAAACGCTGCACAATCACACCGCCTCCGAGCATATTGGACAGGCGCGCTATGCTCTCTCCATATCCGTTACTGTCTTTAAACGGCTCAGAAAAATGTTTTGCTACAAGAAGTGCAAAGTTTGTGTTTTCAGTTTGCTTCTTCGGATCTTCATAACTGTGTCCGTTTACCGTAACGATACCGTTTGTATTTTCATTTACAACGATACCATGTGGGTTCATACAGAAAGTTCTTACTTTATCTTCAAACTTTTCTGTTCGATATACGATCTTGCTTTCATACAACTCGTCTGTAAGATGAGAAAAAATCACTGCCGGAAGTTCCACTCTCACACCAAGATCCACACGATTTGAACTTGTCTCTATATCGAGGCTTTCACACACTTTCTCCATCCACTTGCTTCCGCTTCTTCCTACGGAAATAATACATTTTTCACATTCATCTGCCTTATCCCCGCTGATGACGCGATAGCCCCCTTCTACTATTTCCAGCTCATCCACCCGATAATTAAACCGGAATTCGACCTTTTCTTTCAATTCTTTATAAAGATTTTCCAACACGACATAATTAATATCCGTTCCTAAATGGCGAACAGAAGCATCCAGAAGTTTCAGTTCATTCTGAATACAGAGTTTCTTAATATCTGTTCCTGCTGTAGAATACATCTTTGTTCCTTCCCCGCCATAGGCAAGGTTGATGTCATCAACATATTTCATAAGATCGATAGCAGTATCTTTACCGATATATTCATATAAAGTACCGCCAAAATCATTTGTAATATTATACTTCCCGTCTGAAAATGCACCTGCGCCTCCGAATCCGCTCATGATCGCACATGTCTTGCAGTTGATGCAGCTTTTTATTTTCTTCCCATCAATCGGACATTTTCTCTTCTCAAGAGGATTGCCTGCTTCAAACACAGCTACTTTCAATTCCGGCGCCTTTTTCACAAGTTCATATGCCGCAAAAATTCCTCCCGGACCTGCACCGATTATAATCACATCGTATCTGTTCATTTTCTTTTTTCCTTTCTATGCTGTTTCTGCTCTCACTGTTTTTATGTTTCTGTTTTTTATTTTTCTCTTTTTCAGCTTCTTTATGAAATGCAGAGGTAAAAATATGACAAAACATTTTTTCCAAAGGTACACACCGCTTACATGACAGCGCAAAAAGAAAGACCGCTCTTCGTTGTTCTCCCCGAGAGCCGCCTTTCTCTTTCTTTCCTGTCGGTTTCTGTCGCCTGTGATTACTCTACTTCAGAAAACTCGTCTTTTCCTACTCCACAAAGCGGACAGAGGAAATCTTCCGGAACATCTTCCCATTTTGTTCCTGCTTCGATTCCGTTATCCGGATCTCCGATCTCTTCATCATAAATGTATCCACATACGTCACACACATATTTTTTCATGATAATACCTCCTGCAAATTTTCATCTTATTTTATCATTAATTGATAATTCTTTCTCATCATAGCATAGAAGCTTTCTTTTTTCAAGCCTAAGTCTGCGCCCTCTTAGAGGTCATCGACCAGCACTGTTGATTTTGCATAAGCAGTCGAGCGTGCCTCAAAGAAATCGGTTTTCACCATATTTGCATTCGAATATTGAGACACCCATTTCATCGTTTCGGGTTCTCTTTCACACCCCGGATAAATCGTCTCATATCCAAGACTTTTCCATCTCAGATTGCCGAGATAATGAATGTAATCTGTTATCATTTTTTGATTCAGACCTGCCACTTCATCTCCGATCACATAACCTGCCCATTCGATTTCCTGACTGACCGCCTCCATAAGAAGCGCTTTGAGCTCAGATACCATTTTGTCATCAAACAATTCCGGCTGTTCCTTCCGAAGTTCGATCATAATATTTCGAAACAGCCATAAATGAGTATTCTCATCCCGGTTAATATAGCGGATCTCCTGAGCAGAACCAGGCATCTTCCCATTACGGGACAGATTATAGAAAAACATAAACCCGGAAAAGAAATAAATCCCTTCCAAAACGAAATTCGCCATCATAACTCTCAGCAGTGTTCTGGCGTCTTTTTTATCTTGAAACTCATTATAGCATTCTCCGATAAACGTATTTCTTCTCAACAGACGTTCATCCGTTTTCCACTGATATAAAATATCCATTCTTTCATCCGGTGAACAGATTGTATCCAGCATATAAGAATAGGACTGTGAATGAACGCATTCCTGAAACGTCTGGATATTAAGGCACAGATTCACCTCGTTTGCCGTAATGTATTCCCCGACACACGGCAGATTCGCCGTCTGGATCGAATCAAGAAAAACTAAAAAAGATAAAATCTTATCATACGCTTTTCTCTCTGCCGGGGCAAGATTCGGATAATCCTTTATATCCTGCGACAGATTGATCTCCTCTGGAATCCAGAAATTGTTCATCGCCTGACGATACCAGTCTGACGCCCATGAATACTTCAGGTTATTATAATCGTTCAAATTCGTCGTATTTCCGCCGATCATGCGGCGCTTAAGCACATCCGTATCTCCCTTCGGATTGAAAAGCGGTTTACGCGGAAGAGGTTTTTTTATATCAAATTCCTGCATCGTTTCTCTCCTTTTTTCATTTTCCGGTCAGATTTCATTTCTTCTTTTATTTTTACGAAGAACAAGACTCACATTCCTCCACTTCCAAAGATTTTGATCTGACATAATACACAGTCTTTACGCCGCATTCCCATGCTTTCAAATAAAGATCGAGCACCTGACGCATCGTATAGTCATTTGTTATATAAAAATTCATCGACTGCGCCTGATCTATATGCCGCTGTCTTACTCCACACGCGCGCACAGACCATTTCTGATCAATATGATGTGCGTTTATGTAATACCAGTACGTCTCTAAACTCAGATCAGGAGCAACCCGCGGAAACATTGCGCCTTTTTTCTCCTCTAAAAAATATTTATTCATAACCGGATCAATCCCGGCTGTCGTTCCGGCGATGATCGATGTAGAACTGGTCGGCGCCACCGCTAAAAGATAAGCGTTTCTCATCCCCTGCCGGCGTACCTTTTCTCTCAGAGCATTCCATTCATCCGAACAATATCCACGTTTTTCAAAATATGCTCCGTTCTCCCAGTCAGATCCTTCAAAATACTGATAAGAACCTTTTTCCTGCGCATAGTCGCTGCTTGCTTCGATAGCAGCATAATTAATCTGTTCAAACAGTTTATCTGCAAACTCCAAATGCTCTTCCGACTGCCATTTAATCTTATTTTTCGCCAGCATATGATGATATCCGCTCACTCCAAGACCGATGGAACGGTATGCGTGATTTGTAATCTTCGCATAAGGAACCGGATAAAAATTCAAGTCGATTACATTATCGAGCGCTCTGACAACCGTGCGGACAACATTTCGAACATACGCAGGATCATGAACCGGAAGTTTTCCAAGAGACAGGGACGCCAGATTACATACGACAAACTCTCCCGCCTTCATCCGATTGACAACTACCGTATCCCCGTCTTCCGTCTGAATCTTCGTATCGATCGTGGAGATCGGAGACATATTCTGTGCAATCTCGGTACATAGATTCGAACAATAGATCATTCCTTTATGCGGATTTGGATTTGCACGGTTGACAATGTCTCTGTTAAATGCAAATGGGGTTCCCGTCTCTGCGGCAGATTTAATAATCAGGCGGACAAGATCTTTTAAAATAACCGTCCTTTTTCTGATCCTCTGATCTCGAACACATTCCCAATAGCGTTCTTCCCATTCTTCTGCATAACTGTCTTCCAGACAATATCCTTTCACGGTCATAATCTCATGCGGACACATCAGATACCATTCCTGATTCAGATCTTCCGACGCCATTTTCCAAAACAGATCCGGATAACAAACAGCCGGAAATACGTCATGCGCCTTCATCCTCTCATCACCGTTGTTTGTCCGAAGCTGAAGAAATTCCGGCAGATCTCTGTGCCATGCATCCAAATAGACTGCTGCCGCTCCTGCTCTTACTCCCAACTGATCTACCGCAACCGCCGTATCGTTTACAATGCGGACCCAGCGTATCACTCCGCCTGCCGCCCCTTCAAATCCCCGGATCGTACTTCCCGATGCGCGGACCTTTCCGAAATACATCCCCATTCCGCCTCCGTATTTGCTCACCATCGCAAAGTTATCAATGGAGCGGAAAATTCCTTTCAGACTATCCGGCACTGTATCGATAAAGCAGGAACTAAGCTGATGAAAGGGTTTCCTTGCATTTGCCAGCGTCGGGGTCGCCATTGTCACTTCCAGCTTCGAAAGCATCTCATAAAACGATCTCACCCACATAAGCCGGACGTCTTCTTTCTCACGCATCGCAAGATGAAGAGCTATCCCCAAAAACATTTCCTGCGGATCTTCCAGCGGAACGTGATGATGTGTGGAGATTACATATCGTTTGATCAGAAGCTCCAGTCCCGAATAATTAAACAGCCTGTTTCTTTCGGCACAAAGATAAGTCTCTGCCTTTTCAATGTCTTCCCTTGAATAATGTTCCAGTATATACGCACCATAAAGTTCCTGCTCTGTCAAATATACGATCTTATCATAGAGATTTGTAATTCCAAGCGCCGCCTCTTCCGCTTTCAGTTTCCTTGAAAACTGAAAATCAAGCAGCCAACCCGCAATCATTTCCCAGCGGGGAGCTTCCTGACTCGTAAGTTCTGCCGCTGCTTTAATGAGAGAGTCAAGCCGCTGCGCTTCCCCCATATCAGACTTCAGGAAACCGGAAAACTTCTCGAAAAGAAGTTCCAAAGAATACACTTCTTCAGGAAACGCTCTTTCGATCTCATCTAAAAGCAGCTCCAATTCTTTTTGGAACTCCAAATCAGAGTTCTGAAAACACTCTTTTATCTTCCGGCTTTCCCGCCCTGCTTTTTCCTGTATACTTTTTCTGTTCTGCAAGCCGCGGCACAAATTTTAATGCATACTTCCTGTCTTTGATCTGCTGAATTGCTTCTTCCGGAGTGTGGTCTACTTTTAGTTCAAGAATAATTCCATCTGCGGTCAGATCATATGGATAGAAAATAAAATCCACATACCCAACTCCCGCCTTATCCTCACGCTCTACCCGGTAACTGTCACGCGCAGCCAGGTATACCAGATTGACAATGGCTGACAATTCTGTCTCATGGTTGTACGACAGTGCATCTTTTTCAAAAAGACGCAGAAAAACTGCAACAGTTCCAGAATTTTTTCCATCGTATGCGTATCTCCCGCCAGAGTCGCTTTCAGCATTTTCTCGGACTCTTTCGCCAGACGATATACATATCCCAGAGATTCATTCTTCATCAGCAGCTCATCAAACTTCTCCATCAATTCCCTGTTCGGAATAGACACTTTTCCATTCAAATAGCTTAAAAATCCAT
>OGRC01002420.1_pt1 | contig 10013 bp, 10 predicted proteins | sample 1553431 | NCBI WGS metagenome assembly OGRC01 (sample SAMEA2580064, study PRJEB22360) | human gut metagenome | biome: human gut; feature: human-associated habitat; material: faeces | place: Denmark | collected 2008/2010
CAATAAGTCTAAATTCACGATGGCTATCATGCATAGTACTGTGGCAACCAATCTTGAAAATCTGAAACTGTTAAAATACATGACACAGACAGATGCAAATGGAGTTGAGAGAGAATTAACCCTTGCAACATGGAATGGCCGCTTAGTTTTAATTGATGATTCTATGCCAACAGAAGATGTTCCAGAAGTAGAGGAAAGCGGAACAAGTGGAAATCCAGGATATATTCCAGCTCAGCCTGCTTACACAAAATATACAACTTATGTATTAGGTGATGGAGCGTTTGATTATGAGGATATCGGGGCAAAGGTACCATATGAAATGTATCGTGACCCAAAGAAACATGGCGGCGAAGATACGCTTTACATGAGACAGAGAAAAGTATTTGCGCCTTATGGAATTTCCTTCACAAGAAAATCTATGGCAGCAAAATCTCCTACGGACGATGAACTTGCGAACGGAGCAAACTGGGAACTTGTAAACAATGGTAAAGCTGGTTCTGCAAAAAAGACAATCAAACATAAGGCAATCCCGATTGCAAGAATCATTTCGAGAGGATAGGTGGCGACTCCATGGTAAGATATGCAGATCTTGCATTTTACATGACAGAGTACGGCGGTAATATTATCCCAAACGAACAGTTCCAGCGTGTGATCACAAGGGCAATCGAAAGATATAGAAGCGATAACAAACTTGGAACTAGACGAAATATGTAAATAAAAAACGATGAGGTGATAAAATGGCTTATTTAGACAATAATGGCGTTACTTATTTATGGAACAAAATTAAAGGACTTTTTAATAAAGGGATTACTAATCTCTCGGTAAGTGGTAAAACCATTACATTTACCAAAGGTGATGGAACAACCGGAACGATTACGACACAGGACACAAACACGACATATGGTAATTTTAAAGGGGCGACAGCATCCGCAGATGGCGGTAGCGGTTTAGTACCTGCTCCAACGAAAGGAAACGAAGGTAAATATTTAAAAGCAGACGGAACTTGGGGAACACCGGCTAACACCACATATGCTGACATGAAAGGTGCAACAAGTTCCGCAGCAGGTACGCATGGTCTGGTACCTGCACCAACGGCAGGTAAACAGTCACAGTATTTACGGGGAGATGGAACCTGGGATACCCCTACAAATACAACCTATTCTGATGCGACACAGTCGGCACACGGTCTTATGAGTGTTGATGATAAAAAGAAATTGGATGGTATCGCGAGTGGTGCGAACAATTATGTTCATCCAACTTCGAGTGGTAACAAACACATCCCGGCGGGCGGTTCTTCCGGTCAAATCTTACGTTGGAGCGCAGATGGCACAGCTATTTGGGGCGCGGATAACGATACCACTTACAGTGATTTTAAAGCCGCCGCAAGTGGTGACGCAATGGGTACTCATGGACTCGTACCGGCACCAGCGGCAGGACATGAGACTATGGTGTTATTCGGGAGTGGCTATTGGGGTAGCTTACAAACGAGGGCTTACAATCCCTCTGCGGATAAATGCGGCTTCTGGATTACGAGGGATGAAGGTGAGGCGGCCGTAGATTTATGTGGGTTTGTCTTTAGTGGGGCAACTAGTAGTGCGGCCGGTGTTATGAGTGCGACCGATAAAAGTAAGCTCGATGCGTTACCGACAAACGCCACCTTGTCGAGTACATACGCTAAGAAATCAGAAATCACAAATATGTATAAATATTGCGGTTCTGTCGCATCCACTGAAAAGTTGCCGACAACCGGACAGCGTACCGGTGATGTTTACAATATTGAGGCGGCTAGTAAGTACGGCGGGGCAGGTATGAACGTAGCTTGGAATGGTACCGCATGGGACCCGCTGGGCGAAATCTTTACTATTACGGCAATCACAAACGCGCAGATTGACGCTATTTGTGTATAAAGTGAGGTGGGATTATGGGTTATCTGGATAACGACGGTTTGACGAGATTGTGGGCGAAAATAAAAAATTACATTGACGCTCATTCATCTGGCGGGGTTACGCTCGATAAAGTATACCCCGTAGGTAGTATTTATATGAGTGTAAATAACACAAACCCCGGAACGCTTTTCGGTGGCACATGGGTAACGTGGGGAGCTGGTCGGGTACCCGTGAGTGTAAACACATCGGACGGTGATTTTTCAACGGTTGAAAAGACTGGCGGTGAGAAAACGCACACATTATCAATTAATGAAATGCCGTCACACAAACATTCTACAACAGTTAAAGTTACAGAAAAATCACTTACAGGTACAGTGCATAATTTTGCAGGGCAGAGTGCAAGTTGGGGTCCGGGGAACACGGTAAGCGGCATATGTAGTGCATCAGGTGACGATACTGCTTTTTATCCGAGTAATACAGATAAAACAACAAAATACAAAGACGGATTTAAAATTAATGCAACGCATAGCCATGTGGCAAGTGCGACGGTGGAGAGTGCCGGAGGCGGTAATGCACACAATAACTTACAGCCGTACATTACTTGTTATATGTGGAAACGTATAGAGTAGAAAGGAGAAAAGATGGGACTTATAAATGAGTATCTGAAAAAGATAAAAGAAGCCGTTTACGGAGAAGAAGTAAGAGATAGTATTCATGATGCGATAGAACAATGCTATAAAGATGCGACTGGGCATCCAGATTCGGTTGCGGCAACAGTCAAGGAAATCAGAGAGGTATCTGCAAATCTATCAAAAGAAACCGCCGACCGTAAGGCTGAGGTAGGTATAGAACGGAAAAGAATTGATAATCTTGTTAAGGACACTACCGATAATGTTGTAGAATATAAAGCCGATAATTTTTTAATGTCATGTAAAAGTGATGCGCAGGCATCTACTGCAGAGACAACTTTAAATGTTTTTAAAAACATTAGTTCTAAATCTGAAAATTTAGGAAATTTCATAACAATTTCCAGTGATTCAAAGATTCAGATTAAAAAAAGTGGGTTGTATTCATTTGATTGTAAAGTTCAAGTTACCGGCGTAAATGCGTCCACGGGTAGACAATATGCAAGGTTAAAAATTAATGATGTACAAAAAAACGAATACATGATTAGTTTAGTGGGAGAGACTGACGAAGAATTTACAAATTTTATTGTTAGCTTAAATGAGGGTGATACGATTTCTTTCACTGGAGAAGCCGATTTTGATGATACGTGGATAACACTTTATACGACTATACACATATTAGATTATGACGGAAAAGTAAAAATTCCAGATATTACAAAAGAAGTATCGGATATTAGAGTCGGTGTAGATGGCACAACGTATGACACTGCGGGAGCAGCAGTAAGGGGGCAGATAAAAGGATTGACTGACATAATAGATTTGACTTTTGCGTTAAGTTCTTCAGTTTTAAAGAGCACTACTTTTAGTGTGAAGACCTCAAGAAAGTTAGCAATTATTATTCCGGAAGGGGTGATAGTCTATTATTATTATAGACCCGGAACCGCAGTAGCATATAAATATTCAGAAGGGAAAATACAACGGTTTAATCTTAATGCGGGTGAACAACAACATTTTGAAATACGGAGAGAGTCTAAGGATATCACTAGTAAAACATACCTAGAACTAATGTTAATCCCAAGAATTTTATAGAAGGGGGGATGAAAATGCAGCCGGTATTACACTTTGTTGTAAATAATCAGATTATTACCAGGACAGATACTTTCGTGCCGGTTCGTAACAGTAGAAATTATTTGTATGCAGAATTTGAGTTTCTGACGGATGATTGGGCAGGTAAAAGTAGAACTGCTCTGTTTCGTAGCGGGGACAGCGAACCAATCGCAATCTTGCTCGGAGAGACAGAAACAACAGAAGAAGGTGAAGTGTATGAACAGCGTTTTGAAAATGATTGAAAAACAGTCAGAAATCATCCAGCTTCAATCAGGAATCATTGATACCTTATAGCTCGAACTACTCCAGGGCGGCGTACTGACGGACACAGACTTAAAAGCGATTGAAAAAGCTGCAAAGCTGCAGGAGACGATGAACGAATAAAAAAAGGAAAACAGCCCCTTTCGGAGCTGCTTTTAAAAAATGAAAAAAATACTAACCTATGAAATTAGGTTATAAAATTATAATAACATATTTTACATGATACACAATGGTATTTATTGATACTATTGTGTATTTTTGTTCTCTAAGGAGGTGAAAACAATGAGAACAGTAGCAACAAAAAACAGGAAGAGAAAAAAGAAATATCCGTGGCGAATTATTTTAGACAATGGAAGACAGATTCCTGTCCCAAGTCAGCATGATTTCAAGAGCGACTTTATCCAGCATCATGGATGCAGTCTGGTGGCGTTTTACATGGCTCTACGCTACAAGGGCATCAAGAAAAATATGCAGCAGTGTCTTGCTTATGTAAAGAAGAAATTGAAGTGTGGCGCAAAGTATCCGCTCACGGAAATTGCGAGGGGAATCAATATGATCTGCTCAGGGAAGCCGGCAACTTATCACAAATCTTTAACGACCGAACAGCTAAATGTGAAGTTGAAAAAAGGCCATATGGTCCTGTTTGAAGAGGGCAACCCGACTCATACCGTGGTATTGCTTGTGGACTCAAAAACGGGAAAGATTTGGAGGTTTTCGGACGGAAAGAAAAGTGTAGTAACTGTTAAGAAAGAAAATGTACGAAGGTGTACGAACAAAACATACAGAGGCGTAGTAATTGTAAAATAGGAGGAAAAGTTATGAAGAAGAAATTATGTTTAATGTTAGCAATGCTGCTTGTAGCCGGAATGATTATTCCGTCAAATGTTTCAGCAAGGACTGTTAGTAGAAATAATTATAGAAACATGATTTATGCAGCGGTATCTCCACGGCCTAAGGCAACAGCAGTGCAGAACAAATACGACAGTGAAAAAGATAGGAGAGTCATAGAGTACAAGTGGACCCCTGCGAAAAAGGCAACCGGATTCGAGAATCAATTTTCGAGAGACCCGAAATTTAAAAACAAGACAAAGACTTACATATATAAATTTTCCGGAAGCTCAAAAGCCCATTGGGCAGCTTTTGAGTGTGATTGCAAGAAAGATGATTGTGAAATGGTGCATGGAAAATATTATGTAAAAATCCGTGCATGGTACGGCAACTATCCAGGGAGATGGAGTAATGTATTAGTTTTTGCTGAGAAATAGGAGGGAAAGATTATGATTCAGGAAACGTTGAAATTACTTACAGGAAATTCATTTTTTGAAATTTTATTAATCGCTGTCGTATTAGACACTATCTTGGGAGTGCTCCGGGCGATTAAAGAACATAAGTTTAATTCTTGCGTAGGAATTGACGGAGCAATCAGAAAGGCGGCTATGCTGCTCAGTGTAGGCTTACTGATGCTTGTAGACATTATCATGCACATTAATATGCTCTTTATGATTCCGGAGCAGTACATAAAATTATTGGGTATTCAAAAATTAGGTGTATGCGAATTTTTCTGCCTGTTATCTGTTCTTTATGAGGCCGTTTCTATTTTAAAAAATATGACATTATGTGGACTGCCAGTACCGAAAAAATTGAAAGAACACATTAAAGAGGCATTGAGCGATATGACAGACGAGATGCCACAGGAAAGTAAGGAGGAATAGGCATGAGAAAATTAGTTGATGTATCGAGTTATAACGGAGTCGTAAGCTGGGAAAAAGCGAAGACATACGGCTGCCAAGGTGCTATCTTAAAAATCATCAGAAAAGATCTGAACAGAGATAAAAAGTTCAACGAGAATTATGCGGCTTGCAACGAGAACGAAATTGCCTGGGGAGTATATAATTACTCTTACGCAACTACAGCGACAAAGGCTAAAAGTGACATGGAGCTTGTCTGTGATATTCTTGATAAAATTGATAAAACACACTTTGAGTATGGCGTGTGGTTTGATATCGAGGATAAGGTACAGGCATCGTTAAACAAAACAAAGATTGCCGAGATTATTAACGCTGCACAGCAGGTTGTAGAGAAGAGAGGTTATCTGTTCGGCGTTTACACCGGCATGAGTTATTACAACGAACATATTGATAGAAAACTCGTAAAGTGTAACAATTGGTGGATTGCAAGATATTACAACTCAAACAAACGTATGCAGATTGCAACTGCACCAGATCAGGAGAAAAAGCCAGACGCGGCCAATATTGCATGGCAGTATACTAGCTCTGGTAGGTTTCCGAAAGTCATTTCGACTGGCAACTCTGGTAATTTTGACTTAAATGTAGTGTATAAAGAGCCAACGAGTAAAAAGGTTGAAGAGACTAAGAAAACTCCGGCTAAGACAAAGACTGTATATTATCCTAAATATCGTGGAAAATCCAGTTCGATTGTAGATGCCCTGAAATCATTAAAAATCAATTCTTCGAAGAAAAACAGGGAGAAAATTGCAACTTTAAACGGCATTAAAAATTACAAAGGTGGCGCATCACAGAATACGAAGTTGATTAATTTGCTGAAAAGAGGTAAACTTATTAAGAGTAAATAACTTGTGTAGAAAATAAAAAACAAAAGTTGTTTATATTATAAGTAGATTTAGAAATACACAGGTAATACACAAATAAATTGAACAATCCAGTATTTAAGCGGATTTTCAGAGCGTTTCAGTTTCCGTAGAAGAGGCTGCTAAGGCAGGTAGATTCTAGGTTTTACGAGATTTACAAAAATTTATCGGGAGTCGTTCGGCTCCCGATTTTTGTGTTTTGACAACATATTGACAACATTTACTCTAAGTTGTTGTCAATGTTGTCACCATTTATTACTTCATCAAGCATAGAAAGCATTTTCTTAGTAACATGATCTGTGTAGCGTTTTGTTGTCTGAATATTAATATGCCCGAGTCTTTTCTGGATCAGTGGCATTGGAACACCTGCCTCATAAAGAATTGTTGCATGAGTATGTCGTAAACTGTGGAAGTCCCATTCTTCACTGATAAGAGTACAGTTCTTTGCTTTACCATGAATGCTGCGGGAAGTGTGCTGCATATTTCGTGGGTGAGCCAGAAGACCACCCTGTTTAGCATTTACAAAATGTACAGGCCTTAAATCATTAAGTGAAAGAAGGCTGTGTGTTTCTTCATCATAGTTCATGTAATTTTCTTGATAATATTCTCCGCAGGTTTCTTTATCAGTCAATTGAAATTCCAGCGTTCTTTTTAGCAAGGCAAGAACATTGTTACCAACAGTAACCGTTCTGGATGAATCGTACTTAGGTACATACAGAAGCCACTTACCACATCCAGAAGGTTCTTGCATTTGTTTATTTATTGTAATTGTTTTGTTTTCAAAGTCTACGCAATCCCAGGTTAATCCATAGACCTCTCCAAGACGTAATCCACAATAATAGCCAAGCATCAGAGCAAGGTGGGAAGGATGGCCTTCTGGAAAGCGTTCAATAATCGCATTCCACATATCTTCTTCAACAAAAATATGATTCTCTTTCCTTGTGCCTACCTCGGAATCTTTCCTTTTATTTGGAAGTGTCAGTTTGTAAGACGGATCCACAGAAATGAACTTTGCCTGTACAGTCGCATATCCAAATGCAGATGTCAACATTCCCTTAATACAAGTAAGAGTATTTCTACTCATACCAGTTCGGTGTAACTTGGCCAGAAAGTTTCGTAAGGTTTCTCCCTGTACATTTTTAAGTTTGTAAGAACCAATATAAGGTTTAATATAAAGACGGATCCTTTTCTTGTATGTATTTACAGTTGTCTCTGCAAGTTCTTGTTCTACATAATGCTCCATCCAGTAGTCGAAATAGTCAGCTACAGATTGCTCCGAGACCTTAAAAGCAATACCAGTGCTATTATATTCAGCCAAAGCTTTTGTGCCGGCTGCCTGAGCCTCCGCCTTTGTTCGGTATCCGCTACCGGTTTTCCATTTTCTCGTTTCATTCACACTGGCCAATTGAAAATAATACTGCCAGGTTTTTCCGCGTTTTCGTGTGCTAACTTTTCCCATGAAAATCATCCTTTCGAAAAAAGGGTATAAAAAATACACCCTATGCAAAATGCAGGATGCGTGGTATAATCTAAGTGATGTAAAGATTATCAGCCATCCTGGTTGATAGGTTACTAGAAATCCGGTATGGCAAGTACCGGATTTTTTCCGTTTATAGGGTCATTATACAGCGTGCAGAACATATGTGCAAGGAAATGTTGAAAAATGTTAAAAGGCTATAATGAAAATTTTTTCCTTAGACCATAATGAATAGTGAAATTTTGGGATAAATCAACCTCATCTATAGCATCTATTTTATAATACCAACAGGTACGATGTTTTCCTTTTTTTGATTTCCACGCATTCCCTATGGCCCCTAATTCATAAAGAAAATGTAGGGCATCATCAAGATTATCAATTTCGCTATAAGAAGTTCGGTTTTCTTCATAAAGAGTTTGGATATCACTATAAGAAAAAGATGGTCTTTTAATTCCAGCTATTAATTTTAAACATTGCGTACTATAAGCACTACTTTTGTAAAAAGAAGCTTGATTGAGCATTTCATTATAAAAATCTGTAGCATAAATTTTTCTAGTCTCTTTTAAAACTGTAGCTGAAAAACACGTTCTCTCCGGAAATTCTTTTTTTGCACAGTTTAGAAATGTAACAATGTCACGAGGTCGCCCAAGACTATGATCTAATAAGAAGTCAAGAGGATTTTTCTTGTCAATTGATTCAGGAAATAATATTTCAAATAGTTCTTTGTTTGAACGATTTTTATAGGGTTCGCAGGAAGCCCTTATTTTATGAAAAATCATACTAATTAAAGGATGGTCCCATTTATCATGAGTAGAGTCAAGTAACCAATATAAATCTATGGAACAGGAGGTTTTTATTTTATTTAGATTAGGATGATTTCCCTGCATTTTATTTAATATATCACTGCGCAATAGCATGATTATTTTAAGACTCTTGGCACGAGAATTAAAATAAAAATTATATTTTTTGGCAGCGGTTATCAAATTATATATAATATTTTCGCTTTGTTCACCAGCTTCCTTTTTTAATTCTTCTAAATCGTCTAAAATAATAAGTAGATGGTCGTTTATTTGAAAACAATCAAAAACGAGTTGTTCAAAATAATCAATTAAATCAAAAAATCTCTTGCGGGTACTCTCATAAGAAACCCCATCAGATGTTTTAATTCCGGCAGAGTGTTGAAAATTCGAAGTCTGTAACTTGTCAGAGTGAGAAATACCGTGAGAAAGATTTCCAGTAATCTCTTGATTATTAGTAGTAGATAAAGATACTATTTTATAAAATGTGTCATCATTGTATTCAAGCATAAATTTTCTCAGCTTATTTAGCTTGCATCTGGGAAGATGTTTAAGCCAACGATGCTTATTTAATAATGAATTTGCAATTTCATATAGTAAAAACCATTTGCACAATACTGAAATATAATCATTTGTTAATTCTTGCTCATCAATATTTATGAGTTTACATATCCAAAAATTTTTAGGATCAACTATGATGCAGGTCTGTTTAGAAGGAGATTGTTCTACAATATATTTAGAAAGATAAGTTTTTCCAGTTCCCTTACTTCCAATAATCAAAAATTTTTCATTGCTATTTATTATTTCATTATATTTATTGTTGGGATCAAAGAAAAGTTCTTGAAATCTTTTATCACGAGCTTCAACTTCTCCATCAGGTAGCCCCATATATAAGTCTTTTAATTTTACATCATTCAATATAATTTCCTCCCATATTATAATTAAAGACATTATAACATAAAAAAGGACAAAATAAAAAGGATTACATTTTGAATGTAATCCTTTTTAGGTGCGAGGTCGCAATGCCTCATTGACGAGTTCTTAGACTCTTGTTTCTCTATATTATCAATTATATACTAACTGGCAAAAAAACTATATTAGTCTACTATAATATCTATATTATGTCAACTGTTTTTTTATATTTTGATTATATCACAAATTGAGATTTTAAGAAATTAAGATTTTATTAATTTTTTAAGACTTTTTTAGAAAATTATGTTATAATCCCATCGTTGCTGCTCCCTATACTGG
>OGRC01002430.1_pt1 | contig 9974 bp, 10 predicted proteins | sample 1553431 | NCBI WGS metagenome assembly OGRC01 (sample SAMEA2580064, study PRJEB22360) | human gut metagenome | biome: human gut; feature: human-associated habitat; material: faeces | place: Denmark | collected 2008/2010
CATATTTTTACACCGGACTCTCTTTCATCTTGTTTCTTTTTCTCCGGTACAGACAAGACTTTAATGTCAGTGCACAAGGGAAAATACGCCTTATATACCGACGCTGCCGTTCTTCCTGCACCGATGCTATAAAGTATAACACAGTTTCCGCTTCTTCTTCAACCGGACATCTTATAAAAAGTTCGCAAATACCGAAGCACAGACAACGGTACATAAGCCGGAAACCACGATCGCAAGACTGCTCATCGCGCCCTCTACCTCGCCCATTTCCATTGCTTTCGCCGTTCCGATCGCATGCGCCGATGTTCCGAGCGCAAGTCCTTTTGCGATCGGATGCCGGATACAAAACCATTTGCAGACCGCCTCCGCGATCACATTTCCAAGCACTCCGGTAATGATGATCACAGCCACTGCGATCGTTACATAGCCGCCCAGTTCTTCCGCCACACCCATTCCGATCGCCGTTGTGATCGACTTCGGCAATAACGTCACATACTGCGCATGGTTCATCCCGAAAAACGTACACATCGCGAGGATCGAGAAAAGGCTGGTCAATACGCCGGACAGGATCCCTACAAGGATCGCCGCCAGATTTTTCTTCAAAAGCTCGATCTGCTGATACAGCGGAATTGCAAGGCTCACCGTTGCCGGAGTCAGAAAATAGCTGATATATTTCGCACTGCTGTTATAACTTTCATAATCGATACGAAAACATACAAGAAACCCGATCACGATCAGGATCGAGATCAAAAGCGGATTCAAAATTGCCAGTTTCCATTTTTTCCGGATCCATGTGCCGATTTCAAATGCAAGGAGGCTTAAGACGATCCCGCTTGCCGCCGAATTAAAGATCACCTGATCCATCTTGTTCCTCCTTTTCTCCTGTCTGCATTTTCTCCGTCTGCTTTTTCTCTTTTTGGTTCAGCATCATTTCCGTCACTTTTCCGGTTACGATCATCACAAGAAATGTCGTCACGACCGTAATGATCCCAACCGGGACAAGCATGGTTTTCAACTGTCCCCATGCAGTGATCAGACCGATGCCTGCCGGAATGAACATCACCGGCATGATCTCGATCAGAAATTCTCCGACCTCCCGCACAGATTCGATTTTTATAACCTTTAAACTCAAAAACAGGAGCATCAGTACAAGACCGTAGATGCTCCCAGGGATCGGCAACGGGAGAAGATATTTCAGGATTTCTCCCATACACGTCACTCCACATATAATTCCAAATTGCCTGATATATTTCATCGTATCTTACTCCTCGTTCATTTTTGCAAGTTTGGCTGTCTGGTCTGCCGCGATCAGGCTGTCGATGATTTCATCCAGATCCCCGTTCAGGATCGTATCGAGCTTATGCAGGGTCAGCTTGATCCGATGATCTGTCACACGGCCCTGCGGGAAGTTGTATGTGCGGATCTTCTCCGAACGGTCTCCGGTTCCGACCTGACTCTTTCTCGCCTCCGCTTCCGCATCATGCTGTTTTGCCAGTTCCATCTCATACAGTCTTGCACGCAGGACTTTCAATGCCTTATCCTTATTTTTCAGCTGAGACTTCTCATCCTGACAGGAGATTACGATTCCGGTCGGAATATGTGTCAGACGTACCGCGGAGTCTGTTGTGTTGACACACTGACCTCCGTTTCCGGACGCACGGAATACGTCGAATTTACAGTCGTTCATATCCAGTTCCACGTCAACTTCTTCCGCTTCCGGCATGATCGCAACGGTGATCGTGGATGTATGGATTCTTCCGCCGCTTTCCGTTTCCGGAACACGTTGTACACGATGTACGCCGCTCTCATATTTCAGGCGGGAATATGCCCCCTGTCCGGTGATCATGCAGACACACTCTTTGAATCCGCCGATCCCGTTCTCATTTAACGAGATCATCTCCACTTTCCACCTGCGGCTCTCCGCATAATGCACATACATCCGATATACTTCCGCAGCGAACAGCGCCGCCTCGTCTCCGCCTGCGCCCGCGCGGATCTCCAGAATAACGTTCTTCTCATCGTTCGGGTCTTTCGGCAGAAGCAGGATCTTCAATTCCCGCTCCAACTCTTCGATCCGTGCTTTGGAATCATTCAGTTCTTCTTTTGCCAGTTCACGCATCTCCTCATCGGATTCTTCTTCCAGCATCATAAGACTGTCTTCCACATTCTGCTTACACTGTTTATATTCTTTGTACGCCTCCACGATCGGAGCCAGATCACTCTGCTCTTTCATCAGTCTTCGGAAACGTTCTGCATCATTTGCCACATCCGGCTCGCTGAGCAGATTCATCAGCTCTTCATAATGGTGTATAAGATCTTCTAACTTATCAAACATGTTTTTCCTCCTTGCTGTCAAACACTCCCGATACTACCCTGTCATTTTCCGCCAGGTCCTTTATCACATGTACATCGCTAAATCCGGCAAACTGCATCATCTCTGACACCTGTCTGCCCTGGTCACAGCCTATCTCAAAAAGCAGCCTGCCCTGTGGCTTTAGATTTGCCCTGCAATCCTTTATGATGCGCCTGTAAAATAAAAGTCCATCCTCAGAGCCGTCAAGAGCCTCATGCGGCTCAAATACCGACACCTCCGGCATCAGATGCGGTATCTCGTCGCTTCTTATATATGGTGGATTGGATACTATCACATCATACATCTCATCGACATGCTCAAACAGATCGCTTCTCTCAAAATCAACAAACACGCCGTTAAGCCTTGCGTTTTCCTTTGCCACATTGAGCGCCTGCTTTGAGATATCACAGGCTGCACCGTCCACATTAGTCGTGTTCTTTAAGATGCTTATAATTATGCAGCCGCTTCCTGTACACATATCAAGCACTCTCATACCCGGCTCTATCACCTTGAGTGCCTCCTCTACAAGAGTCTCTGTATCCTGACGCGGTATGAGCACATTGCTGTTCACACGGAATTTGAGTCCCATAAACTCCTGCTCTCCGACTATGTACTGGAGCGGAATACGCTCAGCGCGCTTACTCAGCAATGCCTGATATTCCCTTATCTGCTCCTGCGACATTTCCTCATCCATATGCACATAGTAATATGTATGATTTATCCTGCATGCCATGGCTAAAAGCAGCCATGCATCGTTTTTTGCATCAACTATCTTTGCTTTTTGTAATATGCTTTCCCCAAGTAAAATTGCTTCTCTATATGTCATATATACCTTCTATCCGGCGGTCAATGTGCACACACATTGTTTTCCTCCTGCCATTTCTTCCAGTCAAACACGGCCTCAACCGATGCGATGCCAACCTCTATCATTTCATCATCCGGCTCCTTTGTGGTCATTCGCTGCATTAAAAGCCCAGGGACACTAAGCATGTTGACAACCGGATTGTCATATCTGCCCGCAAGTCTGATAAACTCATACGATACCCCTGCGATTACAGGAATAAGCACAAGTCGTAACAATAACTGCAGCGGCTTTGAATCCACACGGATAAACATGAAAAACAATATGCTTATGAGCATTACTATAAGCAGAAAGCTTGTACCGCAGCGCTTGTGATGCTTTGAGCTTTTTCTCACATTTTCCACTGTAAGAGGCAGTCCGTGCTCTATGCAGTTGATGCATTTATGCTCAGAGCCGTGATACATAAATGTGCGCTTAATATCAGGGGTCAGCGATATAATTGCTATATACCCCAGAAATATTGCCAGTCTGATAACGCCCTCTATGAACGCTATGAGCATCTGTGAGCTTATCACCTTTTTAAAAAACCCTGAAAGGAAATACGGCAATGCAAAAAACAGCGCGAGTGCTATGACAATTGACAGTACCACTGTACCTCCAAGCATGGCATTTTCCTGTTTCTTTTCTTTGGCAGCCCTTTTTTTCTTTTCTTCCGCTGTGAGTTCTTCTTCCTTTTTCTTTGAAGCCAAGGTACCTTCATCATCCTCGTCCTCGAAAAATGACGCTGAATACATCAGTGTGCTCATGCCCAGATAAAGCGAATCGACAAAGCTCACCACACCTCTTAAAATAGGGATCTTTCTAATTGCATCAAGCGTCTTTGAATTCTTACGCTTTGACACCTTGACATCTATTTCATGGTCAGGCTTTCTCACGGCTACTGCGTATGTGTCCTTGTTCTGCATCATTACGCCCTCCATGACAGCCTGACCGCCAATACCTGAATACTTCATAAAACCTCTCTATATTCCAAAAAAGGTTGAGGTATATTGCAACCTCAACCTTTCAAGTAACTATATGATTCTATTTCATACCATATTTCTTATTGAACTGCTCAATACGTCCACGAGCCTGGTTAGCTTTCTGCTGACCTGTGTAGAATGGATGGCACTTTGAGCAAATCTCTACGTGGATCTCCGGCTTTGTAGATCCTGTAACGAATGTGTTACCACAGTTACATGTAACAGTTGCCTGATAATAATCTGGATGGATTCCTTCTCTCATGATTTTCACCTCTTTTATATTCTTATCGTATTTCTTTAGCTTCACTCTTTATACCCGTATGCCCGATCCGCATATGATACTTGCTGCAAGAGCGACACGTTGCGTCCGTTTACATCCCGATAAACAGCTTAGTTATTGTAGCACATGAATCTGTCAATTGCAAGACATTTTTATAAAATTCTGTTTTTCTTTACAAGATTAACAAATTCTTTGTTGCTCTTTGTGTGTGCAAACATGTTGAGTACGTTCTCAACAGCCTCATCAGAGCGCATGCCGTTGAAGGCTTTACGCATATTATCGACTGCTGCCTGTTCATCCTCATCAAGGAGCAGATCCTCACGCCTTGTTCCTGATTTTACTATATCTATAGCAGGGAAGATTCTCTTCTCGGAAAGCTTTCTGTCGAGTACAAGCTCCATGTTTCCTGTTCCCTTGAACTCCTCAAATACTACATCATCCATCTTGCTTCCAGTATCAACAAGAGCTGTTGCAAGTATTGTCAGACTGCCGCCGTTTCTCATATTACGTGCTGCTCCGAAAAATCTCTTTGGCATATGAAGCGCTACAGGATCAAGTCCTCCTGAAAGTGTACGGCCTGATGGTGGAACTGTCACATTGTAAGCTCTTGCAAGCCTTGTTATGCTGTCAAGGAGTATCATGACATCATTACCATGCTCTACAAGGCGCTTTGCTCTCTCTATTACCATCTCTGACACTCTCTTGTGATGCTCAGGAAGTTCATCAAATGTAGAGTAGATTACCTCGACATTGTCCCCCTCTATAGCCTCCTTGATATCTGTAACCTCCTCCGGTCTCTCATCAATAAGGAGAATAATAAGATGCATCTCAGGATTGTTTACAGTGACAGACTTTGCAATCTCTTTAAGTAATGTGGTCTTTCCGGCCTTAGGCTGTGAAACGATCATGCCTCGCTGTCCCTTTCCTATTGGAGAGATGAGATCTACAACCCTCATCGCAACACTTGCTCCGGGTCTCTCGAGACGCAGTCTCTCATTCGGGAATATAGGCACAAGATCCTCAAAGCTTGTACGCTTCTGTGCTACATCCGGTGTATATCCGTTGACAGTGGTCAGATATAAAAGAGCCTGGAATTTCTCACGCTCAGACTTCACCTTCATATTACCCTTTACGATATCACCTGTCTTTAAATTGAAGCGGCGTATCTGCGCAGGTGCCACATAGATATCATGATCTCCCGGCATATAATTATCACAGCGGATAAATCCAAAGCCCTCCGGCATTACCTCAAGTATGCCTTCTGCCTCTTCTCCACTGTCGAGTGCTGCATAATCATCTTTAAAAGAGTTGGCGCGCTCCTCGGCTGTACCGTTTTTCTCAGCCTCCTCAGCCTCTTTTGCATCCTCCTCGAGCATTCTTTCAATAATCTGTCCCTTTTTCAGTGATGAAACGCCCTTAATTCCTCTTGCCTTCGCCAGATCCTTAAGCACAAATGCCGACAAACTTTCATATTTTTCTCTCATCTGTTCCATTTCGTCTTCTCCTTAAATTTGATAACAGTATTTATTCAATTCGTCTAAACAATATTATTTAACAAATATATCTGTGTAGCTATTGGGAAATAACGCCTGAATTGACTTTTGAATTATTAATTATTGATTATACATCATTTCTTTAAAAATATAAAGCGATTTCTTATTTTTTATCATATTTTTATATAATCGGTTATCTGCATAGTTACTTGATTTAAATCACCTGCAATGTTATGATTATTCAAAAGAATTTTTAGAGGGAGAATTACCATGGATAATAAAGAAAAAGCACTGAAATGCCACGAAGAGTGGAACGGAAAACTCGAAACCATCGCCAAATCAAAGGTTAATTCGAGAGAGGACCTTGCAATTGCATACACCCCCGGTGTTGCTGAGCCATGTAAGGTCATAGCCGAGGATAAGGAGGCTGCATACAAATACACCTGGAAGGCAAATACCGTTGCCGTAGTGTCAGACGGAAGTGCTGTGCTTGGTCTTGGAAACATCGGTCCTTACGCTGCCATGCCTGTCATGGAGGGCAAATGCGTTCTTTTCAAGGAGTTTGGAAACGTAAACGCTGTTCCTATCTGTCTCGACACTCAGGACACTGAGGAGATTATTGCTGCAGTCAAAAATATCGCACCGGGCTTTGGCGGAATAAACTTAGAGGATATTTCTGCTCCGCGCTGCTTTGAGATTGAGGAGAGACTTAAAGAGATGCTCGATATTCCTGTATTCCACGATGACCAGCACGGAACTGCAATCGTCGTACTCGCCGGTATCATCAACTCTCTGCGCCTGACCGGCAAAAAGAAAGAGGACTGCAAGGTTGTTGTAAACGGTGCAGGCTCAGCAGGTGTTGCCATCACTAAACTTCTTCTGACATACGGCTTTACACATGTGACCATGTGTGACCGTCTAGGCATCATAGGAAAGGACTATCCAAACCTCAACTGGATGCAGCAGAAAATGACAGAGGTTACAAACCTTGAAAATGCAAAGGGTACTCTCGCAGATGCTTTAAAGGGTGCTGACATATTTGTTGGTGTTTCCGCTCCAAATATCGTCACAGCCGAGATGGTTTCTTCTATGAACAAGGACTCTATCCTTTTTGCCATGGCAAATCCTGTTCCTGAGATTATGCCTGATGTGGCAAAGGCTGCAGGTGCCAGAGTGGTCGGTACCGGAAGAAGTGATTTTCCTAACCAGATAAACAACGTGGTTGCATTCCCCGGAATCTTCAAGGGTGCCTTAGAGGGACGCGCTGCACAGATCACTGAGGAAATGAAGCTTGCTGCCGCAGAAGCACTGGCCGGTCTTGTTTCTGACGAAGAATTAAATGATGATTTTATTATGCCTGAGGCATTTGACCCGCGTGTTGCCGCTGTTGTCAGCGAAGCTGTAAAGTCACATATTTAATATGAGATACTATTCCCTCAACAGATACTGCCGCGATACATTCGGTGAAAAGCTTTACAAGCTCTCTCTAGATGGAGGCATGACCTGTCCAAACCGTGATGGCACACTCTCATCGCTTGGATGCCTGTACTGCAGCGCCGGTGGCTCCGGTGATTTTGCGGCGGACCGCAGCCTTTCCATAAAGGAGCAGCTGTCTGCCGCTAAGGAAAAGGTTGCTTCAAAGAGCAGCTGTGAGCACTTTATCGCATATTTTCAGGCTTTTACCAACACATATGCGCCGGTAGATTATCTGCGGCGCATATTTTATGAGGCTATAGAAGATCCATCTGTCGCTGTGCTCTCCATCGGCACAAGAACAGATTGTTTTTCTGCTGAAATTTATGATCTGCTCTCAGAATTAAACGAAATAAAGCCCGTCTGGGTTGAACTGGGTCTTCAGACCATTCACCGGTCTACTCTTGATGCCATGAATACACATACATGTGTTGAGGATTTCATCATTGTAACGGATGAGCTTAGACGCCGTGGCATAAAGGTTATTGCACATCTCATACTCGGGCTTCCTCATGAAACACGCGGCATGATGCTTGAATCAGTTGATTTTGTTGCTAAAAGCGGTATTTTCGGGGTTAAGCTTCAGCTGCTGCATGTACTAAAGGGCACACCACTGGCTGATATGTATATTAAACAGCCATTTGAGCTTTTTACGCTGGATGATTACTGCGATTTTGTGGTAGACTGTATAGAAAGACTTCCAAAGGATATGGTTATCCACCGCATGACCGGTGATGGACCACGTTCTTTACTTGTTGCACCTCTTTGGAGCACAGATAAAAAACGGGTTCTGAACACAATCAATAAAAGATTTGAAGTGCGAGACACATATCAGGGACGATTAAACTTGTTTTAAAGGAGAAAATCATGGCTGAGCCATTTACCATATATAAGCTGACAATTTTATACATGCTCGACAAAGCGGGCTTTCCGCTGTCAAACACACAGATTTCCAATTTCTTTTTGGAAAAAGAATACACCGACTACTTCCGTGTACAGGAGGTTATCGGTGATTTAGTAAATGCTGATTTAATTAATTTCGAGTCTACTCATTCCAATACACAGTACACTCTGACTGCTGCCGGAAAAGAGACTCTCGGTTTCTTCAAAGACAAGATTACCGACGGTATTGAGTCCGATGTAAAGAGCTTCTTTACGGACAACAAGCTCGAGTTCAGACAGGAAAACTCCATTCTTGCCGACTATTACAGGACAACTGACCGCAAATATGCAGTACGTTGTCAGGTGCGCTCAGAGAGCACCACCATCATCGACCTGACTCTCTCAGTCGGCACAAAGGAGCAGGCCGAGGCCATCTGCAGCAACTGGAAGAATCAGAACGAGGATGTGTACGCATACCTCATGGATATGCTGCTTCGATAGATTATTTTTTAGTTTTTCTTACAGAGTAACCGAAACTTCCGAGCTTATCTCCAAAGCCAAAATACTCTCCGTGCGAGTACATCACAAGGCCGGTATCATTTATATGAAATTTCCCGGTCCCGTCCATGTATTTATCATCCACTGTCACGCCGACGACGTCTGCTATAAACATTGTATGGCTGCCGAGCTCCTCGATTTTTCTTACCCTGCACTCAATATTTACCGGGCTTTGTGATATTCCGACTGCTGACACATGCTGCATCGCAAGCGGTGTCAGATGCAGTTCTTTAAATTTGTCCACATCCCTGCCGCTTTTCACTCCGCAGTAGTCGCAAGCTCTAAGCAGCTTCTCGGTGGTCAGATTTACCACAAACTCTCCGGTTTCTTTAATCATGTTATAAGAAAAGCGCTCCGGCCTTACAGATATTGAAAGCATAGGCGGATTGGTGCACACCGTCCCCGCCCATGCCACTGTTATTATATTGTTATTTCCGGCCTTGTCAGTGACACTCACCATCACAGCCGGCACCGGGTTTAGCATGTTGCCCGGCTTCCAGTTTTGTTTTCCCATATGTTAATTTATCCTTTAATTTTTCTTTAATATCCTTTTATATCCACTAATTTTCCTTTAGGTTTTCCATGCTTTCTTTAAGCCTTGCCCGGTTTGCATCCTCAAGCTCCGTGAGCGGCAGACGAAGTCCTCCCACATTATATCCCAAAAGCTTCATAGCCGCCTTTACAGGAATCGGATTCACCTCACAAAACAGTGCCTCTATTAAATCCAAGTATTTAAGCTGAATATCAAGTGCTGATTTAATATTTCCATTCAGGTATTCCATTACCATATCGTGCACTGCAGCGGGCATTACATTAGACAGTACTGATATCACACCGATTCCACCGAGTGAGAGTATTGGGATGACCTGGTCATCGTTTCCAGAATAAATATCGAGGTCATTTCCTGCCAGCTTCTTTAACTTTGCAACCTGCGATATATTGCCACTCGCTTCCTTGATTCCTACTATATTTTCAAAATCCCTGCCAAGCCTTGACGCAGTCTGCGGAAGTATATTGCAGCCTGTGCGCGATGGTACGTTGTACATAATGATTGGAAGCCCAACCGCCCCTGCTATCGCTGCATAGTGCGCATAAAGACCATTCTGTGTGG
>OGRC01002432.1_pt1 | contig 9963 bp, 10 predicted proteins | sample 1553431 | NCBI WGS metagenome assembly OGRC01 (sample SAMEA2580064, study PRJEB22360) | human gut metagenome | biome: human gut; feature: human-associated habitat; material: faeces | place: Denmark | collected 2008/2010
GGCGGCACGGGAACCCGCGGCGGCGCGGGCGAACGCGAAATCGAGACCGACCGCCGTATCATCCGCAACCGGATCGCCAAACTCAAGGAGGACCTGCGGAAAATCGACCGTCAGATGGCGGTCCAGCGCTCCAACCGCGGTTCGATGGTCCGCGTGGCGCTGGTGGGCTATACCAACGTCGGCAAATCGACGCTGATGAACCTGATTTCGAAAAGCGAGGTTTTTGCCGAGAACAAACTCTTCGCCACGCTCGACACCACGGTCCGCAAGGTGGTCTTCGACAACCTGCCGTTCCTGCTTTCGGATACGGTCGGTTTCATCCGCAAACTGCCGACCGAGCTGATCGAGTCGTTCAAATCGACGCTCGACGAGGTGCGCGAAGCCGATCTGCTGGTGCATGTGGTCGATATTTCGCATCCGCAGTTCGAAGAGCAGATCGACGTGGTGAAGCAGACGCTTCAGGACATCGGCGCCGGCGACAAGCCCGTCTATCTGGTCTTCAACAAGGTCGATGCCTACACTTATGTCAAGAAAGACGAGGACGACCTCACGCCCGCCACGCGTGAGAATCTTTCGCTCGACGACCTGAAGAAGAGCTGGATCGCGCGTGCCAATACGCCCTGCATCTTCCTTTCGGCCCGGATGAAGACCAATATCGAGAAGTTCCGCACGGATCTCTACGGCATGGTGCGCGAGATCCATGCCGGACGCTACCCGTTCAACAATTTCCTCTATTGACCACCAAACCTCATACCCATATGACCTTGCATACTCTGAACAGTCAGAACACCGTTCTCAACAAATTCATCGCGCAGATCCGCGACAAGTCGATTCAGACCGACTCGATGCGTTTCCGCCGCAATCTGGAGCGTATCGGCGAAATCACGGCGTACGAGATTTCGAAAGAGCTGTCCTATACGCCCCGCGTGGTCGAGACTCCGTTGGGCGAAGCGACCGTCGAGACGATCGACGACCGGATCGTCGTGGCGACGATTCTGCGGGCCGGTCTTCCCTACCATCAGGGTTTTCTGAATTACTTCGACGATGCGGAGAACGCGTTTGTTTCGGCCTACCGTAAAAGTACGAAAGACGGTAAGTTCACCGTTAAGGTGGAGTATATCTCGTGCGGCGACCTCGAAGACAAGGTCCTGCTGCTGGTCGATCCGATGCTGGCGACCGGCTCCTCGCTCGTGCTGGCCTACAATGCGTTGTGCGAAAAGGGCGGCACGCCCAAATATACGCATGTCGCGGCCGTCATCGCCAGCGAGCAGGGCATCGACTACGTGAGTAAGAACATGCCGCGTCAGGCCACGACGATCTGGGCCGCGGCCGTCGATGAGGAGCTGACTTCGCGTTCGTACATCGTTCCGGGCATCGGCGATGCCGGCGATCTGGCCTACGGCGAGAAGATTTAGGGAGTGCCCGGCATGCGGTTTTCCGGGCCGGGCGTTTTTTTGACGGGTGATCCGCGGCCGGAACGCTCTTCCGGATGAACGGCTCCCGGTCTGGACGATTCCGGCGGATGGTTGCTCCCGGCAGGACGGATTTCCGGACCGGATTTTTCGAGCGGAGGACTTTTCCGCAGGACGATTTCCCGGATCGAACGGTTCCGGACCGGATTTCCCGGCGGCGGAATCTCCTTAGGAAGGGGGATTGTGGTTGCAGTATGCGCCGCGACGTCCTGCCCGGCTGCGGAGCGGTATCGCGCCCGGCGTATTGTGCATTATTTTGCTCGTATGGTAAAGAAGAAACTGGCTTTTGTTTTCGGGGTGTTCTGCGCGACTGTCCTGCTGATGGCGGTGCAGAAACCCGTTTTTCTGGCCTACTATGCCGCGGATGCGGCGCAGGCTTCCGCGGGGGAGTGGCTCGGCGTGGTGTGGCACGGCCTGACGCTCGACAGCACCGTCGCGGGATATGTTGCCGCCCTGCCGCTGCTGCTGACGCTTGCGTCGCTCTGGGTGCGGTTTCCCGAACGGATATGGCGGCGCGTGCTGAACGTTTACTTCGTGCTGATCGCCGTCCTGACGGCCGCGATCTTCGCCGTGGACGTCGAACTGTACCGGCATTGGGGATTCCGGCTCGATTCGACGGTCCTGATCTACCTTGCCGATCCGAAGGAGGCCATGGCGAGCGTCGATTTCTGGCTCGGCGTGCGGCAGACGCTTCTGGCCGTCGCCTATGCCGCGCTGATGATCTGGACCTACCGCCGTGTGGTGGGGCTTTTCGACGGCGAACCCCTGCGCCGGCGCGCCGCACTGTCGTGGAGCTTCGGCCTGCTGCTGCTTGCGGGCTGCGATTTTCTGGCGATCCGCGGCGGTACGGGGGCATCGGTCGCCAATGTCTCGAAAGTCTATTTCAGCTCGAACATGTTCCTGAACCATGCGGCGACGAATCCCGTCTTTTCGTTTCTGACAACGCTCGGCGACCATACCGACTATGCTTCGGAATACCCTTTCTTCGATGAGACAACGCGCGCGGCGAAATTCGACGCCCTGCGCGGCAACGGCCCTGCGTCCGGACCTTCGGAACGCGTGCTCACGAAGACCCGTCCCAATGTCGTGGTGGTTATTCTGGAGAGTTTCGCCCGCACGGTCATGGATGCCGACGTCGACGGCCGGCCCGTCATGCCCAATATGCGGCGGTTACGGGACGAAGGCATCTGGTTCGAGAACTTTTTCGCCAATTCGTTCCGCACCGACCGCGGCGAAGTGGCGGTGCTGAGCGGATTTCCGGCTCAGACGCGCATGTCGATCATGAAGCTTCCGGCCAAGAGCCGCAGCCTGCCGTCGCTGGCCCGGTCGCTGGCCCGTGAGGGCTACGCCACGAGTTTCGTCTACGGTGGCGATCTCAATTTCACCAATCAGGCCTCCTACATGTATGCCACGGGCTGGCAGCAGCTCGTCTGGCAGAGGGACCTGCGGTTCGATACGCCGCCCTCCGACTGGGGGTACGACGATGCGGTGATGTGCGACTGGTTCGCCGACCGCGTGATCGCGCAGAGCGGGACGGGAGAGCCGTTTCTGGCGGGACTGCTGACTCTGAGCAGCCACCGGCCGTTCGACGTGCCGTTCAGCAGGTTCGATGACAGGGAGCTGAACGCCTTCGCCTTCGCCGACGACTGCGTCGGCCGCATGGTCGACAAACTCAAGGCTTCGCCCGCATGGGACGACCTGCTCGTCGTGCTGGTCGCCGACCACGGCTACCCGTGGCCGCGCAGTCTGTCCTACAACGAGCCGCTGCGCCACCGCATCCCGATGATCTGGACGGGCGGCGCCGTCGCCGGGCCGCGCGTGGTCGAGGAGTACGCTTCGCAGATCGACATCTGCGCCACGATCCTCGGTCAGCTGGAGGTCGCGCACGACGATTTCGACTACAGCAAGGATATTTTCGCCCCGACCCCCCCCCGCAAGTTCGCGTACTACACCTTCAACGACGGCTTCGGCGTGGTCGATGCTTCGGGCGAAGCCGTCTGGGACGCCACGAGCGGGAAAGCGGTTTCAGAGACCTCTCCCGCCCTGATGGACGTGGGCCGTACGATGCTGCAAACCACCTATACCGACATCGGAAACCGCTGACGGCCGGTAAAATACCTGAAATTAGGTATTGCGGGACCTGACATGAATCGCTAATTTTGCAGATATTGAGAATCTTATGTATAGAATTGGACGATACGATGCCGACGACCGCATGTGCGATCTGGTCTGCGACCGCTACCCCGTACTGCTTGTCATGAGCCGTTTCGGCATCGCGCTGGGCTTCGGCGACAAGACGATCGGCGAAGTCTGCCGCGACAGCGGGGTCGACACCGGGACGTTCCTGACCGTGGTCAATACGCATATCGACGGAGAAGCTCCCGATCCCGGTGCTGTTTCGGTCGGAGCGCTGGTGGGCTATCTGCGCAATTCCCACGACTATTTCCTCGATTTCCGGCTGCCGGGCATTCGCCGCAAGCTGATCGAGGCCATCGACTGCAGCTGCAACGACGTGGCCTTTGCCATCCTGCGCTTCTTCGACGAGTATGTCGCCGAGGTGCACAAGCATATGGATTACGAGGAGCGCAAGGTTTTCCCCTATGTCGAAGCCCTGCTTGCCGGAGAGCGTCCCGAAGGGTATTCGATCGACATTTTCCGCCGCCATCACGATCAGGTCGAGGCCAAGCTCGCCGAACTGAAGCGCATCATCATCCGTTATTATCCTTCGGGAAGCACCAACGAGCTGAACGGCGTGCTTTTTGACATCTTCACCTGCGAACGCGATCTGGCTTCGCACAACGACATCGAAGACCGTCTGTTCATTCCGGCCATCAAACGGCTGGAGGAGGCCGGGGAGACTCCGGCCGACGTCCGGTCCGGAGACGGGGCGCGGAAACGGTCGTCCGGTGCGAAAGGAGGCGTCCGATGAAGGCGCTGAAACTCGCCGTGGCCGAGCCTTCGGCTATCCTGCGTTACGGCATTGTCGCCCTGCTGCGCCGGATGCCTGCGGCGAACGTCGATATTCTCGAAATCGGGGATATCTCGCAGCTTGCCGCGCAGCTTTCGCGCCACAGGCCCGACGTGTTGATCGTCAATCCCGCGTCGTTGGGACTCTGTACGCCGCCGCAGTTGCGGACGCAGACCGGATGCGAGGGGATGCGGTGCGTCGCCCTGCAGCTGGCGATGACCGACGCCGCGACGCTCGGCGCCTACGACGAGGTCCTTTCGATCTACGATTCGGAGGACTGCGTGCGCCGCAAAATCATACAGCCGGCCGATGAAGCGCCCCGCGGGGAGCGTCAGGAGCCGCTGAGCGTCCGCGAGCGCGAAATCGTCGTCTGCATCGTCAAGGGCATGAGCAACAAGCAGATCGCCGATACGCTCTGCATTTCGACCCATACGGTCATCACGCACCGCCGCAATATCGTGGCCAAACTGCAGATCCACTCCCCGGCGGGCCTGACGATCTACGCCATTGTCAACAAGCTGGTCGATCTCTCGGAAATCCGGGATACAATCACCGAAATATAAACGATCATGGGACACGACCACCATCACGACCATACGGTCTCGTCGCTCAACAAGGCTTTTATCCTCGGCATCACGCTCAACGTGGCGTTCGTCGTCGTCGAATTCGCCGTCGGACTCTATTACGGGTCGATGGGACTGCTGTCCGACGCCGGGCACAACCTTTCGGATGTGGCGAGCCTGCTGCTGGCGATGCTCGCTTTCCGTCTCGCGCAGGCGCATGCCACGCCGCGCTATACCTATGGTTACAAGAAGAGTACGGTGCTTATCTCGCTGCTTAATTCGGTGATCCTGCTGATCGCCGTGGGGGTGATCGTCGCCGAGAGTATCGGCCGGATGATGCATCCGGCGCCCATCGAGGGCGGTGCGATCGCATGGACGGCGGGCGTCGGCGTGGCGATAAACGGATTCACGGCGTGGCTCTTCATGAAGGACAAGGACAAAGACCTGAACGTCAAGGGCGCATATCTCCATATGGCCGCCGATGCGCTGGTATCGGTCGGAGTGCTGGTGTCGGGACTCGTGATCTCGTGGACGGGCTGGACGGTCGTGGACCCGATCGTGGGGCTGGTCGTTGCCGCGGTGATCGTGGCTTCGGTCTGGTCGCTTACGCGCGCCAGTTTGCGGCTTTCGCTCGACGGCGTGCCCGACGGAATCCGGGTGGACGAACTTGAACGGATGATGACTGCTGTGCCGGGCGTCGAAGCCGTGCATCATATTCATGTCTGGGCCATCAGCACGACTGAAAACGCCCTTACGGCGCATGTCGTGCTCACGGACCTGCCCCGGCTGGAAGCGGTGAAACGGGAGCTTAAAACCCGGCTCGACGGGGCCGGCGTGCACCATGCGACGCTCGAATTCGAATCGGTCGCCGAGAACTGCTGCGATTTCAGCGACTGACGGATTCGCCGACGGCTCTGCCTTTCAAATCACCCGGCTTCGCATTTTCAAAATAAAATCCGGCCCGGAAAGGGTCGGATTTTCCGTACGGGTTTCGACGTGTCGGAACGTCATCCGCCGAAAGGTTATGCTTCAGAGTGCAGGGCCATTTCAGGGTGCCGGCCCATTTCAGAGTAACGGTCCGCTTCTGGTTGCCGGATCATTTTTGGGCGCCGGACCATTTCAGGGCACTGGATCGTATCCGCTGCCGCCCCACGGGTGACAGCGCGACAGCCGTCGCAGGGTGAGCCACGAGCCTTTCAGCAGACCGTGTTTGCGCAGGGCTTCCAGCGCGTACTGCGAGCAGGTCGGCGTAAACCGGCACGACGGGGGCGTGAAAGGCGAGATGCAGAGCTGGTAGAACTTCACCAGTGCGATCAGCGGCAGGGCGCAGATACGCTTAAAGATGCTCCGCGACCGTTTCCAGAATCCGCCGGACTGCATTTGAGATCGTTTTATAGGACAGCTCCTCCTTCGAAGAGTAGATCAGCGCCAGATCGAGATTGACCGGCCGGCCGTTGTGCAGCAGCAGCTTTTGCAGCCGGTAGGCCTCTTTGGTGCGGCGGCGCAGCAGGTTGCGTTTATTGGCCCTTTTATGGAACTTCTTGGGTACGGAGAACAACACCTCGGCCGAAGGTATTTCGTCGGCTTCGGCGAACCATACGTACCGGAACGGGAAGATAAAACCGCTCTCGCCGCTCTCGAACATCCGACGTACGGCGCCGAGCGAGCGGAGCCGTTCCGTACGGGGGAGCGAGCAGTCGGGCATAAGCGTTATTATTTGCGGGGTTCGGCAGGACGGCGTGCGCGGCTCTTCTTGGCCAGCTTGTGCTGTTGGCTGCGGATGAACTCCTCTTTCTGCGTGTCGGTAATCAGCTCGACGGGGGCTATCTCCTCGCCTTTCTGCACCTTGTTGAGGTAGATGTCGATCGCCTTGACCATCGACGGGGCTTCGGGCGTGGGGGCGTTGGCCAGTACGGTGATTCCGGCGTCGAGTGCGGCGCGCAGCGTGCCTTCGCCGAAGACAGCCACGGCGGGCAGGTTCTCCGTGCCGAATTTCTCGACCAGCGTCTTGACGTCCGACGGGGAGTAGAGCGCCAGCAGGCCGTAATCGGTCAGCGCGATGTCGTCCATGTCCGCAGCGACCGTACGGGCCAGAATAGCCGGATCGAACGACATTTTGAGCTTGGCGAGCGTTTCGGGAAGCTCAGGTTTGTGAGGTTCGCTCAGCGCCAGCAGGAACTTTTCGTCCTTGTGCTTGATGATCAGCTCGATGAACGAGGTGAACGAACCGTCGGCAAACGAAATCTTGCGTTTGCGGTAGACGATGTATTTTTGCAGATAGAGCGCGACGGCTTCCGTCTGGCAAATGTATTTCATGGTTTCGGGCACCGTGATGCGGGCCTCTTCGCAAATGTGGAAGAAACTGTCTACCGTCGTGCGCGAAGTGAAAATTACGGCCGTGTGCGTCAGTATTTCGACCCGTTGTGCGCGGAACTCTTTCAGCGAAACGCCTACTACGCGGATAAATGGTTTATAGGCGATCTCTACTTTGTATTTCTCGGATAATTCGTAGAACGGGGACTTCTCGATAATTGCAGGCCTCGGCTGCGAAACCAATACTTTTTTGACTTTCAATTCTAACCTAATTTATGTTGTTCTTCAATCACTGAATCATCTTGCCGCAAGCAGCCCTATGAGGCTGATTGGGAATATCTCCACGGTGCAAAGGTACAAAATCCAATGCAAAATCGAAATTTTTTTGGAAAGAAACAGATTCAGTGTCTCTCTGAGATATAAGAAGACCGTTGCGAGCAACTCGATGACAATGATGCAGAACCACACGTCTCCCGTGCCCCGCGGGCACAATGCGAAGAGCAGCAGGGCGGGAACCGTGACGATGACGCCCAGCGTGAAATAGGTGCGTTTGAGCAGTATCAGCTGCGAGACGAAGGGCTGCGAGAGCGTTACGGCTCCGGCCAGCCGGACGACTCCCCGCTGGAAAAGCCCCACGCACAGACAGGCGAACGTCGCCAGCAGGCTGAGGGCCAGTACGGCGCCCTGCGGAATCGTTTCGATCAGGCTGTCCGGAATCAGCGAATCGCCGTACTTGACGGTCATGACGCCCACGAAGAGGACGCCGATGGCGGTTGCGGTGTTCAGGAAGTGCGAAAAACCGCTGCCGCCCGGATCCTCCATAAGGCGTTTGCCCGTGGCGGTGTCGTGCGATACGCGCGTCAGCAGCAGCCGTATGTCGCCCAGATTGCGGTAGAGCAGAATGGCGTAGGTTGCGGCGAGCAGCAGGACGAAGCCCTGAAAGACGGGGTTTTCGGTGAGGGACGGAGCCGGGGCCGCCGGCAGGACGCGGGCCGGAACGAGGGTCGATGCCGGACCGAATACCGCTTCAGCCGGCGCGTCGCGCCAAAGCGTGTCGGCCGTGCCCCGCAGCGGGCCTTCCAGCGAAAAGAACGGCAGCGAGTCTGCCGCCTGCGGCCCGGAATACAGCGTATCCGCCGCCAGCGAGTCCGCGCCTTGCGCCGGGGCGGGGTCGGTCGGCAGTGCGGTTCGGGGTGTGATGTTCCGGGCTGAATCGCCCGTGCCGGACAGGCCGTGCGTCGTCTCTTGGGCCGTATCGGGGGTATTCGCCGCGGTTTCTGCGGACGGATAGGCCGCAGAACGGTCCGTGCCGCGGCCATGTGCCGATGCCGATGTGTCGGCCGGAGCCTGCTGCGCAGCGGGAGCGGCGGCTTCGCGTACAAACGCGGGGCCGGGTTCCTGCATGGCGGGGAGCGGGACCGGCGCGGTATGTGTCAGCGGAGCGGTCATCCTTCGAAGATGCGTTTGAGCGTGATGCGGATCGTGGTGCCTTTGCCGATTTCCGATTCGATGACGGCGATTTTACCCTGATGGTAGTCCTCGACGATGCGGCGCGAGAGCGAAAGTCCCAGACCCCAGCCGCGGGTCTTGGTGGTGAATCCCGGTTCGAAGATGCGTTTCCAGTTGCTCTTGGGAATGCCTTTGCCCGTGTCTTTGACGTCGATCATCACGTTTTTGTCGTCCGACGAGATATGCACGTCGATCGAGCCGTGGCCCTGCAGGGCGTCGAGTGAGTTTTTCATCAGGTTTTCGACGACCCATTCGAACAGTGCGGCGTTGATGTTGGCCTGCACCGGAGCGATGGCCAGTCCGTTGTAGTCGAGCGTCACGTTGCGCGGGATGCGCTTGCGGAAATACATGACCGATTCGCCCACGATTTCGTTGATATTGGCCGGCGTGAGGGGCGTCTCGGAGCCGATTTTCGAGAAGCGGTCCACGATCTTCATCAGGTGCGTGAGGTCCTTGTTCATCTCCTCGACGGCCGTCTGGTCCACATCCTGCGAACGCAGGTATTCGATCCATCCCAGCAGCGACGAGGTCGGGGTTCCCAGCTGGTGGGCGGTCTCCTTGGCCAGTCCGATCCAGACGCGGTTCTGCTCGTCCTGCTTGCTCGAGCGGAACGTGATGTAGCCGAAGGTGACGAACACGACGATGATCATCAGCTGGATGTAGGGAAAATAGACCAGCGTCTTGAGCAGCCGCGACTCGTCGTAGAAAATGTAGAACGTCTCGTTGTTCATCGTGGTGACCTGAATGAAGGAATTGGCCGCGGCCATTTCCTCGATCTTTTTGCGTCTCAGGTTCGGGTGGTTGAGGATGTGGTCGGGTATCAGGTGCGAGCTGGCTATGTTCATCTGCCCGTCGACGATGATGAACGGGATGTTGCTTTTCGAGTTGATCAGCGCCGAGAGCAGCGGACTGCTCGGATTGACGCCCAGGTCGCGGAACGCGGCCGACCAGATGGCCACCTCGTTCTGCTCCTTCTCTCGAAGCTGGCGCGCCATGTCGTTGGTGAACAGCAGCGACGAGATGCCGATCACCAGACCGAGCACGATGATCAGCACGCGGTTGCGGAACGAGAAGAGGGGATATGCGAGTCCTTTTTTCATGGGCGGGGCTTATTTGCGCTCGGTGTCCTGTTGCGAGA
>OGRC01002433.1_pt1 | contig 9962 bp, 7 predicted proteins | sample 1553431 | NCBI WGS metagenome assembly OGRC01 (sample SAMEA2580064, study PRJEB22360) | human gut metagenome | biome: human gut; feature: human-associated habitat; material: faeces | place: Denmark | collected 2008/2010
AAGATGAGAAAGCATTTTGTGCGGCGGCAAAAAAACAGAATATACTTATTGTTCCGGGAAGTTCTTTCGGATGTCCGGGATATGTTCGTATTGCGTATTGCGTTGCTTACGAGACGATTGTGAATTCTTTGCCGAAGTTCAAAGAACTTGCAGAAGAATACAAATAAAAAACGGAAAATAGACGCAGGAGAAGAGACAATGATGGTCAGAAAAGAACTTTTAAGTAAAATTCGCACAGTCGAGCCGTATGTTCCGGGAGAACAGCCGCGGCAGAAAGTAGTGAAACTGAATACTAATGAAAATCCATATCCGCCGGCGCCGGAAGTAAAGACAGCGCTGAAAGCGATCGAGGAGGATGCGTTTCGGTTATATCCTGATCCGACATCAGGAGAACTTGTAAAGGCGCTTGCAGATCAATTCGGTGTGGGGGAAGACCAGATCTTTGCAGGAGTCGGGTCAGATGACGTACTCTCCCTGTGTTTCCTTACTTTTTTCAATTCGGAAAAACCGGTGCTGTTTCCGAATATTACATACTCTTTTTATGAAGTATGGGCAAATTTGTATCGGATTCCGTATAGTTGTCCTAAGCTGGATGATCATTTTAAAATTGTGAAAGAAGATTACTATCAGGAAAACGGAGGAATTATTTTCCCGAATCCGAATGCTCCGACTGCGATTTATGAAGATCTTGATTTTATCGAAGATATTCTGCAGCATAACAGAGACAGCATTGTGATCGTAGATGAAGCTTATATTGATTTTGCAGGAAAGTCGGCAGTCGGGCTGATCAGCCGTTATGATAATCTGATCGTTACGCAGACATTTTCAAAGTCCAGAAGTATGGCTGGAATGAGGATTGGATATGCAGTTTCTAATCCGGGTCTGATCCGCTGTTTAAATGATGTTAAATATTCGTTTAACTCATATACGATGAGCTGTGCGGCGATTGCCTGCGGGACAGCGGCTTTGCAAAACAGGGAATATTTTGAAACAACGGTCCGTAAGATAGTAAAAACAAGGGAAGAGGTCAAAGGAGAACTGAAAAAGCTTGGATTTGAATTTACAGATTCAAAAGCGAATTTTCTGTTTGTGACCCATCCGAAATATAGCGCGGGAAAATTATTTGAAGAGTTGAGAGAAGCGGGCATTTATGTGCGGCATTGGAACGATCCGAAAATAAAAAATTATCTGAGAATTACAATAGGTACAGACGAGGAGATGAAGGTTCTTCTTGATTTCCTGAAAAAGAAAATAGGAGCATAAAAAATGATTAAAAAACTGTTACAGGGTATGGTTGTTGGAATTGCCAATATTATTCCTGGAGTGAGCGGAGGAACAATGATGGTTGCAATGGGACTTTATGATAAGCTGATCCATGCAATCACGCACCTGAAATCGGAATTTAAGAACAGCATGAAACTGCTGATACCGATTTTTATAGGGGCAGGAGCGGCAATCGTTATTCTTTCAAGATTATTTGAATTTTTATTGGAGAATTATCCGATTCCAACAAATTTTGCTTTTTGCGGACTGATTGCGGGAAGCCTGCCGTTTATTTTTAACAAGGTGAAGGGACATTCAGTTTCGACGGGAAAGATCATTGCCTTTTTGATCTTTTTTGGTATTGTGATCTTGATGGCTCTTATGGGCGATACAAACGGGAAAGCGGCGGACGTAAGCTTTGGAATCGTAAATGCTATTAAATTATTCGGTGTTGGTGTGGTTGCAGCTGCAACGATGGTTGTTCCGGGAGTGAGCGGATCTATGATGCTGATGCTGCTCGGATATTATGACACGATCTTAAAAACGATCAATCACTTAATGGATGCGGTCGTGGCGTTTGACATGAACGGTATTTTGGCACAGTGCGGAGTGCTTATTCCGTTTGGAATCGGAGTTGTGATCGGAATTTTTCTGATAGCAAAACTGATTGAATTTATTTTTTCAAAAGCAGAGATCCATGCATATTATGCGATTATCGGTTTGATCATTGCATCTCCTATTGCGATTTTACTGAAAACAGACTGGAGCGCTTTTTCTGTAGTGACACTGCTGATCGGACTTGTAACATTTGCAGCCGGATGGTTTGTCGCTTCAAAATTAGGAGGAGAATAATTTTTTAAAAATTTTCCTGATACACAATCGAATTGGCAGTACGAAGGATTGAAAAACAATAAGTTTTCTGATAAATTATATATATAATCATAATTAATCAGTAACAGCTTTGATCTGTTGCAAAGCCGAGGAGGTGTATCGTATGAAACTGGAGGTCGCGATAATAGAAAGAAAAGATCAGTTGAGTGAATTAACTCCGTTTCATGTGGAAAATGCATTATGGGGAACTGAAAACTTTCCGCCGATGTATGGTTATATTGGATTTGTTCCGAATGATGCATTTTATTTAAAATTAGTCTGTGAGGAGAATCATCCGCTTCGGACGTATACGAACATCAATGATCCAATCTACAGAGACAGTGTAATGGAGGTCTATTTGATGTTTGAACCGGTTTCTGCAAGGATGAATGAAGAAAATTACTTGAATTTTTCAATAAATGCAAATGGGGTTCTGCGGGCAGAATATGGATCAAGAAGGATGTACAGGTCTTATTTTACAGAGGCGGAACGCGCGGAATTTGAATGTCATGTTGAAGTGCACGAAAACGATTGGACGGCAGAATTGAAAGTTCCGGTTCGGATTTTGGAGAAGATTTACGGACCGCTGAATTTGGGAGAAGGAAGCTATTTTACCTGTAATTTCTACAAAATGTCAGAGACAAAAGAAATAGAACACTATGCTTCTTATTCTCCGATCCTGTCAAGCGTACCAAGTTTTCATATGCCGGAATTCTTTGCCGATGCGGAAATTGTCAGACGAGAATTTGAAAAAGAAGGGAAACGAAATAATCTATGATTTTAGAAAATAACGAAGAGAAAAGAAGCACAATCTGGAGAACGATCATTACGATCTCTTCTATTCTTGTTATCCTTGTGGCAGTCTTTTTTGTGACGAGACTTTTTGTGGGAAATCCACTTGTCGGAACATGGATCAGCGAGGACAGCGGAGAAACTATCAAGATAGAAAGTGACGGAAAAGTTACGGTGACGGACGAAGAAAAAAAGTCGATTGAGACCGTACAGTCTGAAGTGGATACAAAGACGAAAGTTTTTACGATCCATACTGAGGAAACCCAGTCAGAAGGAATTCTCTCCGGAACATATGATTACAGTATTGAAAAAGATACTCTGACATTGACCGAGCGTGAATACGGAGATCAGCTTGTGTTTGTGCGTAAAGAAAAATCATGATGCAGTCATAAGATTATATGAATAAGATCAGGAAGAAGATTCCTAAATAAAGAATAACGAATCCGTTTCAGAAGAGTTCCGTTCCCGGAACTCTTCTGTTATAATAGAAAGACAGGACAGACAGTAAGGCGGCATAGGAAAGGAGAAGGACATGTACAGAGAGAACACGAAAGAGATTGTGATCGGCAATCGGACGATTGGTGGAAATCATCCGGTGGCGATCCAGTCTATGACGAATACAAAGACAGAAAATATCGAAGAGACGGTTGATCAAATATTGCGGCTTGAAGCGGCGGGATGCGAGATTATCCGCTGTGCAGTTCCGACGATGGAAGCGGCTTTGGCATTAAAAGAGATTAAGAAACAGATCCATATTCCGCTTGTGGCAGATATTCATTTTGACTACAGATTAGCGATCGCAGCGATCGAAAACGGCGCGGACAAGATCAGGATCAATCCGGGAAATATCGGTTCCGTGGAAAAAGTTCGGGCAGTTGTAGACAAGGCGAAGGCGTACAATATTCCGATTCGTGTCGGCGTAAACAGCGGTTCGTTGGAGAAACATCTTTTAGAAAAGTACGGCGCAGTGACGGCAGAGGCCATTGTAGAAAGCGCTCTTGATAAAGTTCGTATGATCGAAGAGATGGGATATGATAATCTTGTTGTAAGTATTAAGTCTTCTGATGTGCTGATGTGCGTAAAAGCACATGAGCTGATTGCAAAAGAGTGTCCTTATCCCCTTCATGTGGGAATTACAGAATCGGGAACAGTTTATTCCGGAAATATAAAATCTTCTGTCGGACTTGGCATTATTCTTAATGAAGGAATCGGAAACACGATCCGGGTTTCTCTGACCGGAGATCCGGCAGAAGAGATTCGAACGGCAAAATTGATATTAAAGACACTTGGTCTTCGAAAAGGTGGAATCGAAGTTGTATCCTGTCCGACATGCGGAAGAACGAAGATTGATCTGATCGGTTTGGCAAATAAAGTAGAACAGATGGTTCAGAATATTCCTTTGGATATTAAAGTTGCGGTTATGGGATGCGTTGTAAATGGTCCGGGAGAGGCAAGAGAAGCTGATATCGGGATCGCAGGAGGTATCGGGGAAGGTCTTCTTATAAAAAAAGGCGAGATCATAAAAAAGGTAAAAGAGGAAGAACTGCTGGAGACGCTGCGGCAGGAACTGTTAAATTGGAAAGAATAATCTAATGAAACACGATGAGATGCGGACAGACCCGCACAGAAGAAAGAAGATCGGAAACGGAAGTTTCATGTAAGTGAAGATATAGGAGCTGTCAATTTGGAACAAGTAAGAGAAGATAAAAAATTTTTTCATGTATTTCCTACTCTGAAGGCAGACGATGATGTCCGTCTGTTGTTTTCAGATGTGGAAGTTAAGAAAATCACGACGAATTCCCGGCGTGATTTTCTTAACGTATATATTTTCAGCAGACATCTTATTCAGAAGAAGCAGATCTTTCAGATGGAACAAAGTATTAAAGAGCAGTTGTTCGGGAAAACGGCAGTTACAGTGCGCATTGTAGAGGACTATCTTCTTTCTGGGCAGTATACTGCGGAAGCGCTTATGAAGGAATATAAGGAAAGTATTATTCTTGAGTTAAAAGAAAAAAGTATGCTTGCTTCCAATATGTTTGCACAGGCAGACATACAGTATGAGGAAGGAGACACGATCTGTCTGGAGCTGCTTAATACGATCGTTTCAGAAGGTCGAAAAGAAGAGATCGTAGATTTGCTAAAGGAGATTTACGAAAATAGATTTCACATTCCGGCGAAGATCCGGGTGGCTTATCGGGAGCCGGATGTTACGAAAAACAGAGAATATGATGAGCAGAGGATTCAGCAGGAAATCAATGCCATTTTTGAGAGACGGGCGAGACAGCAGGGGGAAGCGCCTTTGGGACAAGAAGAGAATGGAAAATCTTCGAAAGAGGATTCTTCAGAAAAGGCGGAAGGAGTATCCCTTTCAACGGAAAAGAAAGGCAGTGCGTCTTCCAAAACCTCTGGAAAAATGTCAAAAGGAGAATTCAAGAAAGGCGAATTTAAAAAGAACGAATTCCGAAAGAAAGATTTTTATCGACCGGTTAAAATCGGAGATGATCCGAATCTTATCTACGGACGGAATTTTGAGGATGAACCGATTGCTTTGGATCAGGTAATTACAGAGATGGGAGAGATTACGATCCACGGTAAAATTATCAGCTTTGATACAAGAGAGATCCGAAACGAAAAAACGATTATTATATTTTCTGTGACAGATTTCACTGATACGATTACGGTGAAGATGTTTGCGAAAAACGAACAGCTTCCTGAAATCTTAGGAGAATTGAAAAAAGGAGTGTTTATCAAACTGAAAGGAGTAACGACCATCGATAAATTTGATGGGGAACTTACGATCGTTTCGATAACGGGGATTAAAAAAATCGGTGATTTCACAGTGCAAAGAGAAGATCTAAGCCCGGTAAAACGTGTAGAACTCCACTGCCATACGAAAATGAGCGATATGGACGGCGTGTCAGAAGTAAAAGATATTGTGAAAAGAGCGCATGACTGGGGGCATCCTGCAATCGCCATTACCGATCACGGTGTGGCTCAGGCATTTCCGGACGCAAATCACTATATTGAAACCCTTGATAAAGAGGATCCGTTTAAGATCCTTTATGGTGTAGAAGGCTATGTTGTAGATGATTTGACGGATATTGCAGTAAACGCAGGCGATCAAACACTTGATGATACTTATATCGTTTTTGATATTGAGACGACGGGATTTAGTTCGATTCAGGACGCGATCATAGAGATTGGGGCAGTGAAAGTGACCGGCGGAAAGATTGTCGACCGTTTCAGCACGTTTGTAAATCCAAAACGTCCGATTCCTTTTGAGATTACGAACCTGACAAGTATTACCGATGAGATGGTTATGGATTCACCGACAATCGATGTCATCCTTCCTCAATTTCTTTCTTTTGTGGGGGATGGTGTTCTTGTCGCGCACAACGCAGGGTTTGACGTCGGGTTTATTGAGCAGAACTGCAGGGCGCTCGGACTTTCGGACGAGTTTGCATTTCTTGATACGGTAGCTTTGGCGCGGGTTCTTCTGCCGACGTTGTCAAAATATAAATTGAATATCGTAGCGAAAGCATTGAATATTTCACTTGAAAACCATCATCGCGCTGTGGACGATGCGGGAGCGACCGCAGAAATTTTTATCAAATTCGCAGAAATGTTAAAGAAAGATCAAGTGATGACTTTAAAAGAGGTAAACCGCTACGGAGACAGGAATACAAATGCAATTCGAAAAATGCCGACGAATCATATTATTATTTTAGCAAAAAATGATATCGGCAGGTATAATCTGTATCAGTTGATCTCACAGTCTCATATGACTTATTACGCGAGGAGACCGCGGATTCCAAAAAGTCTGTTGAATGAGCATCGGGAAGGTCTTCTGATCGGCAGCGCCTGTGAAGCAGGTGAGTTGTACCAGGCAGTGCACGAAAAAAGATCCGCCCAGCAGATCGCGCGTTTGGCGGAATTTTATGATTATTATGAGATCCAGCCTGTTGGAAACAATCAGTTCATGATCGAGAGTAAGCGGATCACAGATGTAAATTCGATCGAAGACTTGCAGAATATCAACAGAGAGATCGTGGAACTTGGAGAAAAGTTTGGAAAGCCGGTTGTTGCAACGTGCGATGTACATTTTTTAAATCCAGACGACGAAGTATATCGAAGAATCATTATGGCAGGAAAGGGATTTGATGATGCAGATAAGCAGCCTCCGTTGTTCCTTCGTACGACAGATGAGATGTTGGAAGAATTTTCTTATCTCGGGGCAGCGAAAGCACGGGAGATCGTTATAGATAATCCGGTGAAGATTGCCGGTATGATTGAGAAAATCTCCCCGGTCAATCCGAATAAATGTCCTCCTGTCATTGAAAATTCAGATCAGGAGTTAAGGGATATTTGTTATAGAAAAGCTCACGAGATGTATGGGGAAGATCTTCCGAAACAGGTTTCCGCCCGATTAGAAAAAGAACTCAATTCGATTATTTCAAACGGATATGCGGTTATGTATATCATTGCTCAAAAACTTGTTTGGAAGTCAAATGCAGACGGGTATCTTGTAGGTTCAAGAGGTTCGGTCGGTTCTTCCTTTGTTGCGACTATGGCAGGAATTACAGAGGTAAATCCGTTAAGTCCGCATTATTATTGTTCGAAATGTCATTACAGTGATTTTGAGTCCGATGAAGTTCGTGCGTTTGCAGGAGGATGCGGATATGACATGCCGGATAAAAAGTGCCCGGTGTGCGGGGAACAGCTTGTGAAGGCGGGATTTGATATTCCTTTTGAGACGTTTCTTGGATTTAAGGGAGATAAGGAACCGGATATTGACTTGAACTTTTCGGGAGATTATCAGGCAAAAGCACATAAATATACCGAAGTCCTTTTTGGAGAAGGACATACATTTAAAGCAGGAACGATCGGTACGCTGGCAGATAAGACGGCGTATGGATTTGTTCGTAATTATTACGAAGAGCATGAGCAGAGAAAGAGGAAATGTGAGATAGAAAGAATCACGGAAGGCTGTACAGGAATTCGAAGAAGTACGGGACAGCATCCGGGGGGAATTGTCGTTCTTCCTCACGGGCATGATATTAACGAGTTTACTCCGGTTCAGCATCCCGCAAATGATATGGAATGTGGGATCACAACGACTCATTTTGATTATCATTCCATCGATCACAACTTGCTGAAATTAGATATTCTCGGACATGATGATCCGACGATGATCCGTACTTTGGAAGACTATATTACATCGGATGCTATGGAAAATGAGTACAATGCAGACCATCCGTTTATTGCGACGGAGATTCCTCTTGACGATAAAAATGTAATTGAACTGTTTCACGGAACGGACGTACTCGGGATCAAGCCTGAAGATATTGACGGATGTAAGATCGGAAGTTTGGGAATACCGGAATTTGGAACAGACTTCGTTATCCAGATGGTTCAGGATACGAAACCACAGACATTATCAGATCTGATCCGTATTTCCGGATTGTCTCACGGAACGAATGTGTGGCTTGGAAATGCGCAGGAACTTGTAAAATCAGGAAAGGCGACGATTTCTACCGCAATCTGTACTCGAGATGACATTATGATCTATCTTATTAATAAAGGAGTGGAAAGCGCTCTTGCATTTACGATCATGGAGAGTGTGCGAAAAGGAAAAGGGCTGAAACCGGAATGGGAAGAAGCGATGAAAGCACAAGACGTACCGGACTGGTATATTTGGTCATGTAAGAAAATCAGCTATATGTTCCCGAAAGCCCATGCCGCAGCATATGTTATGATGGCATACAGGATTGCCTACTGTAAGATTAATTATCCTCTTGCCTACTATGCGGCATATTTTGGAATCAGGGCGGACGCTTTTTCTTACGCGCTTATGTGTCAGGGAAAAGAGACATTGAATTACCATATAAAACAATATAAAAGCAAAGGGGATCAACTGAGTAAGAAAGAGCAGGACGTATTAAAAGATATGAAGATCGTTCAGGAAATGTATGCCCGCGGATTCGAGTTTGTCCCGATCGACATTTATAAGGCAAAAGCAAAGATGTTTCAGATCATAGACGGGAAACTTATGCCGTCGTTTGCAAGTATTGAAGGAATGGGAGATAAAGCTGCCGAGGCTGTAGAAGAGGCGTCAAAAGACGGACCCTATCTGTCGCTTGATGATTTCAGGCAACGGACGAAAGTCAGCAAAACAGTGATCGATCTGATGGCAGAATTGGGAATGTTCGGAGATCTTCCTCAAAGCAATCAGTTGTCTTTGTTTGATTTTACATAGACGGATGTCGTTTTAAAAACTTGAGGATGAAGAGACGAAAGGAAGCGGTATTGTATGAGAGAGGCAGAAAGAGATGATCAGGAAATTTCAAAAAAATGACTTGGATGCAGTGGCAAAAATTTGGCTTGATTCGAATAAAGAGGTACATGATTTCATTGATCCATGTTATTGGGAACGCTATGAAGATGTAGTTAAGGCAATGTTTTTGCAGGCGGAAATCTATGTCCGGGAGGAAGAAGACACAACCGGAAAAACAGGAGAGATACTTGGGTTTATCGGGCTGGACGGAGACTATGCGGCAGGGATTTTTGTCAGAGGAGATGTTCGCTCAAAAGGTGTCGGAAAGCAGCTCCTAGATTTTGTGAAACAGAAGAGAGAAAAACTGGAATTGAATGTATATGCAAAAAACAGAAGAGCCATACGATTTTATGAAAGGGAAGGATTCTGTATCCAAAAAGAAGATACAGATGCGGAAACCGGAGAAAAAGAATATTGTATGCTATGGATAAAACAGGCAGAATAGAAAGATAGTTCAGGAGGGAAAAGACATGTCATTAGAAAAAGCGAAGGAATATTTAGATAAGAAAGGATTTGCAGATCGTGTGATCGAGATGGAAGATTCTACGGCGACTGTTGCAATGGCGGCGGAAGCTCTCGGGGTTGAGGAAGGAATGATTGCCAAAACAATGTCTTTTCTTCAGGGCGAGAAAGCGGTGCTTATTTTGACGGAAGGAACCGCTAAAATAGATAATAGAAAATATAAAGACACATTTCATACAAA
>OGRC01002434.1_pt1 | contig 9958 bp, 10 predicted proteins | sample 1553431 | NCBI WGS metagenome assembly OGRC01 (sample SAMEA2580064, study PRJEB22360) | human gut metagenome | biome: human gut; feature: human-associated habitat; material: faeces | place: Denmark | collected 2008/2010
CGGGAGTAAATTCCACCACCAAATGTGGTGGTGGAATTTAAAATTTCATTTTTGGAATGAGAATTCAATTTTTGAAACGGATTGATAATTGTAAGGTTTTATGGTAGAATAGGGACGATATTTGGAATCCTTCCTATTCTACACTTAGGAAGGAGGCATAAATGGGTAAATCCCTTAATGGTAAAGAATTAGGTAAAGGCTTATCACAGAGAAAGGATGGTCTTTATCAGGGAAGATTCGTGAATCGTTTTGGCAAGAAGCAGACGGTTTACGCAAAGACGCTGAATGAGGTAAGACAGAAGCTTAGAAACGAACAGTATGAGGATGAAAAGGCACTCAATGTTGTTGCGAAGGACACATTCTACTACAATTTATATGTAGTGGCAATCGACACAGGAATGCGTATTGGTGAGTTGATGGGGCTTCAGTGGTCTGATGTAGACTTTGAAAAGAAGGTTGTACACGTCAGACGTTCCTTATGCTATTTCCGCAAGGATGGCAAATATGTCTTTGAATGGCATGATACCAAGACGCATAACAGCAAGCGAACCATTCCCTTAACAACAAGAGCTATGGAAGCTCTGAAAAAACAAAGAGTTCGCGGGCAGGAGATTCTGCTTAAGAACGCACAAACAGCACAGGACGAATAAAAGAATCTGGTTTTCGTAACCAGAAACAATCGACCTACACAGCAGTTCATCGTACAGGAATGTATGGATGTAACAACGAGACGAATTCAGAAGGAACACCCGGAATTTGAGAGGTTCTCTCCTCATTGTTTCCGTCACACCTTTGCAACAAGGGCAATCGAGAACGGAATGCAGCCTAAGAGCGTGCAGAAGCTTCTCGGACATGGCTCCTTACAGCTGACAATGGATTTGTATTGTCACGTAACAGATGATACCTTGTTTGACGAGATGAGGAAGATGGAAGCGGTGTAAAGTGTGTAAAAAGTGTGTAGTAAAGCAATTTGAGACAATAATAAAGGCGTGAAAGCCTTATAAACAGGAGGTTTTAAGATAAAATGGAACAGTATAAGCAGGAATTTATAGACTTTATGGTGGAGAGTGACGTGCTGAAATTTGGTGATTTCACATTAAAGAGCGGCCGTAAATCACCATTTTTCATGAATGCGGGAGCATATGTGACAGGCTCACAGCTTAAGAGACTCGGAGAGTACTACGCAAAGGCTATCCATGCAAACTACGGAGATGACTTTGATGTATTATTCGGACCTGCATACAAGGGAATTCCGCTTGCAGTGGTAACAGCTATCGCATACCATGAGCTCTATGGCAAAGAGGTGCGCTACTGCTCAGACAGAAAAGAGGCAAAGGATCACGGTGCAGACAAGGGAGGCTTCCTTGGAAGCAAGCTTAAGGATGGCGACAGAGTAGTCATGATAGAGGATGTCACCACATCCGGCAAATCAATGGAGGAGACAGTTCCAAAGGTAAGAGAGGCTGCTGATGTCACAATCGTAGGCCTTATGGTGAGCCTTAACAGAATGGAAGTCGGACAGGGCGGCAAGGTGAGCGCGCTCGACGAAATCCATGAGAAGTACGGCTTTGAGGGCAAGGCAATCGTTACAATGGAAGAGGTCACAGAGTATCTCTACAACAGAGAGCATGATGGCAGAGTAGTCATTGATGACACAATCAAAGCAGCTATAGATGAGTACTATAAGCAGTACGGCTGCAAATAGGAGAATATAAATTGCTTGGCAGAAGAAAACGTAACAGGTATAAGTTTACGGAAAAGAAGCAATCTAAGAGGGGGATAGCTGCACTTGTTGTGGCTATCCTCATAGAGATTGTATATATAGTTTTTTTGAATGCGGCATTCAGAGGAGATGGCAATCTGTCTATGTACTATGGCAGTGCCGGTATACTGATGCTTGGCATATCTCTGGCAGATTTCGGGTTTGCCATCAGAAGCCTCTTTGATGAGGAATCATTCATGACATTTCCACGACTGGCAGTGTTTTTTTCACTCATAGCGGTAATCAGCTGGGGAGGAACATATGCTGCAGGTTTTATTATATGAAAGAAAGATTATAGGGATATATGAGTTATAAAGAGATTTATGAACTCTCCAATGAGCTTTACGCAGAGCGATTAGAGCTTGTGGAGGAGCGGATAGAGCAGATCATCAGAGAGCCTGCGATAGAGCCGGCTTTTGCAGATTATTTCACAAGTGTGGCAAAGTGCCTAAACACTATTAAAAACCATAGCGCAGATAAGAAATTTAACGATTTATTCTATTCACAGTTTGATAAAGAAAATTACGAGAAAAGCTATGCCAACCCGGCATACGCCGTAAAGGTGCTCGGAGATGAGTATGGTCAGCTTTTATCGGCTGTATATGCAAAAATTGCCGGAAGCATTACACATATCTATCAGGGGGATATAAAATATCTCTGCATTTATGCAGAGCTTATTGTAGAGCTATACAATTATTTTGAGAATGCCAATGAGCTGAGTCCTGATGAGATAAGGGGCTGTATATATTCGTTCATGCATGATTATGAGGAGATTTTTGCAGAGGATGACAACAGAGCACTCCTTGACCCGGCTTATGATTACTATACAGAGCTTGTAAATGAGGCAGATTTGTCAAATGATGATTATCTGTATTCTTACGGACTGTATGTCGGAGAGAATGAGCGCGCCGGCAGAGCGCATCTGGCTTCATTTTCAGATGAGGAGATACAGGCCATGGCAGATACCTATACAGAAGGATACCGCATTGGCTTTATTACCTGCAACAAGGATATCTCAAAAAAGTCAGTGGTTCAGGTGCTTTATCCGCTTGGCTTTGAGCGTATGATAAGAGCAGCATTAAAGAATTTTGAAAAAATGGGTATGAAGCCTGCCATGAGACCATTTTCTACATCGGTCAATAAGCAGTTTGACTATGACCACAAGGAGGATATGGCACTGTGGCTTGACAAGGCATATGTGGAGTATCGTCTTGAGTGCATGCACAATGCACTTGAGAGAATGAAGGATGTAGCATGCAAATGTGGAGGACCGGCTGTCATAGAGATATTTGGAGAGGAGCCGTTTGCTCCGGTTTCAAAGAAGGAGGCTGCGCACTTTAATGATGAGCAGCAGAAGCTTGTAGTCCATATGACAAGCGTGCGCTCACAGTATATGAACAGCTATATTCACAGCGAGGACAGAAGCTTTACGATTATTGCCTATCCGTGTGCTGCAATCGGACCTGATTATAAGGAAATTTTTACGGAGACTGTAAAGATTAATACTCTTGATTATGCACTCTACAGGGATATGCAGCAGAAAATCATAGATGTGCTCGATACAGCAGACAGGGTGCATATCGTCGGAACAAACGGCAACAGGACAGATTTGTATGTCAAGATTCATGAGCTTAAGGAGCCTTCAAAGGAGACGGCCTTTGAAAACTGTGTGGCTGATGTAAATATCCCTGTCGGAGAGGTGTTTACTTCACCGGTGCTAGAGGGTACAAACGGCAAGCTGCATGTCAGTCAGGTATATCTCAATGAGCTTAATTTCCTTAATCTGGAAATCGACTTTAAGGATGGCATGATTGATAAATATACATGCACCAATTTTGAGGATGAGGAAGAAAACAAAAAGTATATATCAGACAATGTGCTTTTCCATCACGACACACTGCCTATGGGTGAGTTTGCCATAGGCACCAATACGACAGCCTACCGTATGGCGAGAGTATACGATATCGCAGCAAAGATGCCTATTCTCATAGCAGAAAAGACAGGACCGCACTTTGCGGTAGGTGATACCTGCTACACATACGATGAGGACAATATGACATACAACCCTGACGGAAAAGCAATCATTGCCAGGGACAATTCAGTTTCCATCCGCAGAAAAGAGGATATATCAAAGGCATATTTCAACTGCCACACGGATATCACAATACCATATGATGAGCTTGGAGCCATCACAGTTATTCGACACGATGGCTCAACATGTGATATAATAAGAGATGGCAGATTTGTGCTTGAGGGCGTAGAAGAGTTGAACAAACCGCTCGATACGCTTGATGCAGAAAGTAAATAATTATTAGACATATAAGGAGGATAAAATGGCAAAGGTTGGAATAGTTATGGGCAGCGACTCAGATTTAAAGGTGATGAGTAAGGCAGCAGATATGCTTGAAGAGCTCGGCATAGAGTATGAGCTCACCATCATCTCGGCACACCGTGAGCCGGATGAGCTTATTGAGTGGACAAGAGGCGCTGAGGAGAGAGATGTAAAGGTAATAATAGCAGGAGCGGGAATGGCAGCAGCACTTCCGGGAATGTGTGCAGCGCTTTTTGCACTTCCTGTTATCGGAGTACCGCTTTCAGGAAAGAATCTGGATGGAATGGATGCAGTGTTCTCAATCATGCAGATGCCACCTGGAGTGCCTGTTGCCACAGTTGCAATTGACGGTGCGAAAAATGCAGCAATCCTTGCAGCAAAGATACTCGCAGCAGGTGATGATGCAATCCTTGAGAAAATCAAAAAGTATACAGCAGATATGAAGGCTCAGGTTGTAGCAAAGGATGCGAAACTGAAACAGGTTGGATATAAGCAGTATCTTGCTGAGAAATAGATTGTATTGTCATCTATAGGAGGGTTTTTATGGGTATATTGCAAAAGGCAGACAGATGTATGGATGAGGCAGCAGCCTTATTTGGCGAGAATAAGCTTTTTTTGGCAGAGAATAAGGCACAGGAGACAGCCGGTCTTTATAAGAGCTGTGGCGCATATGAGCAGATGGCAAAGACTGTCAATTTTATGGGAGTCATATATGCATCTATTGGAGACTTAAGCATGTCAATTGACTGCTACCTAGAGGCTATGGATGTAGCTGTGGAGCAGGGCTCAACAGAGATAATCATGCTTGTAAACAATAATATAGGCTCACTCTATATGGAGCTTGGATTGTATGAAAAGGCTATCAGATATTTCAACGAAGCACTGGAGCTGTGCAAGCCACCGCTGCATGGAGAGAGGGATAGCTATTATCAGGAACTTCTCATGCTTCATCTGAATCTGTGCATCTCATACACGGGAATTAATGAGTTTGAAAAGGCAGAAAAGCATCTTTCTGACGCGATACTCTTTAATGAGATAGCTGGCAGTGATAAAAACAGATTTCTGATAGATATGTCACAGGCACATATGCTATGGAAGATGGGAAATGAGGATGAGGTCAGAGATCATGTGGAAGAGCTGGTTGAGGGTGCGATAAACAATATCAATTCTGCCAATTATGTGCTTGAGATACTAAGCCTTTGCAATCTATTTATGAATATGGGGGAGTTCGATGCATGGAAAAAGGTTATTGTGGAGTATGAACGCTTTGCTATTGAAACAGAAAATCTGTTTTTCCAGAAGACCTGTGTCAAGATGTGGATGAAATATGAGAGCGCCATGGGTGATACAGAGGCGTACAACAAGCTGTGCGTATATTACGCAAATCTCCACTCTATGCAGGTGAAGGAGCAGATAAAGCGTCTTGGTGATACAATCGACCTTAAGCTTCAGCTTCAGGAGACTGAGTATGAGCGCCGTAAGGCAGTCAGACTCAACTACACAGATATGCTTACAGGCATGGGCAATAAGTTCAAGATGCGAAACGATTTTGAAAAGCTTGTGAGCAAAAATCAGGATTCAGATGGTGCAGGAATCACGTTTGGAGTAGTGGATATAGATTTCTTCAAGTCATTTAACAGAAACAGTGGCAGAGTCACCGGTGATGCAGTGCTAAAAGAATTGTCATCCATAATAAATGAGAGCATCAAAGATAAGGGAATGGGGTATCATTTCTATGGTGATGAATTCTACATAATCCTGCAGGAAACGGATGAGGATATCATTAAAAATATAGCCGAGCATATAAGACTTGAGCTTGCCAAAAAACAGATACTTCATGAGAGCTCTAAGGTGGATGAGTATCTGACTGTATCACAGGCATATGTTACCGCCCCGGATGTAAAGGTGCCGGATGAGTTTTCAAAGCTGTTCAAGACGGTGGATGAAGTACTCAATGATGTGAAGGAAAAGGGTAGAAATGCATATAAGATAGTCTGATGCTTTAAGCGTATAAGACAACTATAAAATGACACGCAGCGTAAAACGTTGCGTGTCATTTTTAATGGATCTATATATACAGTTATAGTTATATTTGTACTTATACTTTTACTTTTATATGGCTATATTGTCTCATTTATATTCCGGATATAACAATATCAGTGCCGGCCTTCTCATATATATCTGCTGTCTCAGGTGAGATACCGGAGTCGGTGATTACCATATTGATGTCATCAAGCGATGCATAGCTAGATATGGATGTGGTATCAAACTTGGTGTGGTCTACAAGAGCCACAGTTTTAGCGGAGGCCTTGATACACATGTGCTTTAAATCAGCCTCGTATATACTGAAATCAGTCAGTCCGTCTTCTACAGAGAAGCCTCTTGCGGACACGAACGCGATATCTGTGTGTATCTTTTTGAGTAAATCAACGCCAAGCAGTCCTTCTATGGAAGCGGATGCACTGGTTACGATACCGCCTGTCAGGATGACTGTGACACCCGGGATATCCTTTAGCTCTAAAGCCAGATTGATGCCATTGGTGATGACGGTCAGCTCTGTAAAGCCTGAAAGCTTCATGCCGAGAGTGTAGGCTGTGGAGCTGGCATCAAGGAATATACACATATGGTCACTTACGAGTTTTATCGCCTCGTTTGCAATCTCCTCTTTAGCTTCCTTGTTTTCCAGGGCGCGGTCATGGAACAGGTAGGCCCTCGAGGTTAAATCAGTCATGTCATGGGTTTTATCCTTGTAGATAGCACCGCCGTGAGTCTTTGTCAGAAGCTTTTCCTTATCCATCTGGTTTAAATCTGTTCTTATTGTCGTGGTCGATACACCAAGCAGTTCACTGAGCTCATTGGTGGTGGCCTTGCGGTTTTCTTTTAAATAATCGAGAATCTTTTGTTGTCTTTCTAATTGCAGCATAGATTTTCCTCTTTCTTTTGATTTCTGTTGTATTTTTGCGTACATATTTTTATCACAAAGCATTGCATAAATATATAATAACTCAAATAAGTAAATAAAGCCAGTGCTTTCGATTGCTTATACTTTTTTTTATTTGATGACATTTAATTATATTTATTTTTACTTTTATTTGCTTTTACTATTGCATTTTTTCTTTTAAAGTGTTATATTTATATCAACAAATAAAAGTAAACACAAATTATATAAGGCGGAGGTATTATTAAATGAAGTTTTTCGTAGATACAGCAAATGTCGAGGACATTAAGAAAGCAAACGATATGGGAGTCATCTGTGGAGTTACAACAAACCCTTCACTCATCGCAAAAGAGGGCAGAGACTTCAATGAGGTAATTAAAGAAATCACATCTATCGTTGACGGACCGATAAGCGGAGAGGTAAAAGCCACAACAGTTGATGCAGAGGGCATGATAAAAGAAGGACGTGAAATCGCAGCTATCCATCCAAACATGGTAGTTAAGATTCCTATGACAGTCGAGGGACTTAAGGCTGTCAAGGTGCTTTCATCTGAGGGCATCAAGACAAACGTTACTCTTATTTTTTCAGCAAATCAGGCAATTCTTGCTGCAAATGCAGGTGCTACATATGTTTCACCTTTCCTTGGCAGACTTGATGATATCAGCCAGCCGGGCATTGAGCTGATCAGACAGATTTCAGAGATTTTTGATATCTATGGATATGACACAGAGATTATTGCAGCTTCAATCAGAAACCCGATTCATGTCACAGACTGTGCACTTGCAGGAGCTGATATCGCAACAATTCCTTACAAGGTTATCGAGCAGATGACAAAGCATCCGCTTACAGATCAGGGAATCGAGAAGTTCCAGGCTGATTACAGAGCTGTATTTGGGGATTAGATATTATAAACCAAAGACAGGTATAAATATTTTATTTCATGTCATAGATTTAACAGGAGAACAAAATGAACAAATTAGAGCTTCAGATTACAGCAAATGAAGTCAGGAAGGGTATCGTCACGGCTGTGCATTCTGCAAAGGCGGGACATCCGGGCGGCTCGCTTTCTGCAGCAGATATATTTACATATCTGTATTTTGAGGAGATGAACATTGATCCAAAGAATCCTAAAAAGCCGGATAGAGACCGTTTTGTGCTTTCAAAGGGACACACGGCTCCGGGACTTTACTCTACACTTGCGCAGAGAGGCTATTTTCCGGTTGAGGATTTAAAGACACTCAGACATCTGGGATCATATCTGCAGGGACATCCTGACATGAAGCATATCCCGGGTGTGGATATGTCAAGCGGTTCGCTCGGACAGGGCATTTCTGCGGCAGTGGGCATGGCACTTTCTGCAAAGCTTACAAATGATGATTACAGAGTATATACACTTCTCGGCGATGGCGAGATTCAGGAGGGACAGGTCTGGGAGGCTGCCATGTTTGCGGGCTTCAGAAGACTTGATAACCTTGTTGTTATAGTTGATAACAACGGACTTCAGATTGATGGACCGGTGGATCAGGTGTGCTCACCATATCCTATTGGTGAGAAATTCAAGGCATTCAATTTCCATGTGATTGATCTGAAGGATGGAAATGACATGGATCAGATTGCTGACGCATTTAAAGAGGCAAGAAATACAAAGGGTATGCCGACGGCAATTATAGCACATACCGTAAAGGGCAAGGGTGTTTCATTTATGGAAAATCAGGTCGGCTGGCATGGCAAGGCTCCTAATGATGAGGAGTATGCAGTTGCCATGGAGGATCTGAGAAAGGAAGGTGAAGCATTATGTCAGAAGTAAAGAAAATCGCCACACGTGTCAGCTACGGAAATGCACTTGTAGAGCTTGCAAAGGAGCACGATGACGTATATGTTCTTGATGCTGACCTTGCGGCTGCCACACAGACAGCCATCTTCAAAAAGGAATTTCCAGATCGTCACATAGACTGTGGTATCGCAGAGTGCAATATGATGGGTATTGCTGCAGGACTTGCCGCTACGGGAAAGGTGCCATTTGCCAGTTCATTTGCCATGTTTGCGGCAGGTCGTGCGTTTGAGCAGGTGAGAAACTCTATTGGATATCCTCATCTCAATGTGAAAATCGGTGCGACACACGCAGGTATTTCGGTAGGAGAGGATGGAGCCACCCACCAGTGCAACGAGGATATTGCACTCATGAGAGCAATTCCAGGCATGGTTGTAATAAACCCAAGCGATGATATAGAGGCAAGAGCCGCCGTAAAGGCAGCTTATGAGCATGAGGGCCCTGTATACATGAGGTTTGGCCGTCTTGCAACACCGATAATAAATGACAATGCAGAGTATAAATTTGAAATCGGAAAGGGTGTTACACTCCGTGAGGGCACGGATGTAGCTATCATAGCTACAGGTCTGTGCGTGGCAGAGTCACTTGCAGCGGCAGAAAAGCTTGCAGCAGATGGCGTAAATGCAAAGGTCATAAATATACACACTATCAAGCCTCTTGATGAGGAACTTGTTGTAGCTGCAGCAAAGGAATGCGGCAGGGTGGTTACCGTGGAGGAGCACTCTGTAATAGGAGGACTTGGAGCCGCGGTATGTGAGACACTTTCGCGTAAGGCTCCAACACCGGTAAAGACAATAGGCATACAGGACTGCTTTGGTGAGTCAGGTCCTGCTGTATCTTTGCTTAAGAAATACGGACTTGATGCAGAGGGCATTTATGCATCAGTGAAGGATTTTTTATAATTATTTAAAATAGTTTGGTTTTATCATTTTTTACATTTTCCCTAATATAATAATAAACTAATAAAAGAAAGGACAGCCGGGATACGGTTGTCCTTTCTTCTGCTTTGTATACATATAAAAACTTTAATGTTTTAATTAGTGTAAAATAATTTAATAAAATTTAACTTTTATAATACATGGATGAAATTTATTT
>OGRC01002455.1_pt1 | contig 9901 bp, 7 predicted proteins | sample 1553431 | NCBI WGS metagenome assembly OGRC01 (sample SAMEA2580064, study PRJEB22360) | human gut metagenome | biome: human gut; feature: human-associated habitat; material: faeces | place: Denmark | collected 2008/2010
CGGCGCTATCCGCGACCCGCTGTCAGGCCGCAGCTACGTCTATCAGGCGATGCGCGTGACGGGTGCGGGCGACATCTACCAGAAGGTGGGCGACACGCTCGAAGGCAAACTCCCGCAGAGCGTGATTTCGAAAAAGGCCGCGGCCGGTTATTCGAGCTACGGCAACCAGATCGGTCTGGCCACGACCCACGTACGCGAGGTGTACCACGACGGCTATGTGGCCAAGCGTCTCGAAGTGGGCGCCGTGGTGGGCGCCGTGAAGGCGGAGAACGTCCGCCGCGAGAAACCCGCTCCGGGCGACAAGATCATCATGCTGGGCGGCCGTACGGGCCGCGACGGCATCGGCGGAGCTACCGGATCGTCGAAAGAGCACAACACCAAGTCGCTGGAGACCTGCGGCAGCGAGGTGCAGAAGGGCAATGCTCCGGAGGAGCGCAAGCTCGAACGTCTGTTCCGCCGTCCGGAGGTGACGCGGCTCATCAAGAAATCGAACGACTTCGGCGCGGGCGGCGTCAGCGTCGCCATCGGCGAGCTGGCCGACGGGCTGGACATTTACCTCGACCGCGTGAAGACCAAGTACAGCGGCCTGAACTCCACGGAGCTGGCCATCAGCGAGTCGCAGGAACGCATGGCGGTAGTCGTCGAAGCGAAGGACGTCGAGACGTTCATGCGCTACTGTCTCGAAGAGAATATCGAAGCCGTCGAGGTGGCCGACGTGACCGACACGGCCCGTATGCGGATGTTCAACAAGGATCGCAAGGTCGTGGACCTCTCGCGCGAATTCATCGACAGCGCCGGCGCCCGGCATTATGCCGAAGCGAAGGTCGGCGAGGTGGAAAACCGCAATCCGTTCGTACGTGAAATCGCCGGCGATACGCTTGCCGCGCGTTTTGAGAATAACCTGAAAGATAACAATGTCGTTTCGCAGCGGGGACTTGTCGAGATGTTCGACTCGACGATCGGCGCCTCGACCGTACTGATGCCCTTCGGCGGCCGTACGCAGGGCAGCGAGACGCAGGTCTCGGTGCAGAAGCTTCCGACCGACGGCTACACCGACACGGCCAGCATCATGGCCTTCGGTTACAATCCCTTCATCGCTTCGTGGAGCCCCTACCACGGCGCGGCCTATGCCGTGGTGGAAGCCGCGGCGAAGGTCGTGGCGGCGGGTGCGCGCTACGACAGGATGCGTTACTCGTATCAGGAGTATTTCGAGCGCATGACCAAGAATCCCGAATCGTGGGGCAAGCCTCTCGGCGCACTGCTCGGCGCGCTGAAGATGCAGGTCGAGCTGGGACTCCCGTCGATCGGCGGCAAGGACTCGATGAGCGGCACGTTCCAGCATATCAACGTCCCGCCGATGCTGATGGCTTTCGGCATCACGACGGTCGACGCCGGAACGGTCATCTCGACCGACTTCAAGAAGGCCGGCAGCCGCATCTACCTCGTGCGCCATACTCCGAAGGAGAATTACATGCCCGACACGGCGCAGCTGAAGGCCAACTTCGGTTTCGTGAGCGGGAAGATCGAGAGCGGGAAGATACTTTCGGCATGGTCCGTCGGATTCGGCGGCGTGGCCGAGGGCCTTGCGAAGATGGCTTTCGGCAACCGGATCGGCGCCGAGGTGACGACGGACGAAAGCAGGCTTTACGAATACGCCTACGGTTCGATTCTCGTGGAGAGCGACGGCGAACTGGACTTCCCGGCGGCCGAACTGCTGGGTGCGACCGTTGCCGACGAAGCCCTGACCGTGAACGGCGTACGGATGCCGCTCGACGGGTTGTACGAAGCCAATACCGTGAAATTCACGACGGTTTACCCCGACAAGGGCGAGAACCGTGCCGACGTGATGAGCGCCGAACCCGAACGCCGCACCTTTGCCTATGAGGGCGAAGCCGTCGAGCGTCCGGTGGCCTACCTGCCTGTATTCCCCGGCACGAACTGCGATTACGATACGGCCAAGGCGTTCCGCAACGCGGGAGCCGAGGTGACGACCAGCGTATTGTGCAATCTGGGCGGCGACGACATCCTGCGCTCGATCGCCCAGATGAAGGAGCATATCCGCCGCGCCCATATTTTCGTGCTTTGCGGCGGCTTCTCGTCGGGCGACGAGCCGGACGGCAGCGCGAAGTTTATCGTGAACGTACTTAACAACAAGGATATACGCGAGGAAATTCACGCGTTGCTTGACCGCGGCGGCCTTATCCTCGGCATCTGCAACGGTTTTCAGGCGCTGGTCAAGTCGGGACTGCTGCCGTACGGCCGTCTGGGCATGGTGACGAAGGATTCCCCGACGCTGTTCCGCAACGACGTCAACCGGCATATCTCGCAGATCGTCTCGACACGCGTCTCGACGCTCAACTCCCCGTGGCTCGCGGGCTTCGAACTGGGGGAGGTGCACTCGATCGCCGTCAGCCACGGCGAGGGCAAGTTCGTCGTCAGCGAGGAGCTGGCCAAGGAGCTTTTCGCCAACGGGCAGGTGGCCTTCCAGTACGTCGATGCCGAAGGCCGCGTGACGGCCGAGGCGCCCTACAACCCCAACGGCTCGTCGTACGCCATCGAAGGCATCGTATCGCGCGACGGCCGGATTCTGGGCAAGATGGGCCATACGGAGCGTTACGGGAAGAACCTTTTCAAGAATATCGCCGGCAACAAGGAGCAGGCGCTGTTCCGCAATGCCGTCGAGTATTTCCGCAAATCGAAATAGTGTAAACCGAAACCATATGCCTATGAAGACCTCTTTTTATCGTTTTGCGGCGCTCCTGCTTTTTGCGGCGGCGCTGAGCGCAGGATGCGGCGAGCGGACGGACGACATGCGTCTGCTCTATTGGAATATTCAGAACGGCATGTGGTCGGACCAGAGCAACGGCTACGACAATTTCGTGGCGTGGGTCAAAGGCTATGATCCCGACGTATGCGTGTGGTGCGAGGCCCAGTCGATCTATAAGTCGGGTACGGCGGAGAGGATGGATTCGGTCGATCGCTACCTGACGGCTAACTGGGGCGAACTGGCGGCCCGTTACGGTCATAAATACTGGTATGTGGGCGGCCACCGCGACAATTTCCCGCAGGTCGTTACGTCGAAGTATCCGATCGAGAACGTGCAGCGGATCGTCGGCCAAGCTCCCGACAGCATCGTTTCGCACGGCGCGGGCTGGGCCCGGATCGTGAAGAACGGCAGGCCGGTCAATATCGTGACGCTCCATACGTGGCCGCAGGCGTATGCCTTTCAGGCCGTGGACCGCGACGCCAGCAGGGCCGAACACGGCGGTGACCGTTACCGGCGCATGGAGATCGAGTATATCTGCTCGCATACGATCGCTACGCAGTCCGATGCCGGACAGCAGTTGTGGATGATGATGGGCGACTTCAATTCGCGCTCGCGCCTCGACAACCGGATTTACAACTATCCCGACGACGACACGCGCCTGCTGGTGCATGATTATATCGCGGAGCATACGCCCTATGTCGACGTGATCGCGGAGAAGCACCCCGGCGAATTCCACACCACGACCCACGGGCAGAGCCGCATCGACTTCGTCTACTGCACGCAGCCGCTCTGCGAGCGGATCACCCGTGCCGAGGTGATTGCGGACGACTTCACCGAGCCGGTGCGCGATCCGGGCAAGTTGTCGAACTTCTACCACCCCTCGGACCACCGTCCGATTCTGGTGGACTTTGATATGAAATAGAACGAATCAACAAATAAACTTAAAAAACACAAACATCATGAAACAGCTCGAAATGCTCTACGAGGGCAAGGCAAAACAGGTTTTCCGCACCGACGATCCCGAAAAGATCATCATTCACTACAAGGATGCGGCGACGGCTTTCAACAACATCAAGAAGGCTACGATCGAGAACAAGGGCGTGCTGAACAACGCCATCTCGACCCTGATTTTCAAAGAGCTTCAGAAGGCGGGCATCAAGACGCACTACATCGAGACGATCAACGACCGCGACCAGATCTGCCGCAAGGTGACGATCATTCCGCTGGAGGTGATCGTGCGCAACATCATCGCAGGCTCGATGGCCCAGCGTCTGGGCATCGAGGAGGGCACGCAGCCGTCGAACACCATTTACGACATCTGCTACAAGAAGGACGAACTGGGCGACCCGCTGATCAACGACCACCACGCCGTAGCGCTGGGCGCCGTGACCTACGACGAGCTGGATCTGATTTACGCCATGACTTCGCGCATCAACGAAGTGCTGCGGAACATGTTCGCCAAAATGAACATCAACCTCGTGGACTTCAAGATCGAGTTCGGCCGCACGTCGGACGGCGAGATCGTCCTCGCCGACGAGGTGTCGCCCGACACCTGCCGTCTGTGGGACATGTCCACCAACGAGAAACTCGATAAGGACCGTTTCCGCCGCGATCTGGGCAAGGTGCGCGAGGCTTACGAGGAGATTCTTGCCCGTCTGCAGAAAATCGTGGAGTAATGGCGATGCGGCAGATTAGCGACCGGGAGTTGCATGAGGAGTGCGGTGTGTTCGGCGTCTTCGGGGTGCCCGACGCTGCATCGCTGAGCTATTACGGCCTGCATGCACTGCAGCACCGCGGACAGGAGGGCGCGGGTATCGTGGCCGTCGACGAAGGGGGAATTTTCCGCCGCATCAAGGGCAGCGGACTGGTGACCGAGGTGTTCGACGAGGCGAAACTGGCGACGCTCAAGGGAAATACGGCCATCGGCCATGTGCGCTATACGACCGCCGGAGGCGGCGGCATCGAGAACGTGCAGCCGTTTCTGTTCCGTCACAACACGGGCGATTTCGCGCTGGCCCACAACGGCAACATCGTCAATTCGGCCCTGTTGCGCGAGTATCTGGAGAACAAGGGCAGCCTGTTCCAGTCCACGTCGGACAGCGAGATTCTGGCCCACCTGATCAAGAAGGAGACCCGCTACCACGACCGGCCGCGCATCTTTTCGATCATCGATGCGCTGAACATGCTGGAGGGGGCGTTCGCGTTCCTGATCATGACCGCCAACCGCATTTACGCCTGCCGGGACAAATACGGCCTGCGTCCGCTGGCCATCGGCCGGCTGGGCGACGGCTATGTCGTGTCGAGCGAAACCTGCGCGTTCGACGTGCTGGGTGCCGAGTTCGTGCGCGACGTCGAGCCGGGCGAGATCGTGACGATCGACAGGCAGGGTATCCGCAGCCGCGACTACTCGATGTACAAGCGCTGCGAGATGTGCTCGATGGAGTATATCTACTTCGCCCGTCCGGACAGCGACATCGACGGCTGCAACGTCCACGCCTACCGCAAGGAGTCGGGCCGTCTGCTCTTCAAGGAGTCGCCGGCCGATGCGGATATCGTGGTCGGTGTTCCCGATTCGAGCCTCAGCGCGGCGATGGGCTACGCCGAAGCGAGCGGCCTGCCGTACGAAATGGGACTCATCAAGAACAAGTATATCGGCCGTACGTTTATCCAGCCCTCGCAGGAGCTGCGCGAGAAGGGTGTGCGGATGAAGCTTTCGGCCGTGCGCAGCATCGTCAAGGGCAAGCGCGTCGTGCTGGTGGACGACTCGATCGTGCGCGGCACCACTTCGCGCCGCATCGTCACGATGCTCAAGGAGGCCGGGGCGACGGAGGTGCATGTGCGCATCGCCAGTCCGCAGATGACACATCCGTGTTTTTACGGCGTGGACACTTCGACGCGCGACGAGCTGATTTCGGCCCGCAAGGACCTCGAAGGCGTACGCGAGGAGATTTGCGCCGATTCGCTGGCGTTCCTGACGCCCGGCGCGCTGCTCAAGGCCGGCAACCGCAAGGAGCTTTGCATGGCCTGCTTCACGGGCGAGTATCCCACGGCGCTGTACCAGTCGGTCGATGAGGCGAACAAAGATGTAAAATGTTAAGTAAACCATTCAAGTAGACTATAATGGCACAGAGTTATGAGAAGGCCGGCGTAAACCTCGAAGCCGGATACGAAGTGGTGCGGCGCATCAAGAAGCACGTCGCGTCGACCTCGCGTTTGGGCGTGATGGGCAATATCGGCGCCTTCGGCGGCATGTTCGACCTTTCGGCGCTGAACGTGAAGGAGCCGGTGCTGGTGAGCGGCACCGACGGCGTGGGCACCAAGCTCAAGCTGGCGTTCGAGATGGATAAGCACGACACGATCGGCGTCGATGCTGTGGCCATGTGCGTGAACGACGTGCTGGCGCAGGGCGCGGAACCGCTGGTGTTCCTCGATTACGTGGCCGTAGGCCACAACGAGCCGAAGAAGATCGAAGCCATCGTCAGCGGTGTGGCCGAGGGCTGCCGTCAGGCCGGCTGCGCGCTGGTGGGCGGCGAGACGGCCGAGATGCCGGGCATGTATGCGCAGGGTGAGTACGACATCGCGGGCTTTACGGTCGGCGTGGTCGAGAAGTCGAAACTGATCGACGGCTCGAAGGTCAAGGCGGGCGACGTGCTGGTCGGCATCGCGTCGAGCGGCGTGCACTCCAACGGTTTCAGCCTTGTGCGCAAGATCGTCGCCGACAACTGCTTCGACCTGCACGAGGTATATCCCGAACTGTCGAACAAACTGCTGGGCGAGGTGCTGCTGACTCCGACCAAAATCTATGTCAAGCAGGTGCTGGAGGTGATCCGCAACTGCGACGTACACGGCATCAGCCACATCACGGGCGGCGGATTCGACGAGAATATTCCCCGCATCCTGCACGACGGGCAGGGACTCGAAATCGAAGAGGGCGCATGGGAGATTCTGCCCGTGTTCCGCTTCCTCGAAAAGTACGGCAAGGTGGCGCACCGCGAGATGTTCAACATCTTCAACATGGGTATCGGCATGGTCATCGCCCTCGATGCGTCGGAGGCGGACAAGGCCATCGGCATCCTGACCGCGCAGGGCGAAAAGGCCTCGGTGATAGGACGTGTAACCGACGCCGAAGGTGTCGTAATCCGCTAAGGTCGTGCGACGCCTCGCAGTCTTCGCCAGCGGCAGCGGCACCAATTTCGAAGCCATCGTCTCGGCCTGCGAGCAGGGCGTGACCGGGGGCGAGGTGGTGTTCATGGTCTGCGACAAACCCGGAGCGCGGGTTGTCGAACGCGCCGCCGCGCACGGTGTCGAAACGTTTGTCTTCGCGCCGAAGGAGTACGCTTCGAAGGCCGATTACGAACGTGAAATCGTGCGGCTGCTCGATGCCGCGGGCGTGGAACTGGTTTGTCTGGCGGGGTATATGCGCATCGTCGGCGACGTGTTGCTGGAGGCTTACGGAGGACGGATCGTCAATATCCATCCCTCGCTGCTGCCGGCGTTCCGCGGAGCGCATGCCATCGAACAGGCGATGGAATACGGCGTCAAGGTGTTCGGGGTGACGATCCACTATGTCGATGCGTCGCTCGACGGCGGACGGATCATCGCCCAGCGGGCCTTCGAGTACGACGGTGACGACATCGAAGAGCTGGAAGCCCGGATTCATGCGGTGGAATATCCGCTTTACGTAGAAACGATAAAAAAACTGCTCGATCCATGAGTGTCGCATTCAATACGCTCGAATCGCTCGTCGACCGGCAGGCCGTCGCCTTTATCGGCTCGGTCGATGCCGAGGGTTTCCCCAATATGAAGGCCATGCTCGCACCGCGCGTACGGGAGGGGCTGAAGGTCTTCTACTTTACGACCAACACCTCGTCGATGCGGGCGGCGCAATACCGCCGCAATCCCAAGGCGGCCGTCTATTTCTGCGACGGGGCTTCTTTCGAGGGGCTGATGCTCCGCGGGACGATGGAGGTACTGGAGGACGCCGCCAGCCGGCGGCTGATCTGGCGCGAGGGCGATACGGAGTATTATCCGCAGGGCGTGGACGATCCGGACTACAGCGTACTGCGGTTTACGGCCGTGGAAGGCAGGTATTACAGTAATTTTCATTCGGAAAATATCGAAATAAAATAGTAACAGATGAGAGCATTGATAAGTGTCAGCGACAAAACGGGTGTCGTTGATTTCGCCAAGGGCCTGCGTGCCTTGGGCTGGGAGGTGATCGCCACGGGCGGCACGATGAAACTGCTGGCCGACAGCGGTGTCGAGGTTATCAACATCAGCGACGTGACGGGATTTCCCGAAATCTGCGACGGCCGCGTCAAGACCCTGCACCCCAACGTGCACGGCGGCCTGCTGGCCCGCCGCGACGATCCTGAACACCTGAAGGCGCTGAAGGAGAACAATATCGAGTTTATCGACATGGTCTGCGTGAACCTCTATCCGTTCCGGGAGACGATCTCGAAGCCCGACGTGAAGATGGAGGACGCCATCGAGAATATCGATATCGGCGGTCCCTCGATGCTGCGTTCGGCGGCCAAGAACTGGGCCGATGTGACGGTGGTCTGCGACCCTGCGGACTATGCGCAGATTCTCGACGAAATCCGCGCCGGCGGCAACACCGAGAAGGCCACGCGCCTGAAGCTCTCGGCCAAGGCCTATACCCATACCGCCGAGTACGATTCGATGATCGCGACCTACATGCGTGCGCAGGCCGGGCTGAACGAGAAGCTGTTCCTCGAATTCGACCTCGTGCAGTCGCTGCGTTACGGCGAGAACCCGCACCAGTCGGCCCGATTCTACCGCGAGGAGAAAAAGGTGCCCTATTCGCTGGCTTTTGCCAAGCAGCTCAACGGCAAGGAGCTGTCCTACAACAATATTCAGGACGCCAACGCCGCGCTGTGCATCGTGCGCGAGTTCGACAAGCCCTTCTGCGTGGGACTGAAGCATATGAATCCCTGCGGCGCGGCGGTAGGAAAGGATGTCGTGGAAGCGTGGACCAAGGCCTATGAAGCCGACAAGGTGTCGATTTTCGGCGGTATCGTGGCGACGAACCGCACCGTTACGAAGGAGGCGGCCGAGCTGATGAAGCCGATTTTCCTCGAAATCATCATGGCTCCCAAATTCGACGAGGGCGCGCTCGAAGTGCTTTGCACGAAGAAAAACCTGCGATTGCTTGAGGTCGATATGGAGCAGGGCGCCGTCGGACAGAAGCAGTACGTCAGCGTGAACGGCGGTTTGTTGGTGCAGGACCTCGACGTGGAGACGAAGAGCGTGACGGCCGATATGTGCGTGACGGCGGCGAAACCCGCAGCGGAGCAGATGGACGACATGAACTTCGGCTGGCATATCGTCAAGCATGTGAAGTCGAACGCCATCGTGGTCGTGAAGGACGGCCGGACGCTGGGCGTCGGCGCAGGCCAGATGAACCGCATCGGTTCGGCCGAGATCGCCCTCAAACAGGCGCATGCCGCGGGCGTTACCGAAGGGCTGGTGCTGGCTTCGGACGGCTTCTTCCCCTTCGACGACTGCGTGACGCTGGCCGCCGAATACGGCGTGACGGCGATCGTGCAGCCGGGCGGTTCGGTGCGCGACGAAGATTCGGTCAAGAAGGCCGACGAGAAGGGCATCGCCATGGTATTTACGGGCGAAAGGCATTTCAAGCACTAAACCTTGCTTTAGTGCTTGACCATGCGGCGAACTATATTGATAATCCTCCTGAATCCCCCTTTGCTAAGGGGGACTTTGGATAAAGATTGTCAGGTTTGTCGCTTGATTCATCTGTGAAAAAACATGGATATTTTTTGAAATTTCTTTGAAAGAACGGATAAAATAAACGGATATGAAAGTTCTGGTAATAGGCGGCGGCGGCCGTGAACATGCGATCGTAGACGCCCTCGCACGCTCGGCGCAGGTGGAGAAAATCTGGTGCGCCCCCGGCAATGCGGGCATTGCGGCGCAGGCCGAGTGCGTGGCGATCAAGGAGACCGAGGTGGAGAGACTGCGCGACTTCGCAGCGGCCAACGAAATCGGCCTTACGGTCGTGGGGCCGGAGGTGGCGCTGGCATAGAGGGCGTCCGCCGCGGCGCAGGCCTCCACCTGGGCCAGAATGGACTGCTTGATCTCCAGGCGCTCCGG
>OGRC01002480.1_pt1 | contig 9827 bp, 6 predicted proteins | sample 1553431 | NCBI WGS metagenome assembly OGRC01 (sample SAMEA2580064, study PRJEB22360) | human gut metagenome | biome: human gut; feature: human-associated habitat; material: faeces | place: Denmark | collected 2008/2010
CTCAGCCAGCTTTTCAAAAAGCAGACCGGACAAAAATTTGTCGACTATCTGAATGATATTCGTATGAACAAAGCCAAAGAGCTGCTGATACATTCTGACCGTAAGATGTATCAAATTGCCAAAAATGTAGGCTACGACAATACAAAATATTTTTTCCGGATTTTCAAAAAGAAATCGGACTGTCACCGGAGCAATATCGTGAGCAATTTGCCGATGTGCAGGCATAACGAGTAACTAAAAAAGGAAGGCTGTTTTCATGCTTTAGCATGCAACCTTCCTTTTGCTTTCTCTATTTTCCTTCATCCAGCAACTGTAAAAATTCATTTTCCGGCATCGGTTTATAGTAATAATATCCCTGGATATAATCACAGTGGCTCTTCTTCAGAAAATCTGCCTGAACTTCTGTCTCAACGCCTTCTGCAACGATATGAATGCCCATCTCATGTGCCATATCGATCAGGAATCGTAACATACTTTTCGTCTTTGGATTTGTCTCGATCTGGCGGATGAAACTCATGTCAATCTTCATAATATCGAAATTGTACTGCTGAAGCATACCAAACGAAGAATAACCGGTTCCGAAGTCATCCATCATGATCTTGACACCTTCTGTACGGAAGGATTCAAGAATACTGTTGCGGCTCTCACCCATCGCAGCGTAGGATGTCTCAGTGACTTCCAGACGGATCAGTTTTTCTTCCAGATCATTGTTCTTACATTTATCAAGGATATCTTCCATGATCTTCTCATCATAGAAATCCATCCATGATAAATTGACCGAAACCGGAACCACATTCTTGCCTGCATGGTAACGGTCCATCAGGAAATCGCTGACCTGATGAATGACATAATCATCCAGTTCGGAGATGTGACCGCTCTCTTCCAGAGCCGGTATAAAGAAGCCTGGCGACAGGAAACCTTTCTCGGAATGATGCCAGCGGATCAGGGCTTCTGCGGAAGCGATCTGTCCGGTCTTTACATCCACAACCGGCTGATAATAAACCTGAAGTTCTCCTTTCGCGATGCCGTCTGCAAGTTCTCCTGCAATCTCTGCTTTGTCTATGTAAGCAGTCTGCATGGAAGAATCATATACTTTATATGGCTGAACATACTCATCTTCAATATATTCCTTTGCCAGCTTCGCACGCCCGATCATCATGTTTACGGACATTTCTTTATCTTTTACATAGAAAATACCGCAACGGCTGAACAGACGGATGGTCTTTCCGGAGCTGGAAATCTTCTTCGTACAGAGCTTTGGCAGAAACTCCTCATCCAGATTTTCCCGTTTCACAAGGCACACAAAATGGTCAGCCTCAGCCCTGGCGGTCACAACCGGATCAAGCTGTGAATTTTTCAGATCTTCATAAAACTCACGCAGAATAAAATCACCAAGATCAATTCCAAAAAGTTCGTTCACTGCCTTAAAGTTCTTAATATTGAAAAACAGGATCGCATAATTGTCATCCTCATTTGCATTCTGCAGGATATGTTCTGCCTTCTGTACAAATCCCTGTCGGTTGTATCCGCCTGTCAGTGCATCCTGTCCTGCCAGCTCCGTAATATCCTCGACTGCCACAGCCACGATGCCAAAATACCGATCAAAATAAAGATAAGTATAATTAATCAGGCATTTTTCTCCATCTTTGTTTATCTGGTGTGTACTGAAAGAATAACGTCCTTTCAGATCCAGTTCTCTTTTTATATTATCAAGTCTCGTATGATTCTCAAACTGTGCCTTTTCTTCTTCCGGAACAGAATTCTGTACTGCTTTTTTCAGATACTGTTCATAATCCAGCTCCTGATCCAGAGACTCTGAAAAATCAAAAACTTTCGCAGAACTGATCGCGATCTTCCTGCGTTTTAAGTCGATCACCGCAATCCGCTCATAGCTTTTCTGATACAGGATCTGCGGCATCTTTTCTTCCAGATACTTCTCCGTAATATTGGTAAAATAAAGAATAGCCTCTATCTGACCGAAAAAAGCATTGCGAACCATCTCTGCTGTTACGCAATAAAGCTGCGGACGATGGTTTTCTGTGCTGTATACCGGATAATTTTCCTGAATGACCGTGTGACCTTTTTCGAAAGAATCCAGCATATGCTTTCTGCTGAAATTTTCTGTAAAACTTCTGCGCCCATCCTCCTGTGGAATCGAAGTGCTGATCCTGTTTATATACTGATCAAGTGTACGATCCTCTTCCTGAAGCTCCAGATTTTTCAGAGAACTGCTTCCGGATTTGCAGGTTCCGTCTGTTACATTGACATTCACCATACCGACAGAACCTTTGCTCCTGCTCAGAACCATATCCAGTTGTTTCAGATAGTCTGTATTGATATCCCGAAGATAGAGAACCACGACTTCGTTATCTTTTGCGTACTCTGTACTCTTGATGATCTCCATGGAAACCCAGCGAAATTCCTGTCCATTCCGACAGCGATAGCTCATACTGATACGCTCTGTATCTTCTTCCGAGAAATTTTTACGCAGATTTTCCGAATCACAAAATTCCAAAAAAGCTTCCTGATCTTCCTCATGGACATATTCTTCTCCGTACTGCATCAGTCTCTGCGAAATACTCTTAATGCCATCCAGCGGACTCCTGAAATCGTCGGAAATATTTTTAAGTGTTCTATAGGTATCCGTACTCAGATTGATTTTAATGATACGATAAAAAATGCCGGATAACATCTCCATCGCATCGTGCAGACTGCTGGACGCTTTTGCATACAGTGCAATCGTATTGTGCACACGCCGCAGTACGACTGCCGTATCAAACGGCCTCGTAAAATAATCCGTGGCTCCGAGTTCGTACGCCTTTCCTATACTTGCCTCCGATGTTTCTGCCGAGATACAGATAACCGGCAGTGAATCAAGCCACTGCTTTTCTTCCATGACCTTCAGAACTTCATATCCATTCATCACCGGCATATTCAGATCAAGCAGCACGATCTGATACGTTTTCCACTTCTTTTCCAGGATCTCGATCGCTTCCTGACCGTCTTTCGCCATGTCGATCTCGTATGTTTTCTCAAGCATGGCCGCCAGGATCTCTCTGTTTATTTCCGAATCATCTACTATCAAAATTTTCTGCATTCTTCATCTTCCCTCTTAAAAGAATACCCTGTACTAAACATTTTCTGCGTCTTTTCAAAACTTTTCCTGTAACCTTTCTTTTAAAAGAGTATTTCGTTTTGTCACCGTCACATTCCGCACGGCATAGGAAAGTGCCTTGCGTGTTCCGACCAGTACGAGGATTTTTTTCGCACGGGTGATTCCTGTATAGATCAGATTTCTCTGAAGCATCACAAAATGATTCATCAGCACCGGCATCACGACGATCGGATATTCCGATCCCTGTGCTTTATGGATTGTTGTTGCATAGGCAAGTGTCAGTTCATCCAGTTCTGTGACATCATACTCTACGATGCGTCCGTCGAAATTCACTTTCAGATTTCGGGCTGCCACATCCACCGCATCGATCATCCCGATATCGCCGTTAAACACTTCTTTGTCATAATTGTTGCGGATCTGCATCACTTTGTCGTTTACGCGAAATACAAAACCGCCTCTTCGCAGTCCTTCGCCCTGCGGATTGAGAGTCTCCTGAAGAATCGTATTTAAATTGGCAGCTCCGACGATTCCTTTCTGCATCGGTGTGAGCACCTGAATCTGAGACGGCGGCGTCTGATAATAACGCGACAGCTTATTTTTCACCAGACGCATGACCTCGTCTGCTGCCTCCTGCGGATCTTCTTTCTGCACAAAAAAGAAGTCCGTATCCTTCCCGTTGGAAATATCCGGCATTTTGCCCTCGTTGATCCGATGTGCATTCATAATGATACGGCTGCTCTGTGCCTGTCGGAAAATCCTGGTCAGACGGATCACAGGCACCGTTTCGGAATCAATGATATCACGCAGCACGTTTCCGGCTCCGACAGACGGCAGCTGATCGATATCTCCGACCAAAATCAGACGCATCCCCTGCGGAATCGCCTTTAAAAGTGCATTCATTAAAACGATATCGATCATCGAACATTCGTCAACGATCAGTACGTCCCCTTCCAGCGGATTTTCTTCGTTTTTGAGATATCCTTCCGGAGGCTGACATTCCAGAAGACGATGGATTGTTTTCGCTTCCAGGCCGGTGGCCTCTGTCATACGTTTTGCCGCACGCCCTGTCGGTGCCGCAAGCAGAATCTTAAGTCCGAATGCCCGATATGCTGCAATGATCCCCTGTGTGGTCGTTGTCTTTCCGGTTCCAGGTCCTCCGGTCAGCACCATAACTTTGGAAACCGCTGCTTTGCGAATCGCATCTGCCTGAACCTCATCATACTCCATATGCACCTTTTCCTGAATCTTTTCCACATCAATCGACAAATCCGGATTGCCTGTTTTTTCTTTCGCCGTCTCCAGTGCAGTCCACAGACGATCCGCCGCCGGAGCTGCCAGCAGCCTTTTTAATTTTCCTGCCACACCGGTCTCCGCATAATAAAACGGCGGCAGATAAATAGCTTCGGTTATTTGAGATTCTGCCAATTTCCATTCCGGCTGTTCAAGGTCTGCAGGCATTTCATGTTTTCGCTGCTCTTCCGGAATTTCTACTTTCTGTAAGATCAGATCGTGATCCGCCAGCATCTGATCCAGCGTCATCACAACACAGCCCTCCTCTGCTTCCAGAAGCTCTGCTGCCGTTTTGATCAGCTGTTCCTTTGTTGCATAGACATGTCCCTGATCCGCCAGATTGCTTAATGTATACATAATACCGCTTCGAAGACGCACAAAGGCTTCTTTTCCAAATCCCAGCTTCTGTGCAATCCCATCCGCTGTTTTAAAGCCGATCCCCCAGATATCATCTGCCAGCCGAAATGGATTTTCCCGGACCTTATTGACACTTTCATTGCCGTATTGCTTGTAGATCTTTGCTGCAAAGGAAGTGCTAACCCCATGATCCTGCAAAAACAGCATAACATTTTTAATCTCTTTTTGCTTTTCCCAGCTCTCTGCAATCTTGCGGATACGCTTTTCTCCGATTCCCTCCACTTCCCTCAGCCGGAAGACATCGGTCTCAATCACAGCGATCGTCTCTGTTCCGAACTTCTGCACGATCCGTTTTGCATATTTGGGGCCAACCCCTTTGATCAGCCCAGAACCCAAATATTTTTCAATGCCAAAAACAGTCGCCGGCATCGTCTCTTCCCAGGTCTTTGCCTGAAACTGTCTGCCATAGCGACTGTCCATTTTCCAGTTTCCGTCGATCAGAAGCACCGAACCAACATTGACATCCAGAAGACTGCCGACCACCGTCACCAGATCCTGATAATTTTTCACCGCACACTTCAGAACTGTATAGCCGTTGTCCGGATTCTGGTAAGTGATCCGCTCCACCACCGCACGCAGTTTAAAAGTACTGCGTTTCCGGACTGTCGGTGCGGTGTTTTGTGCCTGTTCACTCGGTTCTGTTTTTGCCGAATCGACTCCTCTGTTATTTTCTTTATCTTTGCCCTGTTTTTTGTATACAGGATTTCCCATTTTCTCAAAAACCTGCTGGTTCATCCGGCAGTCATTTAATGCCCGATGTGCCCCTTCTGCCGAAATCCCGTAGTATTCTGCCAGATCCGTCAGCCTGTGATGCTCCAGATTCGGAAGCTCCCTTCTCGCCATCTGCAATGTATCAATATAATCATTTGGCAGCGACCGTTCAAAATACTTTTCCACATCACGATAAAGAAAATTCATGTCAAATCGGGCAATGTTATGTCCGACCAACACGAATCCTTCAATAAACTCCAGAAATTCTTCCAGAACCTGTTCAAAAAACGGTGCTTCCGCAACCATATCATCCGTAATGCCATTTACACGGCTGGCTCCGTAAGGAATCCTTCGTTTCGGATTCACCAGCGTACTGAACTCATCCGTAACCTTGCCGTGCTCCACCTTCACTGCAGAAATCTCAACCACTTCGTCCGTCTTAGGCGAAATCCCGGTCGTCTCCAGATCAAAGACCACATAATCCGCAACATAAGTGTTTAATAAATTTCCGCCCGCTTTTGCCATCATCCGCTCCTTTGTTATCTCATCGGACAGGAAGAACGAACCGTTGGTGCTTCCTCCCCGGAAATATAGCGTGCGTTAAATTCCATCGAAATCTCACGCAGTTCCTTTTTCCCATCAATATAATCCTGATACATCTCCACAATCCCGGAACTGCATCCGTCACAGGAGGCATCGATATTGCCAAGAGATTCTGCTACGATCCGCTCACGTTCTTCCCTTGTCGTGTCCTTTATCAAATATTTTACCATCGTTATTCACTCCATTGTTGCGATTCTATATAGAAAAATGACCGCCCCATGCCTGAGAAACTAGGGCGATCATAAGCCTTTAACAATCAGGCGAACCGTCATCGGCAACACCTTTTATGCATTTATAATAGCATTTCTATTCTTTTATGTCAAATATATTTTTATATGTTCTCTTTTTATTATTCACAAACAATAGAAATGAATCTTGTGAAATCAGATAAAGTACTCGATATTTCTCTCTTCTTTCATCTGGAAGATCTCATACACTTTATCTCGCATCAGCAGGAAATCATCTGATGTACGGTCTCTGTCTTTCGGCAGTGTGACTTTCATGATGCTCTTGATCTTGCCCGGATTGGCTGACATGATCACGATGCGGTCTGCAAGGAAAATAGCTTCTTCGATATCATGTGTAACGAACACGACGGTTTTGTCTGTCTCATGTGCGATCTTCAGAACATCTTTCTGAAGTTTCATTCTGGTGATCGCATCCAGTGCCCCGAACGGCTCATCCATAAACAGGATTTCCGGCTCGACCGCCAGTGCTCTGGCGATTGCCACCCTCTGCTGCATACCGCCGGAAAGCTGTGCCGGACGTTTTTTAGCTGCTTCTTTTAAGCCAACCATTTCCAGGTAATGATCTGTGATCTTCTTTTTTTCTTCTCTGCCGAGTTTCTTTGTTTCCAGTCCAAGCTCTACATTTTTCTGCACGCTTCTCCATGGCAGGAGTCCATAGTTCTGAAAAATGGTGACATATTTCATGGACGGTTTTTCTACGGTCTGTCCGTCGATTTTGATCTCTCCGGATGAAGGTTTTAAAAATCCGGCCATCGCATTGAGCAGTGTGGATTTTCCGCAGCCGGACGGTCCGAGCAGGCAGATAAATTCTCCTTTTTCCACCTGAAGGGAAACATCATTTAAAATGGTATGCTGTTCTTTGTTTTCCTCGAAGGAAATGCTCACATTTGATACGTCTATATACATTTCTCTACACTCCAAATCCAATTTTTGTGCTGATCGCTTTTTCTGCGAAACGTAACAAGCCATCTAAGATAAATCCGATCACTCCGATCGTGATCATGGTTGCCAGAAGTGCATCAAAACGCATGCAGTTTTTGCTGTCCATAATCAGAAATCCAAGTCCGGACTGTGCACCTACCATCTCTCCTGAAACCAGAAAAATCCAGGATGTTCCAAGTGCCAGGCGAAGTGCATTTGCAATCTGTGTAAAAATCGCCGGAAATACAATGCCAAATAATGTCTTTACTTTTCCGACTCCGAAGCTGTTGGCAATTTTATAATAAATTCCATCTACATGCTGTACCGCCGCCACAACGGAGAGCAGAATCGGGAAGAATCCGGCTATAAAGATGATCACGATCGCAGGCACATCACCGATTCCGAACCAGAATACGATAAACGGCAGGAATGCTACCGGTGCGATCGGACGGATGATCTGAAGGATCGGGTTGATAAACTGAAATACTTTCGGAAGGCTTCCGAGGATCAGTCCCAGCAGGATCGCAGATACGGCTGCAAGTACATAGCCGGTCGCAAAACGTAGCAGGCTGATCCGGATATGTCCCGGTAAGGTAACGTGGGAAGTACTTCCTTCCAGTCCCTGTGTAAACAATTTAACAAATTCCTCTCCGACTTTGACCGGAGACGGAAACAGTGTTGCATTTGCGTTTGTCACTGTGCAGGCGATCTGCCATACCAGAAGTACAACTACAAATGACACGATAACTCTGATACCTTTTTTCCACATAATATTGTTTCCTCGCTTTTTCTTTCAAGTCGAATTTCAAGACGCACCGTTCTTTTCTATACGCTATTTTAATCAGATTCGCTGCTTTCAGGCTGATATACAAAGTCTTCATAAGACGGTGGATTTTTGTTGATTCCGTACTTCTTCATTCGTTCTGTCAGCTGTTCGTAATCGGATTTTGTGATCTCCAGATTGTCATAATGAATCCACTGCATGGAAACTTCCAGCGTCTTTTCATTCTGTCCAAGATAAGCTTCTGCAAGTGTTTTTGCCGTTGTTTCGTCGAGCCTGTTTCCGGCCTCTTCGTATCCGGCAACCAGTTTATCAACGGCTTCCTTGTTTTTTTCAAGAAAGCTTCCATTCATAACGAGGGCACAGCAGATGGAATTCTGCCACAGCTGTGTGGAATCATAAAGCACATGGCCGTAATCCTGCACCACAGCCTGTGCTCCGAACGGTTCTGCAACGCAATATCCATCAATTGCACCGCTTGCCAGGGAAGACGGCATTTCTGCCGGTGCAAGCTGGACAACCTTTACATCGTCAATCGACATTCCCGCATCAGAAAGCATATCGTTCAGTAAAATATTGTGGGAAGACTGATTAGATGGAATGGCAAAGGTTTTGCCTTTCAGATCTTCTACTTTTGTGATGTCATTGGAAACGATCACCACATTTCCATCTTTATGTCCCAGTGCCACTGCTTTGAGATCCAGCCCGTTACTGACGGCTCCCATCGCAAGTTCTGCCAGCACGGACGCTCCGTTGATCCTTCCGGAATTTAATGCATCCATCAGATCGGTCCAGGAACTGAATTTCTTAAGCTGTATCTGCAGAGTGCTGTTTTCATCTGCATCAAGCAATTCTTTTTCTTCAAAGACGGCCAGTGCATGTGTGATCGGAAGGTAACCGATCGTGATGATCTGCTTCTTTCCGTCTGCGGTATATTTTGCCTCGGATCTGCCGCATCCTGAGGACAAAACTGTCAGAAGCGTCAGGACAAGCAGCATGCACAGGCTTTTTCTGATTTTATATTTTCTCATAAGTACTCCTATGTCTGTTTTCGGGCAGCTATTTAAATCAAACGCTCATGGCATTTTTTAAAAATGTCATCTGGATTTTTCTGTACTTTATCGTTTCGCAATTTTTGATCAGATTCCAAGCTGTCTGCGTTTTTCTTTCATATCAGCTACCATTTTCTCACCGAGTGATACCGGATCCACATCTACCACCATGGAAGAATGCAGCGTTTCTTTTGTTCCTTCTTTCAAAAATTCGATGACTTTTGAAGAACCGTGGATCGGTGCTTCCACACAGTGGTAAGAACTGATTCCGTTCAGGCGGAAGCCAAGTGCCGCATCAATTCCTTTTTCATTTGACCACTCCGGTGATGCAAAAGCGAACGGCATTTCGTACATTGCTTTTCCGAATGCATTTGCAATGCCTGCAAAGATTCCGGATGATCTGGTGTTGTCGATACATTCTCCGACATGCCATACCGGAGGCATATCCGGTTTGAGAAATTCTCTTAAGCCTTCTCCTGCCTTACTGTAAGCAAACTCGGAAGTCTGACAATAACCCATTTTCATCAGCGGGAAGGATGCACATCCGTTTGTGATAATCAGAACGTTATTTTTCAGAAGTACATCACAGACATCAAGGATCGCTTTTTCGTAGAGTACTTTCGGATTGTTGCATCCGACCATATTTACCACACCAAGGATTTTGCCCTCTCGGATTGCATCTGCAATCG
>OGRC01002481.1_pt1 | contig 9822 bp, 9 predicted proteins | sample 1553431 | NCBI WGS metagenome assembly OGRC01 (sample SAMEA2580064, study PRJEB22360) | human gut metagenome | biome: human gut; feature: human-associated habitat; material: faeces | place: Denmark | collected 2008/2010
TTAATCTTTTTTCCCAGTATACCGTTTTGGCTTTCTTGTCACACTTCCTGTAAATCCCGAGTTATCAAGTTAATCCACATTGAGAAAATGGTACATCAGTACGGCTACTTCCTGTGGTGTTTTGTTGATTGGCTCTGTAATCCACTGTCTTAGGATATAATAAATACCACCTGCATAATAAAAAGTACCAAGTCTCATCGTATCATCATCAACATCAGTAAAATATCCTTTATTTATCAGATTCGAATACTGCTCATTAAATCTCTCATTTAAAAACAATACAAAATCATCATCTGTCCTGTACCGAAAAAGAATTTTTAATATATCAGAATGCTCGTAAAAGTAGCAGCATGCAAGTTCCAGCCATTTCCTCGTGTCACCCTTAGATGCAGCTTTTTCCGCAAATGCTGCAACTTCCTGAAATATTTCATATTTAATATCATTTAATATATCGCGAGGCTCTTCATAATGACGATAAAAGGTCGCTCTATTGATACCGGACTCTATACACAACTGAGTTACTGATATTTTATTTAGATCAGTTTTGCTGAGCAAACGTAAAAGTCCCTCACGCAAAAGCCTTTTTGTCAATGCAATTCTCTGATCATCCTTCATTGCTACATCCCTCTTCATCCTTTTTTTGATTTTTATGCGACAAAACAAAGGTATCTGTTTCATATCTTCCAAAATTGTCAAAACTGGCGTTTGTGTATGCGACATTTGTATATTACAATACTGACTGTAGCATATATTGTCAAGTATTTGCCATACATGAATCGTTGAATGGAGGACAATCTCAATGAAACTATTATTAGAAATACTCATATGTTTTCTTGCCGGAGCCGGAGCAGGCATCGGAACCGGATTTGCCGGTATGAGTGCAGCTGCAGTTATTGGGCCTATGCTGGCTTCTTTCTTAGGTGTCCCAGCATATGAAGCAGTCGGAATAGGTCTGGTTAGCGATGTACTGGCCAGCGCTGTCAGTGCTTACACCTACAAAAAGAGCGGAAATCTGGACGTCAAAAACAGTTTACCCATGATGATTAGCGTTTTGATCGTAACAGTCATCGGCAGTTTTGTTGCAAGTTTTCTACCTGAAAGAGCGATGGGCAGTACCATGCAGATTGCCCTGATCATCCTCGGGCTACGCTTTATCCTAAAACCAGTCACAACCACAAAGGAACAGATGAATGCCGGTTCTGCCAAAGAGCGACTAATGAAAGCGATTATAGGAGGCATTGTCGTCGGTTTTATCTGCGGATTTGTCGGTGCAGGTGGTGGAATGATGATGCTGTTTGTACTGACTTCTTTTCTGGGATATCAGATGCACATGGCAGTTGGAACCAGTGTATTCATCATGGCATTTACCGCCCTTACAGGCGGAATCAGTCATTTCGCAATCGGTGGCATGCCAGACATTACGATTATGGTCCTATGCGCCGCATTCACACTTCTCTGGGCTAGAATCGCTGCTATCATAGCCAACAAGTCAGATGCAAAGACCCTTAACCGTGCAGTTGGAGTAGTCATCATTCTTACGAGTATAGTGATACTCATCGTAAACAATATAAGTTGAATTCTATAGCCAGCATAATGGTGCATGTTTTACAGTAGAAGAAATTATTTTTTTGAAAATTTTGTATTTTTCTGAAATTTAGTACGGAAAAGAGCATATGGCTTTTCTCCACATGCTCTTTTTTAGTAAACTGTTAATAGACATCAGATATAATAAGATTCGATCATTATTCTTTTTTAACAGTCATCCTGTCAACTAATTAATATTTTCACCGTTGGTTGAAATAACTTCTTTATACCACTCGAAAGAATCTTTCTTTCTTCTGGACAAGTCTCCTGTTCCATCGTTATGTTTATCCACATAGATGAATCCATATCGCTTATCCATCTCACCGCTTCCTGCACTGACAAGGTCGATGCATCCCCATGGTGTATAACCTATCAAATCTACACCATCTTCCTCTACTGCCTTTTTCATTTCTGAAATGTGGTGCTGCAGATATTCCATACGGTATGAATCGTGAATACTTCCATCCGCTTCTAACGTATCATATGCTCCAAATCCATTTTCTACAATAAATAGTGGTACTTTGTATCGATCTGTAAACCAATTCAATGAATAGCGCAGTCCGATCGGATCAATCTGCCATCCCCATTCACTTGTCTTTACATACTGGTTCTTTATACGATCCTTTTCTCCACGGTAATCATATTCCGGATTGTCTGGTTCTGCTTTTGTACAGAAAGACATATAATAACTGAAACCGATATAATCGACACAGCCCTGTTTTAACACTGCAAGATCTTCTTCTGTTACGTCAATCTTAAGGTCTTTTCTTTCCCAGTATTTCAAAATATTTACAGGGTATTCTCCTTTTACATGCACATCTGTATAATAATATCTTTTCTGCATGGCTTTTTCAGCCTGCAGTATATCTTCCGGACGGCAGGTGGCCGGATAGATCGGGCACATTGCGATCATGCAGCCAATCTGAAATTCCGGATTGATCTCATGTCCTGCTTTTATCGCTTCGGCACTGGCAACCAGTTCATAGTGTGATGCCTGATACATCAATTCTTCCGCATTTTCTTCTGGTTTAACTACAATCCCGGAATTAGCATAAAGCATAAATCCATCACCGATATCTGCCTGGTTATTAATCTCATTAAATGTCATCCAGTATTTTACTTTGTCTTTGTATCGTTCAAAGCAAGTTACTGCAAATTTCACGAAGAAATCAATCAGTTTTCTGTTTCTCCATCCACCGTACTCTTGTACAAGATACAGAGGCATCTCAAAATGACTCAGTGTAATTACTGGTTCGATCCCATATTTCAGACATTCATCAAACATGTCATCATAGAATTTTAATCCGGCTTCATTCGGCTGTTCTTCATCACCATTTGGGAAGATACGTGTCCATGCAATACTTGTACGGAAACACTTGAATCCCATTTCCGCAAATAAGCGGATATCTTCTTTATAGTAATCATAAAAATCGATTGCTTCATGATTCGGATAATTCTCGCCTTTTAGTATTTCACCTGTTATTCTTCTTCTTGTATTTACATCTCCGCTGGTTACAACGTCCATAATGCTCAAGCCTTTTCCATCTCGATCATAGGCACCTTCTAGCTGATGGGCAGCAACTGCGCCGCCCCAGAGAAAATCTTTTCGAAATCCCATTGTTATTTCCTTCCTGTTATCTTAATTGCTTTGTATAATAGTGTTGGGGGCTTTTGCCCCCAACTTTTCTGTTTCTATATTCAATTACATCTTGATGATTATTTCTCATCAATTCTCTTATACAGTGCAATGAATTCATCTGCAAGAATGCGGAATCCTTCTGCACTCATAAGCTGATCTTCTGCATGCATCAGAAGCATGTATCCATTGGAAATTTCACCATTTGCATCCATTGTCAGAAGGTCTGCATGAGCGTTGTGTCCAAGTGAAAAGGCTTCATCTCCTTGTTTGATCAGCTCTGCTGCCTCATCATATTTTCCTTCTTTCGCACACTGGATCGCATTGATAAAATGTGTTCTTGCTGTACCTACATATGTAATAATCTGAAAACATGCCAATTCAAATTTTTCGTCCATTTTTGTCTCCTGTCCTGCTTTTATTATTTTTAAATTCTGATCTTACCAGTCTTCATCCTCATCTTCTACCGGCTGATTCTTCTCCTGAACCAGATTCATCTTGTCAATCTTCTTAATGAATGGCAGATAAACAAAGAATGAAACACAAAGGATCACTAACTGAAGCAAAGCACTTTTCCATCCTCCTAAAAGGAATCCTGAGATAATCGGTGGACAAGTCCATGGGATCTGTGTTGCTCCATATAATGGGCAGATTCCTGTATACAGTGCAAAATACTGGATTAAACATGCGATCACAGGCATTCCAATAAACGGAACTGCAAGCATTGGATTCATAACGATCGGAACACCAAACAGGACTGGCTCATTGATTCCAAATAATGCCGGAATAATTCCCACTTTACCAAGTGCCTTCAACTGTTTTGATTTTGCAAAGAAGAACATATACATTATAAGTCCAATTGTGATACCTGCACCTGTTATATTGATAAACTGATCATAAAACTGCTGTGTTACAATATGGCCTCCGTTTGCTATTGTAAGTTCTACACCACTGTCAATAATAGCCTGATTTGCAAGGCTGTTTGCCTGTAATAGTCCTGTCATGATTCCACCAACTACTGTTGAACCATGAACTCCGAAGAACCACAGGAATGGTCCTGTAAAGCACATCAGAACTGCTCCACCAAGGGAGTCTGTCATTTTCTGAAGTGGTGTCTGAACGGCTTTATAAATAATTTCCATTCCTGTTGTGTTGAATCCAATAGAACAGATACCATGAATTACTGCAACCCCTGTCAGGATTACAAATGCTGGGATTAATGCTGAGAATGCATTTGTTACACCTTCCGGAACTCCGGCCGGCATCTTAATACGTATATTTTTCTTCAAGAACCAGCAGTAAACAAGTGGTACGATTAATCCAACAATGATTGCTCCGATCATTCCCTGTCCTGCTGTCCATGTCTTATTAATGATTCCAGTAACAACTTCTCCACTTTCTGTTGTTATGGATGAAGGCATCAGGATCAAGAATGATGCCAGTGAAATAATCGCACAGTTGAGTGGTTCCTGATTTTCCAGTTTCGCATAGCTATAGCTGATACCGATAACTGCGATCATCGCACTGATGGAGAATGTTGCACCACATGCCTGATCTAATACTGCTTTAATTCCTGTAGACTCTAATACATCGACAACTGCCTTTATCGGAAAGTTTGACAGGATCAAAAAGATTGATCCGATGATCAGCGGAGACATGGAAGTCACCATACCATTTTTTATTGACTGTATTCCCTTTGTATTAATAAACTTAAGGATTACAGGGATTACTTTTTCGTTAAATTTTTCTTTCATTTGCTACTACCCTTTGCTCTGTTTTATTTTTCTTTAAATTGTGTATCTTTATTTTCTCTTATTTATTTTTTGCAAGCTTATATGCAAATTTCAAAACATTCATTCCATTGCACATTCCATAATCCTGCATTGGAATCACATCTACCGGAACCCCTTTTGGATTACAGATTTCTTTTGCTCTGCCAAGCTGATATCCTACCTGTGGTCCGAGCAGTGCTACATCCACACCTTCAATCATGCGTTCCATATCTGTAAATGGATATGCTGCGATATCCGCATCTTTTCCTTTTTCCTTTGCTGCCTCTTCCATCTTCTTTACGAGAAGACTGGTTGACATTCCTGCTGCACAAAATAATCGAATTACCATGATTGTTTCCTCCCTATTTCTCATTTGCTTTGATGGTGCTAGTATAACAAGCATTTTCCGTTTTGTCAGTACTTTTTCCTGTTTCTGGTTTCTGTTACATATAGACAAAATTTGTTACATAAAAAAAACAGGACATTCTACTTTATTGTGTAAAATGCACTGTTTTTCTTTTCTTTTTTGTGTATTATGATGCTTTTTCGTATATTCTGTTTTTTTTGTTACTAATCTGGTTACTATTCGTACCATTACACCCTATGACCTTAATGAAATAAATCTTCCATATCATTTTGAAACAGATCATCTGTATCGTTATTGACGCCCTTCAATTCTCTTCCGATTAATTCCAAAATAAAAACGACTGCCATCTGTGATGTCAAATCATAATTTTCGTCTTTCTTATACTCTGAAACATAATAATTTATATTGCAGTCACTCATCTTCGCTAAAGAACAGTTTGCCTTATTTGTAATAGATATCAGGCTGCTCCCTCTTCTTTTCAACTTTTCTGCCAACATCAGGGTCTGCTCCGTCTCTCCTGATACAGACAATGCGATTGTAGCTGTTCTCTCACCTTTTCCACGAAATACTGGCGTGAACGGATCATCAATAGCAAATGAAAACCAGCCTACATTATTAAAATATCTTGCTCCATACTTTCCTATAATAGAAGAATTTCCCACACCTACAAATATAATTGACGATGCCTTTATAAGCAACTTCACAGCTTCCTGGATATTCTCAGCAAATGCCTGTGTCTGCACCCTCTCAAAGAAATCTTTAACCGCAGTAAGATCCATATTGATTTTCTTCTGTTCCTTGCTGTTGACTTCCTGTTTTAATTTCAAACGGAATTCAGAATATCCCTCGCATCCTACCTTTTTACAAAAGCGAAGGATCGTTGTTGTCGAAACATGAACCTCCTCTGCCAGTTCACGTACTTTCATATATACTACTTTCTCTTCATTGCTGATGATGTAATTATACACATCCATCTCCAACTGATTAAAAGATTTTATCATCTCATGCGTAAACATATGAATTCAGTTCCCTTCTGTTTTTCTCTCTATTCCATAATCATATTATGTTCTTTAGAAGCAGTGTTTATCCCGCATTTTAATCGTGTTTTTCATTACTTCATCGTCTTCACCAGTGAATTGAGAAATGCCCACATCTCTGGATTAGCCAATACTTTTGCCAGAAGTTCCGAATCGACTTCATCAGCAACGATTATAAATAGTAGACCTACTGACTCCTAAGATTTCCTATAACTCTTGAACTGTATAACATCTTTTTTCTGACATTTCTTTATTCTCTTTTTTGAAATATGAAAAAAACAATATCATATCTCGTTTCCGATGGTATTGCTGTACATTGCCTGTGCATTAACAATTTCTGATTTTGAAATTGTGTCTGTTGTAACAATGCTTATCTGGATCAGTATTCCAGCTCTTGCTATATATATACGACATGATTTCGGGCATGTCAAGAGCAGACGTCAAAAACGTCCTTCTCATCATGCATATAGATTCTGTTCTTCTGGGAGTCGTCCCTCATACATAATGCTGAGTTCACCGTAGACCCGTCCCCAGTTTCTAATGCTCATAGTCCATTTTTTTGTGGCTTCAAAAGTTGCCAGATACAGGGCTTTCAGGAGTGCTGTATCACTTGGAAATACGCTTCTCTGACGGTTGAGCTTACGGTAGGTAGAATTCAGACTTTCAATTGCATTGGTCGTGTAAATAACCTTTCCGACATCCGGTGAAAACTTGAAAATCGGCGTTATTGCATCCCAGTTATCATACCAGCGTTTCATAGAATTCGGGTATTTTGCGGTCCATTTTTCAGTAACACAATCTAGTACTTTTTAAGATAAAGTAGAAATAGTGCAATTTTCACAGGATATTATACAAGAATTACATAGAAATATATCGTATTATTGATATAGTATTCTTGAATTGTATGTGAGGAGAAAACTATGGCAGCTGAAAGAAAAACATTAACACAGTTATCTGTGCCAATATGCTTAGAAACTTTATTTTATATGCTTTCAGGTATGGTCGATACGCTTATGCTATCATCTGTAAGCGACCAGGCTGTAGGAGCAGTGGGAACAGCAAATACATATATAAGTGTTTTTATTATCATGTTCGGCGTAATATCGTCGGGTATGATAGCTGTTATGTCACAAAATATCGGAGCCGGAAGACCGGGGATAGCGTATCAGGCAAGACAACTTGGACTTATATTCAACGCATTGATAGGTATCGTAATGTCTGTCATTCTTGCTACTTTTTCTGGTGGGATACTTCGAATCGTAAGTATTGCTCCGGCTTTGCTTGAGCCGGCTGAAATATATCTTAGAATTGTTGGCGGCGCATGTTTTTTAAATGCACTGATTCCTATTTTCTCCAGTTATTTGAGAGTGTTTGGATATACAAAACATTCTTTGATAGGAACTGTTGTTGGAAATGTTCTCAATATAATACTTAATTCAGTATTCTTATTTGTATTCAACTGGGGTGTAATGGGAGTTGCTGTTGCCACGGTTATTTCAAGAGTTGTAAATCTTATTATTGTAGCAGGTATGGGGGCTGTGCTTATAAAAGCAAAACAGAGTCCTGAGCGAATTGCATCAAGAAAGATATTTGCGCAGATTGTTAAGATTGGTTTTCCTTCTGCGCTTGAAACAGCACTTTACAACATCGCAATGACCTTTATTGTGCGTTTTATGAATCAGATGGATGTGGATGGAATGAATGTTACAGCACGCTCATATGCTGTACAGATTGCAAATTTCTCATATTGTGTGGGAGCTGCCCTTGCTCAGGCAAATGCAATTATGACCGGTTGGAGAATTGGAGCAAAAGAGTTTGAGGAATGTAACAGGGGAACGAGAAAAGCTGCGATATACGGTATCATCACAGCGACCTGTTTTTCCGTGACATTTGCATTGGCAGGACATTTTATCGTGCATATATTTACTGATGATACACAGATGATAAATCTTGTGGTAAAGTTGTTAATAGTAGATGTCTTTCTTGAATTTGGAAGGGTAACAAACCTTGTATATGGTCAGGCATTAAAAACGAGTGGAGACGCACTTTTCCCGGTTATACTAGGTGCAATATTTATGTATTTGTTTGCAGTTGGCGGAACTTATTTTCTCGGAATACACATGGGACTTCTGGCTGTAGGATCATATATTGCTATGGCAGGTGACGAATGTGCGAGAGCTGTGGGAATGGTACTTAGATGGAAGAGTGGAAAATGGAAAAGTAAAGGTCTTATAGAAGTATAGGAGAGATTATGTACTTTGAATTAAAGGAAAATAAACCGCATGGTACAAAGGATGATCCGTTTAGTACATATCATATAAAAAATGAGGGACGATCATTTCAGATACCGGTACATTGGCATGATGAACTGGAAATTATATATGTAAAAAGTGGGTTTTTGACTGTAAGTATATCAGGAGAAAATTATATTGGAACCCCCGGGGATGCTTTTGTAGTGTCGCCGGGCAATCTGCATTTCATGGGTTCACAGGCTGGAGAAGTGGATTATTTTACTTTCCTTTTTCCACTTGAATATATCTCTTTTTGCACAGATGACATGTTAGATGATAAATTGCTTACTCCATTAAAAAATGGTCATTTGATGATAAGACCAAGGATCAAGGATGCAGCAAAAGAGTTGTGTGAGCAGTTGGCCGAAATATATATGGCAAAAAATGATGAAAAGAAGTTGGAAATAGCTGTTCAGATAAAGACAAAAATAATTCTTTTACAATTTATTCTTCACATGTGGGAGAATGGATTTATAATCGAAAATGATAAAAGTGGAAGAAATACTGTAGAAAAAGAGATGATTTCATACATACAGCAGAGTTTTACAGGGGAGATATCATTAAAGGAATTTGGGGAACAGTTCCATCTTTCTGAAAAATATGTATCGCAATATTTTAAAGAACATTTTCATATTACGCTTTCAAAATATGTTACATATTTGCGGTTGGAGCATGCAAAACAGTTGTTACAAAATTCGGACATTCCAGTTACAGAGGTTGCAATGCTCAGTGGCTATCAGAATGTAAGCTATTTTATCAGAAGCTTCAAAAAAACATACGGAGTGTCTCCGTTAAAATATAGAAAAAAATGAGCCGAGTACATGGATTTAGCGGAGTGTGAAAGAAACATAAACGATGTTACAAACAAAAGGTTAGGGAACACCTGAAAGGGAGTTTCCTAACCTTTTGTTGTATAGAGCTGTTATCAGTCTGCTCAATCAATAAATAATCAGGCAATTTTATGCTACAGGAACATTTCCTGTAGATTTCCTTTCAATCAGCTGTGTATACGAATGGAAGCGGACACGGTGCATTGGCGGGAGTTCTTAATGCATTAAATGCAGATGTTCTGATTTGTGGCGGAATCGGAGGCGGTGCACAGACAGCGTTAGCGGCAGCAGGCATTAAGCTTTTC
>OGRC01002511.1_pt1 | contig 9713 bp, 5 predicted proteins | sample 1553431 | NCBI WGS metagenome assembly OGRC01 (sample SAMEA2580064, study PRJEB22360) | human gut metagenome | biome: human gut; feature: human-associated habitat; material: faeces | place: Denmark | collected 2008/2010
AAAGATGCCACCGCCTATCTCATCGCTCCATCCACTGTAGATATATTGATACAATTCCTGCGCCGCGTTATAGCCCATCTGTTTCTGTCTGTGGTTCACCGCCGCAGACTCTACAATAATCGCAAGATTCCTTCCCGGTCTGATCGGAATACTATGACATACAACTTTGTTTCCTAAAAACTCTGTATATTCCTCTTCTAATCCAAGCCGGTCATATTCTTTTTCTCTGCTCCAATCTTCCAAAGTAATTACAAGATCAATGTTCTGAGTTTCTCTGACACTTTGCACACCAAACATAGATTTTACATCAACAATACCGATTCCTCTCAGTTCAATAAAGTTCTTCGTCACATCCGGCGCCGAACCGACAAGTGTTTCGTCACTCACCTTCCGGATCTCCACAACGTCGTCTGTCACAAGACGGTGTCCTCTCTTGATCAATTCAAGGGCAGCTTCACTTTTCCCTATACCGCTCTCACCCATGATTAAAACACCGACACCATACACATCCACAAGAACTCCATGAATGGAAATACTCGGAGCCAGTTTTACATTCATCCAACGGATGATCTCTGCTGAAAAATCAGAAGTCGGTTTCACCGTACTAAATACCGGCACATTACTTTCTACTGCCTTTTTCAGGAAAATCTCGCCCGGCGCCATTCCCCGGCAGAATACCATACATGGGATCGGATGCTGCAGCAGCATTTCGTAAATATAAATCCGCCGTTCTTCCGTCAATGTCTGCATATAATTATATTCTACATTCCCAATGATCTGCACGCGATTGGAATCAAAGTGATCAAAGAACCCGGCTAACTGAAGCGCCGGTCGATTGACATCCGGCACATGGACTTCTTTTTCTGTCAGATCCACTTCCGGAGTCAGATTCTTCAGATCCATCCTTTCAACAATTTCTCTTAACTCAATTCCTCGTCCCATATATTTCCCTTCCTTTCGCTTTCAGCACTCTTCTCTTCGATGCCTTCGCTTTTTTTGATTTATATACCGCTCGCTGTTTCTATCATATCATGTATGAAAAAAATTGTATACTGCCTGCGCCGCCTTTTCGTTCATAGATGGAATCGCAGCAAGTTCTTCTTTTTCAGCCGCCTTTATAGCATCCAGACTTGCATAATGGCGCATAAGCGCTTTTCTTCTCGCAGGTCCAATCCCTTCTATATCGTCCAAAATCGAATGCACCTGTCCTTTTCCTCTAAGCTGACGATGATATTCGATGGCAAACCGGTGAGCTTCATCCTGAATCCGTGTAATAAGACGGAACGCTTCAGAATTTTTTTCAATCGAGATCTCCTCATTCTGAAAATACAATCCTCTCGTTCGGTGGTAATCATCTTTCACCATTCCGCATACCGGAATATTCAAATGCAGTTCCTCCAGTACTTGAAGCGCCACATTGACCTGTCCTTTTCCGCCGTCCATCAGGATCAGATCCGGAAATACCGTAAACTTCCCAAGTTCGCCGCTTTCTTCCCGTTCTTTCAATCCATGTGTAAAGCGCCTGGTCAAAACCTCCCTCATACTTCCATAATCATCCGCGCCCTGGATTCCTTTAATTTTAAATTTCCTGTAATCATTTCGTTTCGGCTTTCCCCGCTCATAGACAACCATAGATCCGACCGACTCGAATCCGTTTGTATTTGAAATGTCATAAGCTTCCATACGCCTGATCTTTGAAAGACCGAGTAAAGATTCAATCTCCTTTACCGCTCCGATCGTACGGCCTTCTTCCCGGCGCATTCGCTCTTTGTCCTTGCTTAAAACGAGCTTCGCATTATCAGAAGCCAACTCTACAAGTTTTTCTTTCGTTCCTTTTTTCGGAACTTTTACCGTCACTTTCTGCCCGCGTTTTGAAGTCAGCCATGTTTCTATAAGCTCCCGGTCTTTTATTTCCTCCTGAATCATTAATTCTCCCGGAATATACGGAGTTCCCGCATAATACTGCTTAATAAAACTGTCTAAAATATCGGCTGTTTTTTCCCCATTGGAAATACGAAGATAAAAATGATCTCTTCCGATCAGCCTGCCTCCTCTGATAAAGAATACTTGAACAACCGCATCCTCACCTTCAGAAGCCGCAGCCAAAATATCCCTGTCTTCCCCGCTTGCATCTGTGATCTTTTGTTTCTGCGCAATCTTTTTTACACTGTTTATCAGCTCTCTGTACTCGATCGCTCGCTCAAATTCCAGATTCTCCGACGCCATGTTCATTTTTTCTTCCAATTCTTTTAAGATCGCATCGTAATTTCCGTTCAGGAACTTTAACACTTCCGTAATCGCCTTCCCATATGCCTCCTGTGAAAGATATCCCTGACACGGCGCATCGCACTGCTTGATATGATAGTTCAGACAAGGACGTTCCTTCCCGATATCTTTAGGCAGATTTCGGTTACAGCTCCTTACATGATACAATTTATGAATGAGATCAATCGTATCTCTGACCGCCAGCGCACTCGTATAAGGTCCAAAATATTTTGCCTTATCTTTCACCATCTTTCTTGCCAAAAGTACACGCGGGAAAGGCTCATTCACCGTCACCTTGATAAACGGATATGTCTTATCATCCATCAGCATCGTATTATATTTTGGATGATGCTCCTTGATCAGATTACATTCTAAAACAAGCGCCTCCAGTTCCGAATCTGTCACGATATACTCAAATCGTCTGATATGAGTCACCATCTGTTCGATCTTCACCCCTTTATTCCTGCTGCTCTGAAAATACTGGCGCACCCGGTTTTTTAAACTGATCGCCTTGCCGACATAAATGATCTGATCCCGCTCGTCATGCATAAGATATACACCTGGTCTTGCGGGAAGTTTTTTCAATTCTTCCTGTATGTTAAAATTATTATTTTCCATAAATTTAATTATACTTGCCGTGCACAAAAAAACAAGGAAAATTTCTTTCTCCATCCCTTCTTAACGAAGAAAATCCTTCCCTAAAGTCCGCCCATGTTCTATATTTAGAAGCGCTGCTTTCCTCTCAATTCCTCCTGCATATCCTGTCAATTTTCCATCTGCTCCGATCACTCTGTGACACGGAACGATCACCGACACCGGATTGTGCCCTACCGCATTTCCGACTGCCTGAAAAGCCACTCTTTTTCCGCCTCTTTCAGCCTCCATTCTTCCCGCAATCTCCCCATACGTCATCGTCTGCCCGTAAGGGATCGCACAGAGGATCTTCCACACTTCTTTTTGAAAATCAGTTCCTTTCAGATGAAGCGGGATCTGCTCCTTTGGCTCTTTTCCCGAAAAATAAAGATCCAGCCATTTTTTTACATCATAAAAAAGAGGAATCTCCACTTCCTCATTCTCTTGTCCCAGACAACGGGCAAAATATTTCTGCCCTTCAAACCACAACCCGGTCAATCCGATTTCATCTGCAGCCAGCAGGATCTTTCCTAGCGGTGACACATAACAACTTATATATTCCATCCTCTCTCCCTTTCCCTTTCATAGAAAAAGGACTGCTCTGCCGCGTGATAAAGCGGAGAACAATCCTTTCCGTCCTATTTTCTTAACAAGATTCCGTTCCGTCGGAAAACGTATTTTTTTCTTCTGACGATACCGTTTTATCTTCCTGCACCGTATTTTCTTTCATCGCAATTCTTCCACGATCTTCTGTTTTCGGCGCCTCTTCCTCTTCCGGCTCAGGAATTCCTTTCACCTCTCTGAAAATCTTCATAAACTCTTTTCCGGTGATCGTTTCCTTTTCAATCAGAAACGCCGCAATCTTATCAAGAGCTTCCCGATTTTCCGAAAGAAGCCTCTTCGCTTCTGTATAAGCAGACTTAAGCATCTTCATTACTTCTTCATCGATCTCTCCGGCTGTCGCCTCACCACAGTTGAGCACTGCCCTGCCGTCCAAATACTTGTTCTGAACAGACTCAAGTCCCATCAATCCGAAACGCTCTGACATTCCGTACTGCGTAATCATCGCGCGGGCAATCTTTGTCGCCTGCTCGATATCGTTGGATGCCCCTGTCGTCACCGTATCAAACACGATCTCTTCTGCCGCCCGTCCGCCAAGCGCAACAACGATCATTGCTTCCAGTTCTTTCTTTGTATTCAGGAATTTCTCTTCTTCCGGAGTCTGCATCACATAACCGAGCGCGCCCATCGTTCTCGGAACAATCGTAATCTTCTGTACCGGTTCTGTATTTTTCTGAAGCGCAGTGACAAGTGCATGCCCAACCTCGTGATAAGAAACAATCTTGCGTTCCTCTTCACTCATAATACGGTCTTTCTTTTCTTTTCCGACCAGAACAACTTCAACCGCCTCAAACAGATCTTTCTGACTGACAACCTGTCTTCCATGCTTTACCGCGTTGATCGCAGCTTCATTGATCATATTCGCCAAATCCGATCCGACAGCGCCGGATGTCGCAAGTGCGATTGCTTCCAGATCTACGCTTTCATCCATACGGACGTCTTTTGCATGTACTTTCAAAATATCGACGCGGCCTTTTAGATCCGGCTTATCAACAATAATCCGTCTGTCAAAACGACCCGGACGAAGAAGCGCAGGATCAAGGATCTCCGGACGGTTTGTCGCTGCCAAAATCAAAAGACCTTTATTCGTATCAAACCCGTCCATCTCGGCAAGAAGCTGATTCAGAGTCTGTTCTCGTTCGTCATTTCCGCCCATCGCCGTATCACGTGTCTTTCCGATAGCATCAATCTCATCGATAAACACAATACACGGAGCCGACTGCTGCGCCTGTTTAAAAAGATCACGAACACGAGATGCTCCGACACCGACATACATTTCTACGAAAGCCGAACCGGACAAAGAGAAGAAAGGAACTTTCGCCTCACCTGCCACCGCTTTTGCCAGAAGGGTCTTACCTGTTCCCGGAGGGCCTACAAGAAGCGCTCCTTTCGGAAGTTTCGCTCCGATACCACTGTATTTTCCCGGATTATGCAGGAAATCCACAACTTCCTGAAGCGATTCTTTCGCCTCATCCTCTCCTGCCACATCCCGGAAAGTCACCCCGGTTTCTTTTTCCATGTACATCTTGGCATTGCTCTTTCCAATGCCCATCATTCCGCCGCCTTTGTTCATCCGTTTCATCATATATGTGAACAGCCACACCATAAGCAAAAGGGGCAGGATTACCGTAATAAACATCTCAAAAAACAACTGTCCAATCGTATCCGGAATCTCACTTTTAAATTCGACACCCGCACGGTCAAGTTTCGTCACAAGCGTATCGTCATCGACATACCCCGTATAATAATCAGGAGCATGTTTCGCGCCTTCTTTCTTAACTGTCGGCATCTGGCTTCTCATTCTTGCCATCGCCTCTTCGAACGGACTTAAGAGACCTTCTTCTTCCGCCTTTTCAACAGCTTTCTCCCGCTCTTCTTCTCTTGCTTTGTCCGTCAGCGTGATGTAAATCTTCTCACTGTCTAATTTTACTTCCTTCACTTTATGTTCTTTCACAAGAGTAAGGAATTTGTCATAACTGATCTCCTTTTGGTTCGTATTTCCCATAACAGAAAACAATCCGAAAACTACAAAAGCTACCAGCAGGGTCGTTATAAGCACAATGCCCAAACCCTGCCGGTTATTATTCGGATTATTTTTATTATTCTTCTTATTCTGGTTGTTATCCATCCTGTTCCTCCTCAAAATCTTCAGCGCCAATGCACAATATGCATGGCGTTATTACCATTATAAGTACAGCTTTTGCATAAATCAATAAAAAGATTATGAAAATATTGTAAAACAGGCAGATTTTATAGTATACTGAGTACGAAATATGTCCTGCGGAAAATCTTTTCCCTCAGGATAAAAATGAACGAAAAAGTGGAGAATAAGAAAATGAGAATCGGTTTTGACAATGAAAAATATCTAAAAATGCAGTCCGAACACATCCGAAACCGGATCGGAAAATTTGACAACAAACTTTATCTCGAATTCGGAGGTAAACTGTTCGATGATTATCACGCTTCCCGTGTGCTTCCGGGATTCGCTCCTGACAGTAAACTTCGCCTCTTAAAAGAATTAAGTTCTCAGGCAGAGATCGTCATCGTCATCAGCGCCAAAGACATCGAGAAAAATAAGATCCGTGGAGATCTCGGTATCACATACGACACAGAAGTTCTTCGCCTGATCCAGACATATAAAGATCAGGGTTTATATGTAGGAAGTGTTACAATCACTCAATTTTCCGGTCAGGAAAGCGCAATCCTGTTCAAGAACAGACTGGAGAAACTGCAGATTCCGGTATATCTCCATTATCTTATTCCGGGATATCCGTCCAACGTTCCGCTCATCATCAGCGAAGACGGCTATGGAAAAAACGATTATATCAAAACAAGCAGACCTCTTGTCATCGTTACAGCTCCCGGACCGGGCAGCGGAAAAATGGCAACATGCCTTTCCCAGCTTTACCACGAACATAAAAGAGGGATTCTCGCAGGTTATGCAAAGTTTGAGACATTCCCTGTATGGAATCTCCCGCTTAAACATCCGGTCAACCTTGCATATGAAGCTGCAACAGCTGACTTGAACGATGTGAATATGATTGACCCATTCCACCTTGAGGCATATGGCGAAACAACTGTCAACTATAACCGCGACGTCGAGATCTTCCCTGTGTTAAATACGATCTTTGAAAAGATTTACGGAGAAAGTCCTTACAAATCTCCTACCGATATGGGCGTCAACATGGCCGGAAACTGTATTTGCGATGATGAGGCCTGCCGTGAAGCCTCCAAACAGGAAATTATCCGCCGCTATTTCGATGCGCTGAACGCTCTTGCCAAAGGCAGCACCTCAGACAAAGAAGCGCAAAAAATCGAACTTCTCATGAATATGGCAGGAATTACCGCCGCAGACCGAAAAGTGGCGGTTAAAGCATTAGAACGTGCGAAAGAGACAAACGGTCCTGCTGCCGCGCTTGAACTGCATGACGGAAGAATCATCACCGGAAAGACAACGAATCTTCTCGGAGCAAGTGCAGCCCTTCTTTTAAATGTACTGAAAGTACTTGCCGGCATCGATCACGAAGTACACATTATTTCACCGGAGTCAATCGAACCGATCCAGAAACTGAAAGTCGATTATTTAAAGAGCAAAAACCCACGACTTCATACAGACGAAGTTCTCATCGCTCTTTCCGCAAGCGCAGCCACGAATCCGCAGGCGCGCCTCGCTCTTTCTCAGCTGCCTGAACTTGCCGGATGTCAGGCACATACATCTGTCATGCTGTCAGATGTGGATATTAAGATTTTCAAAAAATTAGATGTTCAACTTACTTCCGAAGCAGTATACGAACATACATTATAAAATTTTAAAACGTTATTTCAAATTGCGGCAGCCGGATACGAATAACCGGCTGCCGCAAATTTTTCTTATTCTCTTTTTCTATTTCACATCTTCATTTCTAAAAAGGTCATCTATAATCCGCTCATACACAACACATTTTTCTGCTTTTTTGATTTTTTTCATATATGGTTTGCTGTTCGTAAAAGAAGCGCCCAAATAAAACCACAATTCTTTCATCTTATATAAAACCGTTCTCTCACCTGACATCTCCTCACAATATGCCGCATACAGCAGATCATGGAAACAGCGCATTTCCTCCTTGTCCGCACCCGGTCCGCCTTTCATCTTGCGGGCGAGCGCAGGATCGGCAAGAACACCTCTTCCGATCATTATCCTCTCCACTTCAGGAAATTGTTCTGAAAACGCTTCCACCTGTTTTACAGCGGTGATATCTCCATTATAACAGATCGGATTTTTTCCCATTCCAAGAGCTTCCTCAAACACATCCATCTGCGGAGTATTCTTGTAGAAATCTTTCTGCGTACGCGGGTGAATGATCAGTTCCTTGATCGGATACTTGTTATAAATTTCCATAAGCTGTATAAATTCTTCTCCACTTTCCATACCGATCCGGGTTTTTACCGAAACATCAATAGGACACTTTTGAAAAACTTCTTCCAAAAAAAGATCCAGCTGTTTCGGAAATGCCAAAAAACCGGCTCCGCGCCCTTTTGTTACAACAGTCTTCGAAGGACATCCTACATTCAAATTAATTTCTTCATAGCCATACTGTTTTACTCTTATTGCAGTCTGAACAAAGTCATCTGCACAATTTGTCAAAACCTGCGGAACCGCATACATCCCTTTATTATGTTCCGGCAGAATATCTTTTTTCTCCCTTGCGCTGAAACGTCCCATCTGATTCGGTTTTATAAAAGGGATAAAATATTTTTCAAATCCTCCGAAGCATTGATGTACAGCGCCACGGTAGATCCATCCTGTGATCCCTTCTAACGGGGCTAAATATAGATTCATAACAAAACTCCTTCAGTCATTATACGATCAGATCACTAGATTATTACAGTCTCCCTGCCTTGTCAAGTAAAATCGCATGTGCTAAGATATCATCAGAATTTTGATTATGAGGAGCATACTTATGAACACATTAAAAAAATTTATCACTTACTATGCCCCGTACAAGAAGGTTTTCTTTCTTGATCTTCTTTGCGCTGCATTTATCAGCATAGCGGATCTTGCTTATCCGCAATTTCTCCGAACACTGACGAATTCCTTATTTACAAAAGACAAAAACCTCATCCTTCAGGCGCTCCCCTTCCTCGCTGCAGGACTTATCCTGATGTACCTTATACAAAGTCTCTGTAAATATTATGTCAGCTATCAAGGACACATGATGGGAGCCCGTATGGAACGTGATATGCGCCGGCAGTTGTTTGATCACTACGAAAAGCTTTCTTTTTCTTATTACAGTAAAAACAATTCCGGGCAGATGATGAGCAAACTTGTCTCTGATCTGTTTGACATTTCTGAATTTGCGCATCACGGTCCTGAAAATCTATTTATTTCCATCGTAAAGATCATCGGCTCTTTCATCTTTCTTTTCCTGATCAATCCACGGCTTGCCCTTCCTCTTGCCGCGCTTGTTTTATGCATGCTCATTTTTTCCGTACGACAAAACAAAAGGATGCAGGAAACATTTATGGATAACCGCCGGAAGATCGGCGATGTCAACGCCAGCCTGCAAGATACGCTTGCCGGAATCCGCGTCGTACAGTCATTTACAAACGAAGACATTGAACGTGAAAAATTCCGAAAGAGCAACCATGCATTTCTTCTGTCCAAAAACGAAAACTACCATTGTATGGGAAGCTTCATGGGCTGGAACTTATTTTTCCAAGGATTAATGTACTCTGTCACCCTTGTATATGGAGGCTATCTCATCTCAAAAGGTCTTATGGATGTTGGGGATCTTGCCCTATATGCGCTTTACATCGGCATTTTCATCAGTCCGATCCAAATCCTTGTCGAACTGATTGAAATGATGCAGAAAGGATTAGCAGGCTTTCGACGCTTTCTTGATGTCATGGAAACAGAACCGGAAATCAAAGATGCGCCAAATGCGGCAGAATTAACTGATGTGAAAGGCAGAGTCTGCTACGAGGACGTCTCTTTCCATTATTCTGACGACAACACCCCCGTCCTCTCCCATGTATCCTTTGAGATTCCGGCCGGAAGATCCATCGCCCTCGTTGGGCCGTCAGGCAGCGGAAAAACTACGATCTGTTCCCTGCTTCCACGCTTCTATGACGTAACAGGCGGAAGGATTACCATCGACGGAAAAGATATCCGAAACATTACGATGTCTGATCTTCGTGATGAGATTGGTTTCGTT
>OGRC01002518.1_pt1 | contig 9676 bp, 8 predicted proteins | sample 1553431 | NCBI WGS metagenome assembly OGRC01 (sample SAMEA2580064, study PRJEB22360) | human gut metagenome | biome: human gut; feature: human-associated habitat; material: faeces | place: Denmark | collected 2008/2010
AAACATCCTCAATACAACTCTCACAACCAACAAATGCAAAATTTAAACAGGCTCTTATTATCAAGCCATCGACAGCTCGATACTGTTTTCTTCCGCCATACGACGCATATTCAAGATCGCATAACGCATACGTCCCAAAGCCGTATTGATGCTTACACCTGTAATATCGGCAATTTCTTTAAAACTGAGATCTTGATAGTAACGCATTTCCAATACTTCGCGTTGGCTGTCGGGAAGGTGCTTCACCAACTTTTTCACATCAGACAATACCTGACGGCGTACGATGTTATCTTCGATCGTGCCGTCGCAAAGTTTGATATTATTGAATAGATCCACTTCCACTTCATCATTTGAAACCGTATTTTCACTGCGTTCCTGACGGAAGTTATCGATAATCAGGTTATGAGCAATGCGGGTAATCCATGCTTTAAACTTACCGTTTTCGGTATAACGGCCTTGTTTAATGGTCATAATCACCTTGACAAAAGTCTCCTGAAAGATATCTTCTGTGAGATCTTTGTTATGGACTATAAAGTAAATGTAGGAGTGTATGCTACTTTTGTAACGATTCAACAATACATCGAAAGCAGCATTATTACCTTCTGCATAAAGAACGACCAGCTCTTCGTCAGTCATCATTCTTAAAGTCTTCATTACTTCTATATTTTTAGTTTTTTCTTGAGTAATGTTTATGCTATAGGCAACGATATTTAAAATTGTTAGACAATAATATTATTTATATTTACAAAGGCAAAAGAACAAAAAGTATTTTAAATAGGCAAACATTTCCTTTATTTTTTGCAAAAAAATCCTCTATCCGTAAAAAGTTACACGGATAGAGGATTCACCTAACACCTATATTTATTAAAACTTATAACCTAACGTAAGAGCAACCTGGGTTGTGTTTGTTTTCAGACCGATCGCTTCTGAATCGACAAGCGTGTGAAGACCATTATTATCTTCTATAATAACTTTAGAAAACGTATAAGCATCTTCCTTATATTGGCGATATACACAGGCCAAATCCATATAAAAGTTAGGAGTGAAACGATATCCTAACCCCACCGAATAGGAAATTGTTCCTTTATCCAAAGTGTAATGGGCCACTGTCCCTGCCGGAAATACCTCAAAAGCCCCTTCTCTAAACTCCTTTTTCATCGGACTTGTCCGCCAGTTAGCACCGGCACGAACAGCGAATTGAGGAGTGATTTTCACTTCCGCCCCCAGTTTCAACGTATGGGCCAAACCGAAATCCTTCTGGATCAAATCATGGTTCAAAGCTTCATAATGCTCATATCCATACGGATCGGAAAGCTTCATATATTTATAATTTCCTAATTCATAATCCAAACTGATCAATGCTGTCTGCCCGATAATACCAGCCACACTAAAAATCCACTTGTCTGCTGTACGAAGTTTATAATTCGTATAAGGATACGGGCTGGCAGGAGTCTCTCCACTTACATCCGGATCCTCCGGATAGTTTTCATTATGCGTATCGGCATATCCCCAATAAGAGTCTGTCATCTTATACCAGATGGGAGAATTATAGGCAACCCCTAAACGCAGATAATCGGCAGGACGCACGATAACACCCAAATTAAATGAATATCCCGTACCATCCACTCTCAAAGTATTGCCCCAATCCAAATAATCCATACTGTTATCCGTATAGAGATAATTTTCAAAATAACTGGAAGACATACGGTAATTCAAATCTGTCACCGCAATCGTCGCACCGATGAAAACCCGATTCGAAATATTGGTTGCAAACGAAAAGTCATACTGGTCAATAGCGCCACTTTCACTCACATCTAAACCGACATCATCCGGACGACTGTCTGAATACCAATTCTGATTGTTCTGATCCCATTCTGCAAAAGCAGAGTGATAATAGGTATCATTCACGTTTGCCTGATTTGCACCGATCATCCCCGATTGATAAGCCAATCCCGACAACCATCCACCATTATAAGCACCTAACTTATCATATACCAAATCTGATTCGTTGTTGACCACACCGAACGGAGGCATTTCATTTTCTGGAATACCAAACCATTCACCGCTATTCCGATCCGTTCCGGCATAAGACGCCTTAGCTGCTGCATAATCAGCCAATGAGTAATTTTGAGTGCCACGCAAACGATAATTACGATTGAAATTTTTCACCCGATTGTAGGAAAAACCGACATTCCACCCGATCAAACCTTCATCGTTTCCAGTAGGAAAATATCCGACATAAGCAATGTTATCAAAATTAAACTTCGTCTTATTCGCATCCACCTTCGAACCGCCCCAATCCGATTTTGCCTTGATCGAAGACAGACTCAATGTAGTAACAATTTCTGAACTACGATAGATTCCTAAACCTGCCGGATTAGACGACATGGACGAAATATCTCCGCCCAATGCGCCAAAAGCGCCTCCCATGCCCAAATAACGTGCAGTACCATTCAACTCCGTTTGAGAATACCTGTAGGCATCCAACTCTCCTTGTGCAAATACAACGCCACTGCTCAACAGGGATGCAGAAACTAATAAGCATGCTATTCTATTCATCACTTTTTCTTTATATAAATCATACTTTATAGAGAAAGGGGCAAAACTGCCCCCTACTATTTCTTACTTCGCCAAACATTCCTATCCTTATCGACGCCCGCCGCTTCTGCTGCTACCACCTCCCGAACGGCTGCTACCTCCACCGAAGGAGCCCGAACGGTTGCTGCCACCACTACTTCTCGAAGGAGCATAAGTACTCCGAGAAGGGCTATAACTATTCTGGCTTCGTGACTGATAAGAGCGGCTGTTGCCATTGTCGATGCTGCTCCGGTTGCTGCTTCTCGAAGGCGCGTACAATTGCTGACGACTTGACGAACCCGAAATACGGGATCGGGAAGAAGAGCCGATTGTGCCCGAATCATTCCGACGATTCACACGGGTTCTCGTCGTAGTGCCAACAGATGAAGGTCGTGTTGAAACAGAGTTGTTACGGAGGGACGTGCCTTCTGAAGAAGCCGGACGTCCGGAGCGGGTACTGCGGTTAGGCGCCGCAATGCTGCTGTTATCCCCCCTTAGCGAAGTAACGGATCCGTTATAGCGATTACGCGTACCGGAACGATAGGTCGAACTACTGCTTCGCCCACCACTTCCTCTATAATTGCTTGCATAGGAAGAACGTCTTCCTGTCTCATTCCGATAATAATTCGGTTGATAATGATGGTGATGATGTCCCCAATAGCCACCCCAGTAGCCGCCACCCCAATAACCAGGTCCCCAATAACTCGGACCCCAGCCCCAAGACGGGCCCCAGTAGCCGGCATAGAAACCACCCCAACCCCAGCCGAAACCGAAGGATGGACCGTAGCCCCAATAGCGGGCCGGGCTGTAAATCCAAGGATCATACCAACCGCCGTACCAGCCACCATACCATCCGCTGTACCACGGATCATAGTAACCGCCCCAGCCATTGCCGATGTTCACATTGACACTTACGTTGGTACTGCCGTTGGAATAATCCGTATCGTAGCCATAAGCATAATATCCGTCACTCAGATACAGATCGACTTGGTCTGCTCCGGCAATCGTAATCTTGCTCGGCGAATGGTAACGGATGATACGCTCGGTATATTCCGTATCCGAACGACGTTCCTTTTTAGAATCGGAAGCGACTGTTTTTTCATTATCCATATCGTCGTTATATTCGGCCAAGACTTCACCGTCTGAATCTTCATCATACGGCTCCTCCACGTCAACCGAAGTATAGCGACGGTTATATTCATCTACATCTCGTTCTTCATCAGACACAGCACTTTTTCTTTTGCTGGTGTTGTATGTAGACGTCATCGTAGTACGTTCAGCATCCTCTTTAGGCTGTATAACCTTCTCTTCTGTTTTTTCTTTTTTATCTTTTTTGCTGGAAGAGAAATACACATCATCAAAGAACTCCTCCTGGGCTGCGGCACTGAAGCCTACCAAAAGCATCACCATCAAAGATGTTAATTTCATGGGTTTCATATTCGTTTCTCCTCTACTTTATAATATTTCTACTCTTTAGACTAAATACAGAGGGGTAAGTTTAATACCCTTTCTGCCTCACCAATAAAAACCATCCATTTTATTCACAAATATAGCTGTTTCCAAATAGTTTCCAAGCATTTATATATACTTTAACCATCCGAACAGCTTCATCGTCCAATAATCCCCATCATAGATAAGATGCTTTGGAAAAAAGAAACGCTGCACAACATACAGAAATGACCGTGTATCAAAAATGTCAAGACCACCCCATGTAAATAGGATTATATAAGACATGCATTTTGAAACAACATTTGCGGGTAATATATTTTTTCACCTTTCTACCCGCCAGGCAAAATACAGACTCTACTTACTAAATGATAAACGTGTAAAAAACAAATGTTATTTCACAGAGGCGCGTATCCGGCTAAGCGACTGCGGGGTAATTTGCAGGAATGAAGCAATATGCTTCAACGGGACCCGTTGGAAAAGGTCCGGGCGCGTACGCAACAAGGTCTCGTATTGCTCACGGACATCACTCCAACTGTCTCAATTTTCGGTTCCGCTTATATAACGCGACAACATATCCCGCATCCGCCCGATCGCTTTCTGTAACTGTACATCGACCGTATTGACGCTTATACCCAAATCTCTCGCGACCTCGGCATAAGACTGCTTTTCTTCACGTACACGGATAAATATTTCACGGCATCGCTCCGGCAGACGATCAAGGGCCTTGACATAATGGGCGAAAAGTTCCTCACTGACCAGGATGTCTTCCGGCGATTCACCGGAGATGGACACACCGTCAAAAGCATCCGCCGTCATGTCTTTCCGGCGTTGTTCCTTTTCGAGATAGTTCAGAGAGGCATTTTTTATCGTGACAAAGAAATAATCTTCCAAATTGGCTATATGGTGCAAAGACTCGCGACGTTCCCATATTTTCAGGAATACATCGAGGACAACCTCCTGTGCCCACTCTTCCGTATGCAGATAGTAGTAGGCAATACGAAAGAAACGGTCGAAACAAAGATTATAAAAGCTACGCAGAGCAGTCTGGGAATTCTCTTCTTCGATCCGCCTTAAATATTTCCTTATCTCCTGCTCTGTCATCGTCTCATCTTATAACCTGCGCAAAAATAGTCAAATTTTCAAACTATGTCCATCATTATAAAAAAATCCAGGGACGAAGCATAGGGTATTTGCCGGCTGAACCATCTTAGTAATACAAGCACAAATATTTACTTATTAAACTATATGAGATATGAAAGCGATGCATAAACAACTATGGGGATACTTGCTCATTACACTGTCGCTGGCGGGATTCACGCCTTTACAGGCACAAACGGATTCGGTTGACGAAGGGGGATACATCACGGTCAGTGGTATCGTAAAAGACAAAAAGAGCAAAAAGAGCCTGGAATATGTTAATATTTCTATTCCAGGCAGTACGACCGGCACGGTCACGAACGCCGACGGTGAGTTTTCTTTCAAGGTAAAAGATTCCATCCATGCCAAAGAAGTGGAGATTTCGCACCTCGGATATTTCAACAGTAAAATAGAACTCAACGGCAAGGATGTGGAAGAACAGACCGTGTGGCTGACCCCCTACACGAATATGCTCGACGAAGTTATCATCCATGCCCGCGATCCTCGTTACTTGGTGGAAGAAGCAATCAAAAAGATTCCGGCCAACTACAGTTCGAAGCATAGCCTCCTGACCGGATTCTATCGTGAAACGGCCCAGAAAGGGCGCCGGTATATCAACATCTCGGAAGCGGTGATCGATATCTACAAGACTTCTTATGACGAGGGAGTAGACCGCGATCGCGTACAGATATTCAAAGGGCGCAAGCTGCTCAGCCAGAAAGCGAGCGACACATTGGCCGTCAAACTGCTGGGAGGCCCGAACCTGTCCGTCTATGTGGACGTGGTGAAGAATCCGGATGTACTGCTCGACCTGGAAAGCCTGCCTTACTATAAATTTCGGATGGAAGAATCGACAACGATCAACGACCGGCCACAATACGTTATCAATTTCGAGCCGCAAGCCATATTACCGTATGCGCTTTATTATGGAAAACTATACATCGACAAGAAACGGCTCTCTTTCACGCGGGCCGAATTCTTTCTCGACATGAACGACCACAACAAGGCCACGCAGGCGATCCTCCGGAAAAAGCCGTTCGGGTTACGGTTCAAACCGGTCGAAGTCTCGTTCCTGGTCAACTACAAGGAACGCAATGGGCTGACTTATCTGAGCTACATCCGTAACGGCGTCCGCTTCAAATGCGACTGGAAACGCAAATTGTTCTCAACCAATTACACCATCCTTTCGGAGATGGTCGTAACAGATGGCAAGGAAAGCGGCATAAACACTATTCCCTACAAGATGGCATTCAGATCCAGCCAGTCCTTATCGGACAAGGTTTCCAATTTTGCCGATGAAAGTTTCTGGGGTTCCTACAATATCATCGAGCCGACAGAATCATTGGAACACGCTGTCAACAAACTGAAGAAGCAACATAGGTAATGTGCCAATTTGCCAATGAGCAGATTAATGTATAAATTAGCCACATTTCTCAATTGGCACATTGAATAATTATTAAACATGAAAGACCTGCTTACACTTACAAAGATCAAAAATGGAGACGTCAAAGCTTTTGAACAAGTATTCCGTCTGTATTATATGCCTCTTTGTATGTTTGCAGCCAGCATAACCGGAAGAATGGATATTGCGGAAGAGATCGTACAAGAATTATTCTATGTGTTTTGGAAGGAAAGGGAACGGTTACAATTGTTTCATACGATAAAAAGCTATTTGTATGGGGCCGTGCGTAACCAATCCCTCCAGTACTGGGAACACCAGGATGTACGCAACCGTTATCGGGATGCCATCCTCTCCCACCCGGATAAAGACGACACACCGGACGACCCACAGGAGCAGATCGAATACAAGGAACTGGAAGCTCTGGTAAACCGGACACTCGAAAAGCTTCCCGAACGTCGTCTCCGCATATTCCGGATGCATCGTTTCGAAGGAAAGAAATATGCGGAAATCGCATCCAACCTCTCCCTTTCAGTCAAAACAGTCGAGGCCGAAATGACGAAAGCACTCCGAACACTACGAGACGAATTAGAGATTTACATGAAATATGATTGAAACAGAAAGAAATAAAAGAAAAACAGACCGGGCCTGGAATACGTTGTACCAACGTCTGGATGAAGAAGGTTTGCTTTCGAGCAGACCGGCTTCGCCATTCAGAAGCCCTGCATGGAAAAGAGGAGTAGCCGCTGCTGCCGTCGCCCTTCTTTGCCTGCTTGTCTCTGTCACCTACCTGAACAGGTCTGGGCAGGATACCGATCCGAACCTGCTCACCCGTCAGAACAGTGAGACGGCAACGACATTGGTAACCACCCTTGAGGATGGTTCCGTGGTCTACCTGGCAGGAAATACTTCATTGAAGTTTCCTGAACATTTCTCATCCGACCGACGGAAAGTGAGCTTGCAAGGGAATGCCCTGTTCGATGTAACCGGCAACCACAAGCGGCCGTTCGTGATTGAAACCGAAGATACACGCATCGAAGTGTTAGGGACGGCCTTCAATGTGAAAAGTAACGATAGCACCCCTTTCGAACTGTCTGTACAGCGAGGGGAAGTAAAAGTGACGTTGAAGAAGGACGGACAGGACATCCATGTAAAAGCCGGGGAAACCGTCACGCTCCTCTCCCGAAGACTGCAATTGAGCATGACGCACGATCCGGCACGATTCGACCGCTATACCAAACGAATCAGGTTCAAAGACGAAAAATTAGGCAATATCCTGCGGGTGATCAATCTGCAAAATCCGGATACCCGGTTGGAAACGACACCAGAGCTATGGAACCGGACGCTTACCGTCACCTTCTTCAATGATACACCCGAAGCGATGGCTGAACTGATCTGCCTTGCCCTCGATTTGAAGAAAACACGACAGGACAACATGATCCTTTTATTCAATTGACAATTAAATGTTATTTATATAGTGAAGCTAATGATTCAGATTTTTCGCCTTCTCTGTCTGTGCTTTTGGATGCTTTTGCTTCCGACAGGCCTGTTATGCGCAGAGGGAGGCGATGATGTTTTGGCCCGCATGATTCACTTATCCAAAGAAAAAAATACCGTCTACCGCCTGCTTGACAAAGTATCGGAACAAACCGGCTTTCTCTTTATCTATGACAGCAAGCTGATCGATAATGAAAAAACGGTACGCATCCCGAAAGGAGACTACACCATCCGGCAGGCAATTTACCTGATCACAGGAAACAAAGAACTGAGCTTGCGTGTGATAGGCGATCACATCCTGATCTCCGGGCCGCAACCTGCCAGGCAAACAGCCATTCCCGAGATCATTCCTCCAAAAGAGGCAGACAACCATTTTATTGTCAAAGGAATCCTACAAGACCAACAGACGAATGAACCGATCAAGGCGGGCACTATAGGAGTCCTTGCTACTTCAATCGGCAGCATCACCAATGCAAACGGGGAGTTCCGACTCACGCTGCCCGACTCGCTTCGCCGGTCTACGCTCTACTTCTCCCACTTAGGCTACGAACCCCGCAAGATAGAGGCCTCTCTTCTCGCCGGACAACACACGGTGATCACGCTCGATGCCAAAATAATCCCGATCCAAGAAGTCGTAGTGCGCATCGTCAACCCACTCCGCCTGCTTCGAGACATGAAAGAAAACATCCGGAAAAACTACCCGCAATCACCCGCTTACCTGACTACTTTCTACCGGGAAGGAATCGAACGAAAAAATAAATTCGTAGGATTGACGGAAGCTGTATTCAAAATTTACAAATCGGCCTACAAGCCCAATCCGGCACCGGACCAGGTCAAACTGCTCAAAATGCGCCGGATCATCAGCCAGCAGGAAAAAGACACGATCATCGCCCGGATGAAGTCGGGAATCAACGCCAGCCTGAGCCTGGACTTGATAAAAGAATTGCCTGACTTCCTTCTGATAGATGAAAAGATAGAGTCTTATATGTATGCATCTTCCGATATCGCCGTGATCGACGACCGGTTAGCCCATGTGATCTATTTCGAACAAAAAGGAAACATCAACTCCGCCCTTTACCGGGGAGAACTGTATATCGACACGGAAAACAACGCATTGCTCCGCGCCCATTTCGAAATCAACCCCAAATACATTAAACAGGCTACCGGGATGCTGGTGGAGAAAAAGAGTCGCAACCTAAAGATCACTCCCCAAAAAGTGATCTATACCGTAACATACAAACCTTACAACGGCCAATATTACATCAACCATGTCCGAGGCGACCTCTTTTTCAGGATAAAGAAAAGGAAACAACTGTTCGGAACTTTCCCATTGCATACCTGGTTCGAGATGGTTACCTGCAAAATAGACACGAACCGAGTAAGCCGCTTTGCCCGTAGCGAAGCATTACCGACACGGACAATCTTTGCGGAAACCCGATTTACTTACGATGAAAAGTTCTGGGGCAACTTCAACATGATCCCACCTGAAGAAAAACTCAATGATGCGATTGGGAAAATATCGTCAAAAATAGAAGAAACGGAAGAGTAACCCTCTAAAAATCATAAAGGGGCTGTCCAAAAAGTCGGATAGCCCCTTTTGCTATTGTTTATTTCGGT
>OGRC01002520.1_pt1 | contig 9669 bp, 9 predicted proteins | sample 1553431 | NCBI WGS metagenome assembly OGRC01 (sample SAMEA2580064, study PRJEB22360) | human gut metagenome | biome: human gut; feature: human-associated habitat; material: faeces | place: Denmark | collected 2008/2010
AAGGACACAACATTCTCGCCGTAGAGAGGTTTTGGGATAACACCCGCTGGATGATCGAGTTTTCCGTCCTGCGTCCCAGCACTGCTTACGGAAGCCCCGGAGATGAAATGCGGCTGTTTTTGACTGAGGACGGTTATCAGGCCGCCCTGCAAAGCCAGCAGCGCCGGGAGATCAAAATCAAAAGGTACGCCCGTGTAATTGAGGGTCATGTCTTGGATGTAAAGAAAAAACGGAGAAAATAAGATGTTTAGAGAAAAAGAAATTTGCAATGCCATCAGGACGGCGTATCTTTATCTTTTCCCCGACAAAAAGGAGCGGAAAAGGGCGCTCTCCAGATTGAACATGGAACTTGTGGCGCAGTCTGTCCGCTATCGTGGGGAAAGTGTCCTTGCTTACCAAACCGCGGGAAACCATGAGTGTTCCTTGAACTACTATGGGCCAGAGTTGTTTCCACAGCGGGGATTTTGCATTTACCAAAAAACTATCCAGAGTCATTCTACGCAGGTGGATGCTTCTTGCATCCGGGAACTATGGCTCTTGGAGGACGGACGGTTTGTGGATGTCTCCTGCGTGAATACGAAATACCGTTCGGCGTATGAAAGGTTTTCTACCTGTTACCGTACTATCCATCATATCGTCAGGGAGCGGGACTGGCAGGACTATCCAGCGGAGGAGGTTGCCGACGCCTTTGAGGACATCAGCCGCTATCCCTTTGATGGGAGACCAGGAGTTTTCTATGAAGTTTGAGCCGCGTCTTTACTGACAGCGGCTTTTGTTATTTTCTGACCACAGGAAGGAGTGAAGTGAATGGCAGTCTACCGCGTACAACGGACACGCGATTACACCGTTATGTCAAATTATCATCTGAAGGATAAGGGGCTGACCTTAAAGTCTAAGGGTCTGCTCTCCATGATCCTGTCGCTCCCAGAGGAGTGGAATTACACTACAAGAGGGCTTGCTTCCATCTGTAAGGAGGGTGTGGACGCCATTGGCTCTGCGCTCAAAGAGTTGGAAACAGCTGGCTATATTGTCCGCAGGCAGCTTCGCGGTGCGAATGGCCGTATTACTGATACCGAGTACATCATTTATGAGCAGCCACAGCCAAAGAAGCTGGATATGCTGCCGTCAGATGTGGTTTCACCAGATACGGAAAACCCGGATATGGTAAAACCGGATACGGAAAAGCCCGCAGAATTAAATATAGAGAAATCAAATACAGAAAAATCAATTACTTATGGATCAAGTACCGATTCCATTCCCTTCCGGGAAACAGCGGCGGCAAGACCGCCGGAACGGAAAGGAAGAGATGCGATGTCTGTCACAGAGATAGAAAATTATCGGGAATTGATTTTGGAGAATATCGAGTATGACTGTCTGAAGCAGCGTTATCCTCTCTACCTGGATGACCTGAATGAGATCGTAGAGCTGTTGGTAGAAACGGTCTGTGCCAGACGAAAGACCACCCGGATCTCTGGGGCAGACTTTCCTCACGAGATCGTGCGTTCCCGTTTTTTGAAACTGGACAGCTCCCACATCGAGTTTGTCATGGACTGTCTGCAAAAGAACACCACCCAGGTACGCAACATGAAGCAGTACCTGCTTGCGGTGCTGTTCAATGCGCCTACCACCATGAATAATCACTTCACTTCATTGGTCAACCACGATATGCACGCAGGCGGCTGGTAAAGGCCGCCTTTTATCATGCCAAAGGAGGCACGACATGAACCAGATGGAAATTTTCAAAAACCCGGAGTTTGGCAGTATCCGGGTCATCGAAGAAAACGGCAAATACCTGTTCTGCGGAACGGATGTGGCCGCTGCGCTGGGGTACAGCAATTCCCGCGATGCAATTATCCGCCATTGTAGGTATGTCGTGAAACGCGACGCACCTCACCCACAAAGCCCCGACCGCAAAATCAGTATGACTTTTATCCCCGAAGGAGATTTGTACCGCCTGATTGTTCACAGCAAATTGCCATCAGCAGAACAGTTTGAACAGTGGGTATTCGATGAGGTTCTGCCTACCATTCGCAAGCACGGGGCCTATCTCACAAGAGAGAAGCTTTGGGAGGTAGCTACTTCCCCGGAGGCTCTGATGAAGCTCTGCTCAGACTTGTTGGCTGAGCGTGAAGCAAATATTTCTCTGCGTAAGGAAAATGCACAGCTGGAGGGCAAAGCCGCTTTCTATGACCTGTTCATCGACTTAAAGCACAGCACCAATCTCAGGACAACCGCCAAAGAGTTGGATGTCCCGGAGCGCCGGTTTGTTCGGTTTCTGATAGAACGACGGTTTGTGTACCGCACAGCATCCGGCAATGTGCTGCCCTATGCCAATGTGAAAAATACGGGGCTGTTCTGTGTGAAAGACTACTGCAATCACGGGCATACCGGCTCCTACACGCTGGTTACGCCAAAGGGAAAGCTCTACTTTGCTCAGCTGCGGGAGATGATCTTGCTGGTCTCATAAGAACGGAAAGGAAGTGGGTTTTATGCAGGAAGGCAAAACAATCGGGCAGCTGATGGAGGAAATGCGCCAGAAAGCCGGGGCGCAGAACTATCACGGTCATGACTACATGGATCTCCAGCGATTTGCGGAGAACACCCGGCACATGATTATTTTTGATGTACTGACGCATGACTCCCCGGTTGGCTGGAAAGGAGAACGCACCCGCCTGTTTTTGTCAGAGATAGGCTATGAAAAAGCTCTGGACAGTCAGGCAAATGGGCAGATCAAGATTCTCAGCCATGCAAAGGTCAGAAATGGAGATTTGTTTTATGACCACAAAGAACAGATACGATAGGAGGAATCCGATATGAATGAGGAAAAGAAAGTACCCTTTAAGTGGGAATATGGGGAAGAAACCATATCGCTGCAACTTGGAATGTATGCGAATAATCAGCGGCTTTATATCGGCATGATTACCCATACAGAAGATGGAGCAGAGGCGTTTGCAGATATGACGGTGAACCTACCAGGATATTCCCTGGACCCCGGAGAGGCGTTTATTTCCGGTGACATCAGCAAGGACCTGCTGCGATTCATCAAAGAGAACAAGTTGGGGAAGGTGCTTCCCTATCAGGTGCAGTCCGGTTATGGAAAATATTCTGCCGTTGCCTTTGATCTGGAGAAGTTGAAGGCATTTGACCCCAAAGGTGTGGCAGAGTTTCGGGAAGAGTGGAATCTGCCGGATAAGAAGCCGGTAAAGAAAAAGAACCGCGGGATGGAGCGATGAAGAAATATTTTCTCCGGCGGCTGGTGGTCCCGCCTTAGAAAGAAGTGCACCACCCCTGCACATTTTGTGGAAAGGAGGCGATGAAAATGCAGGAAGAAGTGGAAAACAGGACTTTAACACTGGTTGTCAGTGGAACAAAGTTCACCGGCAGGCTGCTCAAAGCCGCCATCAGCAAGTACATGGCCCACTGCAAGGAAAAGAAGCTGCAAAAGCAGAGAAGCCGTGACGCTCCTGTGACACCCCACGGCAAACAGACCGTCAAGCAGATCATTGGTCAGAATCAGGGGATCTCCAATATTGAGATCACAGACCCATCTATCAAGGAGTTTGAGAAGATCGCCCGGAAATATGGTGTGGACTATGCGGTGAAGAAAGACCGCAGTAGCTCCCCACCCAAGTACCTGATCTTTTTCAAAGGCCGTGACGCCGATGCGCTGACCGCTGCATTTACCGAGTACACCAGCAAAAAGGTCAAGAAGGCCGAGAAAACGGAACGCCCGTCTGTGCTGGCAAAACTCAGTCAGTTCAAAGAGATGGTCAAAAATGCCGTGGTGGACCGCACCAAGCGAAAGGAGCTGGAACGATGAAAAAGCAGTTTGACATCAAAAAGCTCGTTTTGCTGAACCTGCCCTATCTCCTGATGGGGCTGTTTGCTACCAACTTCGGGGAGGCATGGCGACTGGCTCAGGGGGCAAATGCTTCGGAGAAATTCCTTTCCCTGTTTGCTGTCCTGCCTGGGGCGTTGCAAAGTTTCTGGCCCAGCCTGCACCCGTTGGATCTGCTGGTGGGGCTGTGCTGCGGTGCTGGCCTGCGTCTGGCGGTGTATCTCAAAAGTAAAAACGCCAAGAAGTACCGTCACGGCATGGAGTATGGCTCTGCCCGTTGGGGAACCCGTGAGGATATTGCTCCCTACATCGACCCGGTGTTCCAGAACAATGTCATTCTCACAAAAACCGAAAGCCTGACCATGAACAGCCGCCCCAAGGACCCAAAGACCGCCAGAAACAAAAATGTGCTGGTGATCGGCGGCTCCGGTTCCGGTAAGACCCGTTTCTGGCTCAAACCGAATCTGATGCAGATGCACAGCAGCTACGTCGTGACTGACCCGAAGGGAACCATTTTGGTGGAGTGCGGAAAAATGCTCCAAAGGGGCGCACCCAAGCCAGGGAAAGACGGAAAGCCCATGAAGGATAAGCACGGCAAGGTCATTTATGAGCCGTACCGAATCAAGGTCCTAAATACAATCAACTTCAAGAAGTCCATGCACTATAACCCTTTCGCCTATATCCATAGCGAAAAGGACATCTTGAAGCTGGTAACAACGCTGATCGCCAATACCAAAGGCGAAGGCAAGGCCGGAGACGATTTCTGGGTAAAAGCAGAAACCTTGTTGTACTGCGCGCTTATTGGCTATATCCACTATGAAGCTCCGGTGGAGGAGCAAAACTTCTCCACCCTCATCGAGTTCATCAACGCCATGGAAGTCCGGGAGGATGACGAGGAGTTCAAAAATCCTGTAGACCTGATGTTTGATGCACTGGAATCGGAAAAGCCAAACCACTTCGCAGTGCGGCAGTATAAGAAATATAAGCTGGCAGCCGGAGATGTATGCTCTAAGTGACTTCTTAATCATGGTTTTTGTCATGGTTAGTGAAGCAGTCACTTAGAGCATTTTCATTTCAGGAGGTACAGCCATGAGAAACGAGAAAATCACCCCTCTGTACGAGCGTTTGAGCCGCGATGATGAGTTACAGGGCGAGAGCAACTCCATATCGAACCAGAAAAAGATGTTGGAGGACTTTGCCCGCCGGAATGGGCTGCCGAACCCCACCCACTTCACCGATGACGGCGTATCAGGAACCCGCTTTGACCGTCCCGGATTTCTGGCGATGATGGAGGAAGTCGAGGCCGGACGGGTGGAGGCCATTGTTATCAAAGACATGAGCCGCCTGGGGCGCGACTATCTGAAAGTCGGCCAGGTCATGGAGATTTTGCGGCAGCGGGGCGTCCGGCTGATCGCCATCAATGACGGTGTGGACAGTCTGAAAGGCGACGACGATTTTACCCCGTTCCGCAACATCATGAACGAATTTTACGCCCGCGACACCAGCCGGAAAATCCGCTCTGTGTTCAAATCCAAAGGTATGAGCGGCAAGCACCTGACCGGCACCGTCATTTATGGCTACCTGTGGGACGAAAAGCGGGAACACTGGCTTGTTGACGAAGAAGCCGCCGAAGTGGTACGCCGTATCTTTTCCCTGACGATGGAGGGCTACGGCCCCTATCAAATCTCCAAGCTGCTGTCCGAGGCAAAGATTGAAATCCCCGCTGTCCATCTGGCTCGCTTTCACGAGGGCGTAAACAGGTCAAAGCCGGTCAAAGACCCCTACGGCTGGGGATCGTCCACCATCGTGAACATCCTGAAGAAGCGGGAATATCTGGGCCACACCATCAATTTTAAGACCCGCAAGCACTTTAAGGACAAGAAAAGCCACTATGTTGACGAAAGCGAGTGGACGATTTTCGAGAACACCCATGAGGCCATCATCGACCAGGAAACCTTTGACAATGTGCAGCGCATCCGGGCAAATGTCCGGCGCTACCCGGACGGCTGGGGCGAGGCCCATCCCCTGACCGGCCTGATGTACTGCGCCGACTGCGGCGGCAAGATGTATGTCCATCGCGTCAATAACGGCAAGCGTGACCCACAGTTTACTTGCAGCCAGTACAGCAAAATCCCATGCGGGACGCTCTGCGGCACACAGCACCGCATCCGGGCCGAGGCCGTCCTGACCCTGATAACCGATATGCTCCGGGCCATCGCGGAGTATTCCAAAAATGACCGGGCCGAGTTTATCCGCACCGTCCAGGAAACGCAGGCCGCCCAGCAAACCGCCGACATATCCAAAAAGCGGAAACGGCTGGCCGCCGCCCAAAAGCGGGCCGGGGAACTGGAAAAGCTGATTTGCAAAATCTATGAGGACAACGCCTTGGGTAAGCTGCCGGACGCCCGGTATGAGGCCCTGGACGCACAGTATGCCAAAGAGCAGGACGCTCTCCATGCGGAAATCACGGAACTGGAAAAGGCCGTTACCGGCTATGAGCAGAGCCGGAAATCTGCGGAGAAGTTTATTGCCCTGATTGATAAGTACGAGAACTTCGACACGCTGACAAACACCATGCTCAACGAGTTTGTAGAGAAAATCCTTGTCCATGAGCGCGCCCGGAAAGGCAGCCAGGATACCACGCAGGAGGTTGAAATCTACTTCAACTTTGTGGGCCGGTATATCCCGCCCGCCTTGCAGCCGGTTCCCCTGACCCCGGAGGAACAGGAAGAACTGCGGAAGAAGGAGGAACGCAAAGACAGGCTTCACCAGAACTACTTGCGCCGCAAGGCCAATGGCAAACAGAAGGAATGGGAAGAACGCTACAACGCCAAGCGCAGGGCCCAGGTGGAGGCAGCAAAGGCCGCGATCCGGGCCGAGGACATGGAAAAGGGCGTTTTTATCCCCGTCAGCCAGTTACCCAGGCAGGAGCCGCGCAAGGCCACCGTATCGGCCAGCGCCGCCCGCTCCACGATGCGGCACGGCACCGTCACGCCTTGGGCGATGATCTCCGACGTCACGCCTTCGATCGGCTCCTCGCGCGCAGGGTAGATCGGCAGCAGCACCACGTCGTCGGCATGCGACAGCGCCTCGGCGAACTCCCTGTAAAGGTCGCGCGTCCGCGTGTAGAGGTGCGGCTGGAACAGCGCCGTGATGCGCCGTCCCGGAAACATTTTGCGCACCGACGTCAGCGTCGCCGCCAGCTCGCGCGGATGGTGGGCGTAGTCGTCCATGTAAACCTGTTTCGGCGTATTGACATAGAATTCGAAACGCCGCTTCACGCCCGCAAACGACGCCAGCGCCTCCCTCAGCCGTTCCGCATCGAGCGCCGTGCCTTCGGCCTGCGCCGCGCACCATACCGACGCCGCGGCCGCCACCGAATTCTCGATATTGACCCATCCCGGAATGCCGAGCGTGCACCCCTCGACCACGCCGCCGGGCGTCACGATGTCATAGCGGTAATGCCCGCCTTCGAGCAGCTGCACGTTGCGGGCGTAGAAGTCGCACGGCACGTCGTACGAATAGCGGTAAACGGTGATCTGCGGATTGTCCAGCACGATATCCACCCCCTCTTTGATAATGAGGAACCCGCCCGGCCTGATCTGCCGCACGAACTGCGAAAAAGCCTCCTTCACCGCCTCGTGCGTGCCGTAAATGTCGAGGTGGTCGGCATCCGCCGAGGTAATCACCGCCACGTCGGGATACAACCGCAGGAACGAACGGTCGAACTCGTCGGCCTCGACCGCCAGCCGCGCCCCCGCGCCCAGCACCAGATTGCCGCCGAAGTTCTTCGATATTCCGCCCAGAAAAGCGCTTCCTCCGCCCGTCACGCCGCGGTTGAGCCACGCCACGAGCGTCGTGGTCGTGGTCTTGCCGTGCGTCCCCGCCACGGCCATCACATACTTGCCCTCGGCGAGATGTCCCAACATCTGCGAACGCTTCTCGACGCAGAACCCGTGACTCACGAAATATTGATACTCCCCGTGCTCCTGCGGCACGGCCGGGGTATACACCACCATCGTCGCCGCCGGGTCGAGAAACTCCGCGGGAATCCGCCGCACGTCGTCCTCGAAATGGATCGCAGCGCCTTCGGCCGCCAGTTCGTCCGTCAGATGCGAGGGGGTGCGGTCGTAACCGGCCACCCGCTTGCCTTCATGCAGGAAATAACGCGCCAAGGCGCTCATGCCGATGCCGCCGATTCCCAGAAAATAGATATTTTGAAACTCCATCCGATTAAGTTTTATCGTTCTCCGCACCGCTCCTCCCTCCGCACGGCCCCCGCCGCATTCATCGCCCGCACGGCAAAAACACCCGCCGCGCGGCGCAGGGGAAACGCCGGAAGCGGCGCTATTTCATTACCTTTTCGATTTCATCCACGATCCGCTCCGCCGCATCGGGGCGCGCCAGCTTTTCGAGGTTTTCGCTCATCGTCCGCAAAGCCTCCTTGTCCGAGAGCAGCTCCATCGCCCGCCTCATGGCCGCCGTCCGGGCCTCGGCATCGGGCACCACGACCGCCGCGCCTTTGGCTTCCAGCGCCTTGGCATTCTTGGTCTGATGATCCTCGGCCACATTGGGCGAGGGCACGAACAGTACGGGCTTCGCCACCAGACACAACTCCGAGACAGTCCCCGCCCCGCTGCGCGAGAGGACCAGATCGGCCGCCGCATAGGCATAGTCCATGCGGTCGATGAAGGCCCCCTGCCAGATATTCGCAACCGGATGCGCCGCCAAGAACGCCTGCATCTCGCGCTCATAATATTTGCCCGTCTGCCAGATCACCTGCACGGGAGCGTCCGCGCCTTCGAGCGCGAGTATCCACGCCTTCATCATCTCGTTCAGCGACCGCGTTCCGAGCGATCCGCCCACGACCAGCACCACCGGAAGATCGGGCGTAAAGCCGTAATATTCCAACGCTTCGCCCCGGTCGGCCCCCTCTTTCGAGAAACGGCCCCGCAGGGGATTGCCCGTCATCGTGATCCTGCCGGCCGGAAAGAAACGCTCCATCCCCTCATAGGCGACGCAGATGCGCTTCGCGCGCTTGGCCAGAATCTTGTTGGTCAGCCCGGCATAGGAGTTCTGCTCCTGAATCAGCGTCGGAATGCCCATCCGCTGCGCGCTCCACAGCACCGGAGCGCTGGCATAGCCGCCGAAGCCCACCACGGCGTCGGCCCCGAAGTCGCGGATGATCCTCTTCGCCATCCGGATGCTCTTCACCGCCTTGAACGGCACCGCGAGGTTGTGCCAGTCCATGCGCCGCTGCAGGCCCGCTATGGGCAGTCCCACGATGCGGTAGCCCAGCGCCGGAATCTTCTCCATCTCCATTTTGCCTTCGGCGCCGACGAAGAGCAGTTCCACCCCGTCGCCGCAGCGGCGTTGAAGTGCTTCGGCCACCGCGACGGCCGGATAGATGTGGCCGCCCGTGCCGCCGCCCGAAAGAATGATGCGTTTTATCATATCGTTTTTGTCAGTCAAGATAATATTTTTTCTTTTCATCCTGCGTCAGCGGTCGGTTTTCGAACCGTTCGCGGGTTCTGTCGATCAGCTCTTGCAAAGGTTCGAATTCCCAGATGATGACATCCTTGTCGTAGCAGGAAACGAGCAGCTTTGCGTCGGGGCTGAATGATACGGCATTCCAAGATAGTTCCGATTTTTGAAATACGGCTCCGGATTCCGCATCCCAAATGTACACGTGGTAATAACCGTCAACCGAAACGACCAGTTTCCCGTCGGGACTGAACGCTACGGATGTCACCTCGTATTTATGTCCTTCGAACCAGAAGATCTCCTCGCCCGTTGCCGCGTCCCAGATGCGCACGGTTTTGTCGTCGGAC
>OGRC01002523.1_pt1 | contig 9662 bp, 10 predicted proteins | sample 1553431 | NCBI WGS metagenome assembly OGRC01 (sample SAMEA2580064, study PRJEB22360) | human gut metagenome | biome: human gut; feature: human-associated habitat; material: faeces | place: Denmark | collected 2008/2010
CAAATGTTGTATGACGACAATGATCAGACCAATATGTATCTAACACTTTGATTTCTGTTTCGGTAGGATCTCTATGTTCTTCATTTTTAAAGTAATCTTGTGTTACTTTTAAATCATCAAGATTCATAGCCATTCCATTATCTTTTAAGAATTGATTTAATCCTGCTTCATCTAAATCATTAAATCCAGTTAAAGTTGGTACAGATTTAATATCAGGTGTTTCATCATTTAAATGTTCTGGTTTTTCTAAAGAAGCAATTCTTTGATCAACAGGGTTAATTAAATAATGTTTGATTTGATTTAAAACATCTTCATTTTTATCAATGTCTACTACAATAAGTTTGGCACATCTTACTTTTGTTGAAGATGTTCCTGTTAGAATTTGGAAACATTGTTCGCATGAATCAGCACGTTGATCATATTGACCTGGTAAAAATTCAATTGCGAAAACAGATTCTTTTTCACTCATTGGAAATGTTTCATCATAAACATGATCCACCATTGGTTCAGCAAGAATTGTATTAATTCCTTGTTGTAAGATTTCTTCACTAATTCCTTGTACATCATAACGATGAACAATACGAAGCGAATGAATTGTTAAACCTAATTGTTCAACAAGATTTGTTTGAATTTCATGCGCTTCTGTTGCATATTCTTTTCTTTTTTCTACATAAATTCTTCTTACATTTGTCATAGAGTTCTCTCCTATCTAAGTCCAATATCATGACGATAGTACATACCATCGAATGTAATAATTGTAGCAGTTTCATAGACTTTCGCAAGTGCTTCTTGTAAATTTGCTCCTCTTGCACACACATTTAAAACACGTCCACCATTTGTGACAAGTTTACCATCTTTTAAAGCTGTTCCCGCATGGAAAACAACAATATCATCACTTACTTTGTCAATATTTTTAATTTCAATTCCTTTTTCATATTTACCTGGATATCCACCACTTGCTAGAACAAGACAAGCCACGTGGTCATCTGACCATTTGACATCTACTTGATCTAAAGTATAAGTCGCACAAGCATCCATAATTTCATAAAGATCACTTTCTAAACGAAGAAGGATTGATTGTGTTTCAGGATCACCAAAACGGACATTAAATTCAAGTACTTTCGCTTGATTATTTTCAATCATTAAACCAATGAAAACAACCCCACGATAGTCCATTTGATCTTCCTTAAGTCCTTGCATAAATGGATCAAGAATATCTTTTTTTAAGACTTCGTCCATACCTTCTGGTAAAAATGGATTTGGAGAAACAGTTCCCATACCACCTGTATTAGGTCCTTTATTTCCATCAAAGATTTGTTTATGATCTTTTGCTGAAACCATTGGTACAATTGTTTTACCGTCTGTAAAACAAAGTAAAGAACATTCAAATCCTGTTAAGAATTCTTCTAATACAACTTTACTTCCGGCACCATCTAAAGCACCATCAACCATCATTTCTTTTAAAGTAGAAATGGCATCTTCTTTATTTTCAACAATGACAACACCTTTTCCAGCAGCTAAACCATCTGCTTTGATAACTAATGGAAAATCAAAATGATCAACTTCTTTACAAGCTTTTTCAAAGTCTGTGACTTCGACATATTTTGCTGTAGGAATATGATGTCTGACCATAAAATCTTTAGAGTAAGCTTTGCTTCCTTCTAAAGTTGCCGCCTTTTTTTGAGGACCAAAAGCTTTATAACCCGCTTTTTCAATATCATCAGCAAGCCCTTTACATAAAGGAACTTCTGGACCGATGACAGTTAAATCAATTTGATTTTTTTTAATAAAATCAACAATAAATTCATTATCTTCTACTGAACCAGGTACACATGTACCTAAACTTGCAATACCAGGATTTCCTGGTATTGCATAAAGTTCAGTTACTTTTGGACTTTGTTTTAATTTATAAGCAATCGCATGTTCACGACCACCACTACCGATTACAAGAACTTTCATATAAGCCTCCTAGTGTCTAAAGTGTCTATATCCGCTAAATACCATAGGGATATTTTTTTCATTACATAAATCAATTGAATCTTGATCTCTAATTGAACCACCTGGTTGAATAATTGCTTGAACACCTGCATCTGCAGCCACTTGAACACAGTCATTGAATGGGAAGAAAGCATCTGAAGCAAGAACTGAACCATTGAAATCTTTATCTGGATTATTATGAATAGCATTTTCTAAAGCCCATACTCTTGATGTTTGTCCTCCACCAATAGCAAGTGTTACACCATTTTTAACAATACAGATCGCATTTGATTTTACATATTTAACAACTTTCATACCAAATTCCATATCTGTAAGTTGTTCTTTTGTAGGTTGTGCATTTGTCACAACTTTCATTTCATCAATCATTTTTGTATTTAATTCTTGAACTAATACTTTTCCTTCAAGATATTTAATATCATATTTAGCACCACGTGCATCTAAGTTTTTAAGTTTTAAAATACGTAAGTTTTTCTTTTTCTTTAAGATTTCTAAAGCATCATCATCAAAATCTGGTGCAGCTACGATTTCTAAGAAAATCTTATGCATTTGTTCAGCTGTTGCTTTATCGATTTTATAGTTAACAGCAACGATTCCACCAAAGATAGATTGAGGATCAGCTTCATAGGCTTTCATATAAGAATCATAACCTGTATTTCCAATAGCAACACCACAAGGAGTTGAATGTTTGATAGCTGCTGTAACGATTTGATCTCCAAATTCTCTAACAAGTGCAACAGCTCCATACAAATCGTTTACATTGTTAAATGAAATTTCTTTACCATGAAGTTGTTCATAATCTAATAAAGATTTTTGAACATAGCTATCTTCATATTTATTAGCTGCTTGTTGAGAGTTTTCACCATAACGTAAATGTTCTACTTTCTTTAATGAAAGATTTAATGTATCTGGAAATTGATCTCCAACTTGATCTGCAAAGTATCTTGAAATCATTGCATCATAAGCACCTGTCATAGAGAATGCTTTATAAGCAAGATTCATTCTAAAATCAAAATCAGTTGTATCATTTTTAATCGCATCTAAAACATTGTCATAATCTTTTGGATCTGTAACAATTAAAACATCTTTAAAGTTTTTAGCTGCTGAACGAATCATTGATGGTCCACCAATATCAATATTTTCAATCATATCTGGTAAATCTTTACCAGCTTTTAAAGCTTTTTCAAATTCATATAAGTTGACACATACTAAATCAATAGGATGAATACCATGTTTTTTAATTGTTTCAACATGACTAGGTAAATCACGACGATATAAAAGTCCTCCATGTACCATTGGATGAAGTGTTTTAACACGTCCATCTAACATTTCAGGAAATCCTGTCACATCGTCAATTGCAATACAAGAAACCCCATTTTCTTGTAAAACTTTCATTGTACCTCCTGTTGATACAATTTCAAAACCTAATTCTACTAATCCTTTAGCAAAATCAACAACCCCATCTTTATTTGTAACTGAAATTAAAGCTCTTTTCATTTAAATTACCTTTGCCTTTCCATCAATAATTTTTATCTTATTATCACAATATAACCCTACAACTTCAGGTAATAATTTATGTTCAATCTCTAACACCCTTTTTTGAATATCATCCGCTGTATCTAAATCCGATATATCACAAGCAACTTGTTTAATAATCGGTCCCCCATCGACAATATTTGAAACAAAGTGCACGGTTGCCCCCGAAACCTTTGCACCACGTTGTAATACAGCTTCATGAACATGCATTCCATACATTCCTGGTCCACAAAAAGAAGGAATAAGGGAAGGATGAATGTTCATGATTTTATTTGGATATGCATCAATTAACTCATCCGTTAAAATTGCTAGATAACCCGCTAAGACAATAAAATCAATATTTCTTTCTTTTAACATCTTTACAATCAAAGCATCATCTTTTTTGACAACCGCTGTTTCAATCCCAGCATCTTTAGCTCTTTGTAAACCATAAGCCTTTTGACGATTAGAAAGAACAAGAGCGATTTCGCCATTGATCTTTCCTTCGTTTTTGGCATCAATAATAGATTGTAAATCTGTTCCTCCACCAGAAACAAAGACCGCAAATTTTAGCATAGATCCACGCCCTTATCTCCTTCAACGATATTTCCAACAACATAGCATTTGTCTCCTGCATCTTCAATAGCTTTCATTGTTGTTTCAACATCTTCTGGATTAACTGCAATTACCATACCAAGACCCATATTGAATGTGTTGTACATCATATGTTCTTCAATATTTCCATTTTTTTGAATTAAATCAAATAAAGCTGGTACTGGATAACTTTCTTTTTTAATGATTGCTCTTACATTTTCAGGAAGCATTCTAGGTACATTTTCAAAGAAACCTCCACCTGTAATATGAGAGCATCCTTTAATTCTAACACCCGCATTTTTTACATTTTTTAAAGCTTTTACATAAATACGTGTTGGTTCAATTAAAGCTTCTCCTAAAGTTTTTCCTAATTCATCATAGTATGTATCTAATGATTCTTTTGTCATTTCAAACACTTTTCTAACAAGTGAAAAACCATTTGAATGAACACCACTTGAAGCAATACCAATAAGTGTATCTCCTGCTTTAATTGTTGAACCATCAATAATATCTTTTTTATCAACAACACCCACAGCAAAACCTGCTAAATCATAATCATCTTCAGGCATTAAACCAGGATGTTCAGCAGTTTCACCACCAACTAAAGCACATTCAGATTGTAAACACCCTTCTGCAACACCACTTACAATGGAAGCAATTTTTTCGGGATAGTTTTTACCACAAGCAATATAATCTAAGAAGAAAAGTGGTTCTCCTCCAGAACAAGCAATATCATTGACACACATCGCTACAGCGTCAATACCAATTGTATCGTGTTTATCCATCACAAAAGCAAGTTTTACTTTTGTTCCACAACCATCTGTTCCTGATAATAAAACCGGTTCTTCCATATTTTTAATTCCACTTAAATCAAAAGCACCAGCAAAACCACCAAGTCCTCCTAAAACTTCAGGACGCATTGTTTTTTTAACATGTTCTTTCATTAATTCTACTGATTTATAACCTGCTTCAATATCGACTCCAGCTTTTTTGTAATCCATCTTTATTCTCCTTAATTATTTATTTTGCATTCTTGCTAGAACTGCTTTATAAGTTTCAATTAAATCTCCAATATCTTGTCTAAATACATCTTTATCATATTTTTGGTTTGTATTAACATCCCATAAACGACATGAATCTGGTGAAATTTCATCAGCTAATAAAATAGTACCGTCAGCTGTTTTACCAAATTCAATTTTAAAATCAACAAGTTTTAAATTCATTGATAAGAAGAATTCTTTTAATAATTCATTGATTTTTAACGTTGTTTCTTTAATGTATGCTAATTCTTCTCTTGTTGCAAGTTTTAAAGCAACAGCATGATCATCATTGATTAATGGATCACCATATTCATCATTTTTATAACTCATTTCAAAGATTGGTTCATCTAAAACAATTCCTTCAGGTGCTCCTAATCTTCTACAGAAAGATCCAGTTGTAATATTTCTAATAATAACTTCTAATGGGAAGATATCTACTTTTTTAACTAAGATATCTCTTTCATTTAATTTTTTAATCATGTGTGTTTTGATTCCAGCTTCTTCTAACATATCAAAGATAATACAAGAGATTGTATTATTTAAAACACCTTTACCTTCAAACTTATCATGTTTAACACCATTTCCTGCTGTTGCATCATCTTTATAATGAATTAAATATTCATCTTCCTTGTCTGTTTTGTAAACTTGTTTTGCTTTTCCTTCATACAATAATTCTGCCATTTTTCTTTTCCCCCTGTTCGATTATTCTATGACTTCATCGTTAGCTTTCATTGCGTCAGCTTCCATTTGTTTTCTTTCTTTAAGTAGCTCTTCTTTGATTTCACCATGTTTAATAGCCATAATTTGAAGTGCTAAATAAGCTGCATTTTTACTTCCATTAATAGCAACAGTCGCTACTGGAATACCCGAAGGCATTTGAACAATGGATAATAAAGCATCCATTCCGTCTAAATTACTTCCTGCAATTGGAACACCAATAACTGGTAAAACTGTTTGACTAGCCACCACACCTGGAAGGGCTGCTGCCATTCCTGCAGCAGTAATAATAACTTCTGTGCCATCCGTTTCTGTTTCTTTAATAAAACTTGAAAGTCCAAAATGTGCTCTATGAGCAGATAAACAACGAACATTCACTTCAATACCATAATTTTTCAAAATCGAAATAGCTGGTTCAACTTTAGGTAAATCAGAAGTTGAACCCATGATAATAGCAACTTTCATCTTTCTCTCCTTTTTAGAATAATCCTATAATTTTTCCATCTTCATCAATATCCATATTGACGGCAGCTGGACGTTTTGGAAGTCCTGGCATGCGCATAATATCACCAGATATAGCCACCAAGAATCCTGCTCCTGCAGATGGGATAATATCATTGATTTTAACAGTAAATCCTGTTGGTCGACCAAGTAAAGAAGCTTGGTCAGATAATGAGTATTGTGTTTTAGCAACACAAATTGGTAATTGACTTAATCCTTGTTCTGTATATTTTTTAATTTTATTTTTTGCTTTCTTTGTAAATTCAACACCATCTCCACCATAGATTTCTTTAACGATTGTTTCAATCTTTGTTTCAATTGGCAAATCTAAATCATAAAGTGGATGATAATTAGCTTCTTTTGTTTCTAAAATATTTAATAACTTTTCAGCAAGTTCGATTCCACCATCAGCACCTTTTTCCCAAACTTTACTAATAGCTACTTCAACACCAAGTTTCTTGCAACATTCATTTAATAATTGAAGTTCCGCTTCTGTGTCTGTTGGAAAAGCATTAATAGCAACGATACAAGGTAAATCGAATTTTGCAATATTTTCAATATGTTTTTCTAGATTTCCTAAACCAGCTTTTAAAGCTTCCAAATTTTCATTTCCTAAATCTTTTTTAGCAACACCACCATGCATTTTTAAAGCTCGAACAGTTGCAACAATAACAACTGCTTCAGGATTTAAATTTGCTTGACGACATTTAATATCTAAGAATTTTTCAGCTCCTAAATCAGCACCAAATCCAGCTTCAGTAATCGCATAATCCCCTAACTTGATAGCAAGTTGAGTGGCCATAACAGAGTTACATCCATGGGCAATATTTGCAAATGGACCCCCATGAACAAATACTGGTGTGTGATCTAAAGTTTGAACTAAATTTGGTTTAATCGCATCTTTTAATAAAAGTGTTACCGCTCCTGTTGCTTCAATATCATCAACAGTAACTGGTTTTCCATCATAAGTATAAGCGACAATCATTTTTGCAGCTCTTTGTTTTAAATCTTCTAAAGAAGTCGCTAAACAAAGAATTGCCATAACTTCACTAGCAACGGTAATATCAAATCCATCTTCACGAGGAACCCCGTTTACTTTACCACCGAGTCCACAAACAATATGACGTAATGCACGATCGTTTAAATCAACCACACGTTTCCAAACGATTTGTCTTACATCGATATTAAGTGGATTTCCTTGATGAATGGAATTATCAAGCATCGCTGCAATTAAGTTGTTTGCAGCAGTGATTGCATGAATATCTCCTGTAAAATGAAGGTTGATATCTTCCATTGGAACAACTTGCGCATATCCTCCACCAGCAGCTCCACCTTTGATTCCAAAACATGGACCAAGCGATGGTTCACGCATTGCAACTACAGATTTCTTTCCTAATTTGTTAAGTGCTTGTGATAATCCAATCATTGTTGTGGTTTTCCCTTCACCTGCAGGTGTTGGATTAATTGCTGTTACTAAGATCAATTTTCCGTCTTCGTTTTGATCTAGTTTTTTAATAGCTTCAAGAGAAATCTTTGCTTTATATTTTCCATATAATTCTAGATCATCCTCATCTAAACCAACTTTTTGAGCAACTTCAACAATTGGTTTCATCTTTGCACTTTGTGCAATTTCTACATCAGTTAACATTGTCGTTCATCCTTTCTTTTTTTCTTTTTGATTGATTCTATTAACCACTTTCATTATATTACAAGACAATATGTGAAACTAGTTATTTTACCTATCAACCAAAAAAAGAGCCCACTCATCCAGACTATTATTAGCCCAGACGGTCGACTCTTTTACACGATTATACTCCCTGTGGTTTATTCCACTTCCGTCAGTCGTATAACTTAACTGCATAATATCAAAAAATGTCTCTTTTAGCAACACCAAAATATTTTTTATTTTACCTAAAAATCAATTTTCCAACAATCTATCATTCTTTTTAATCATTTAATAATTTTTCAAAACCTTTTTTATTTAACAAAATATGTGAAACATATTTTCCATTTTTAAAAACTGCCCAATTATTAAAAATACATGGTATGTTTTTTGCTTTTTCCAAAGTATCAATTTTAATAAAATCAACTTGTATATTACAATCTTTTATGTATTCTTTAATTTCGTATATACAATTTAATGTAAAAGGACAATGTGGTGAATAATATATTGTTATATGATTTGAATCAATCATCATTTGTTTAACACTTTTACAAAAAAAAGGTTTTTGATGATTAAAAGATAACGATAATAATTCATAATCTTCAATTTGATCAACAACTCCAAATCCATATTTTAAAAAGAATTTTTTATCTGCCAGATAAGATTTCTTCTTTTTAGAAGATATTACACAAACACCTTGTTTTCCTTTCTTTTTAGCATCATTAATAACATATTCCAATAATTGCTTACCATAACTTTGACCTTTAAATTTCCCGAAACCCATAAACAATAAATATATAGAAAACCATTACCTTCGATAGGAACCCATGCTTTTTCTAGAGGTGCATATTCAACAAATACTTTTCCTTGAACATTAAGTTTTCTAAAAACATGACCTTCTGTTATTCTCTTTTTTAACCATTCCTTTTTATTAAAAACACCTTCAAAATGTTTTTTATCACTTACAGCACAACAAATATGTTCTTGATCAATATTATCTAAAGTGATATTTATGTATTCTTCCACCTATTTCCCCTCCATATTTTTCACACCATTGATTAAAATGTTTAATGAAAAATCATAATTTACACAAAATATTTTACACTATCGTTCTATCATTTTTATATACTAACTATTTAAAATTTTTAATCTCTCTATACATTGGAATATTTTTTTATCTTGAAAAAATGAATATTGAGATTCTTCAATACATTTTTCTGAACAAAAAATACCAACAAGTAATGCTAAAACAGCTTTTAAATTTAATTTTGAAACATCTACAGCATGCATTTCATTCATACTCCATTCTAAATCATTTTCCTCTAATGTTTTGATAAAACGATTCATTTCTAATTCAGGATGTTTCATTTCAAAACGACATAATTCTTTTTGCAATCTCCATTCGATTAACTTGTATTGATCAAATGACATTGCTTGATTTGATACTTCATTTAATGCGAGTAAAACATTTGTTAATTCAGATAGCACGATAATAAACACTCCTTCCTACTAATAAAATTTAATATCTCTATCAGCATCTATAATTTTATCAAAAAGGATATTTTATAACAAATAATACAATTATTTTATCTTTTTTTATTTAGGATTATTCGACAATTAGAGTGAATTTTATAGAA